>Ga0070714_100000257_pt1 | contig 41363 bp, 46 predicted proteins | sample LARL83metaG_FD_65450 | JGI IMG/M metagenome (GOLD analysis project Ga0070714, IMG submission 65450) | Corn, switchgrass and miscanthus rhizosphere microbial communities from Kellogg Biological Station, Michigan, USA - LAR L8-3 metaG | ecosystem: Host-associated > Plants > Roots > Rhizosphere ... | reverse complement strand
GGCTGCTGCGCCTCGACGACGACGGGCATCAGACAGACTGTCCCCGAAAAGAAGACGGCCATCGATAACAGACATCGACGAACACTCTCATCCGCCGATCCTAAATTTACAGAGCGCATAGAAACCTCCCGGTCCGGATATACCGCTCGAAGCCAACGGCAACAACAGTTCGGTCGAATCTCGCGATAGGGTCAAGTATACCTCTGGACTCGCTCGTGTCCTTTCGGCAAGCCTGCGTGACTCGTCTGATTTCGGCTGTTAAGGTCGATCTTTGTCCCACAGGGAAGGAGGACCAACTATGCCGAAGAAGGCAGCGGATGTTCCCGAAGGAATGCGACGGGTCTATGGGCGCTTTGCGCGTTGGCGAAAGTTACACACCGGGCGGTTGCCGATCCCGGATTCACGGTGGGCATCCGCGGCGGAACTGGCGCGGGAGCACGGGGTGTTCCGGACGGCCAAGGTTTTGCGACTGGAGTATGGCAAGCTCAAGCGGCTGGCGGCCCTGTCAAAGGAGGTCGCGCGGAAGAAGGAGCGAGGAGCGGCGCCCCCGCCGGCATTCCTCGAGTTGCTGACACCTGCGGCGGGGACCTCGAGAATGCCTGGATCGAGGTGGAAGGGCCACAAGGCTTGACTCGCATGATTTCGTCTTGTAGCCTAAGAATTCTTGGTATGGGACGCAAGGCACAAAAGAACGATTCGTTGCCGGGTTCGCTGGATATGTTGATTCTCCGGACGCTGTCACTGCGCGACCTGCATGGATACGGCATCGTCCAGTTCATTCAACAATCGTCCCAGAATGGCCTCCTGGTCGAGGAGGGCTCTCTGTATCCCGCTCTCCAGCGGTTGGAGCTAAACGGCTGGATCGACGGCGTATGGGGCCTGACGTCGAATAATCGGCGTGCGAGGATCTATAAGATCACCGCGACTGGCCGCAAACAGCTAGCGGTTGAAACCCGAAAGTACGCCAAACTCACGCTGGCTATCGCCCGTGTGATGGGCGCGGAGTGACGGATATGTTGATACGACGCCTGAGGTATTGGATGGAGAGCGCCAAACGTAGCGACGCGCTGCGTGAGGAAATGCAGCTCCACCTCGCTGAAAAGGCCGCGGAGCTCGAAGCAGACGGTATGACGGTGGAGCACGCACGGGCTGAAGCGCGCCGCCGATTTGGCAACGTCGGATTGAAGCAAGAAGAGTCGCGGGAGATTTGGATGTCACGGTTTGTGTCGGAGCTTGGGCAGGATGTTCGCTATGGTCTGCGCATGCTGGTCAACAAGCCCACACTCACGATCGTCGCTGTCCTGACGCTGGCTCTGGGGGTGGGAGCGAATACGGCCATTTTCAGCATCGTGGATGCCGTGTTGCTGCGTCCGCTGCCCTACCGCGATCCCGATCGTTTGGTACGCATCTTTTTCAACGAGCCCGGTGTAGGACTGCGGGACGTGAGGTTTTCCAAGCCCGAACTGGATGACCTGCAGACGCGAGCGGGTGTATTTGAAGATGTCACCCCGATCTACGAAGGTAGCGAGATTGTGACCGGTGCGGGACAGCCCGAGCGTCTCGACGGCGTCAACGGCAGTTTCGGCTACTTTTCGATACTCGGTGTGACGCCCCAAATCGGACGGTTGTTTGGTCCGGAAGACTTCGTGCCTGGTTTCGCTGAAAAGGCGGTGATCAGCGATGGCTTATGGCGTCGCGCCTACGGCGCCGATCCGAACGTGGTCGGCCGCACGCTCCGGCTCGACAATGATCCGCTGACAATTATCGGGGTTCTGCCACCGGGCTTTCGCCATCCTGGACCGACGGTTTCAGGCGACGCGGAGGTATTTTGCGCCTTCGGAATGACCGGACCGCCTTTTCCTAAGCCAGCGCGTGGTACGCGGATTCTCGTCAACGGACTCGGACGACTGAAGTCTGGCCTGACACTGGCGCAAGCCCAGGCGCGGCTCACTGCCATGGCTGCCCAGTTACGCCAGGACTTTCCCGGCGATTACCCGCCGCAGACGCGATGGACAATTGAGATTCAACCATTGCAAGAAACTTTGGTGGGCAATGTTCGGCCCATGCTGCTGGTGTTACTGGGTGCGGTAATCCTGATCGTCTTCATCGTATCGTTGAACATTGCCAATCTCCTTTTGGCGCGCGCTTCTGGGCGGCAACAAGAGATGGCGGTGCGGGTATCGCTGGGGGCGAGCCGCGGCCGCATGGTGCGCCAGATGCTGACCGAGTCCATGCTGCTGTCGGTCATCGGCGGCGCTGCCGGAGTCGCAACCGCAGTGGGTACTTTGCGTTTCGTCCTGCGCTTCGTGCCATCGAGCGTTCCCCGGCTCAACGAAGTACGAATCGACTGGGTGGTGCTGGCGTTCGCACTGCTGATTTCCATTCTCACCGGCTTAATGTTTGGACTTGCTCCAGCTTTTCATTCGGCAAAAGTCGCTCTCTCTTCGGCCATTCGTGAAGGCGGTCGAGGGTCCGGCTACAGCACGAAGACCGGCCGATTGCGGGATGTTCTAATCGTTTCTGAACTGGCATTTGCCGTCGTACTGATGGTCGGGGCGGGCTTGCTGCTGCGTACGCTGCGGGATCTGTTGCAGGAAAATCCAGGCTTTAATCCAACTCAAGTTGTCACGGCAAACATACAGCTGCCGAATCCCAACGATCGGGCGACGGACCCGTATCGCGATGTGTTTCACAGAGCAACCTTCGATCGTGAGTTGCTGCTGAGGATGAAGGCGATTCCGGGAGTGGAACTCGCCGCAATCACCTCGGTTCTCCCGAGCACCAATAGCAACCCGAACGCGGTCGGTGGTATCACGAATGAAGGCTTTGCGATTGAAGATAGACCGGTCGAGTCGTTGCAGGATCTGCGTGCGGAGAGAATTCCGATCAGCCCCGATTACTTCAGGGTGTTACAGGCCTCGCTCCTGCGCGGCCGCTCGTTTACCGAGAGTGATGAAGACGGCAAGCCGCTGGTCGCCATCATTGACGAAAGCACCGCTCGTAAGTATTGGCCAACCGGCGATCCGTTGGGCCGTCGAGTGCGGTTCAGACGAGACGCGATCAAGCCATGGACGACCATCGTGGGGATCATCAGGGACATCAAGAGTGACGGTCTCGACATCGATGGCGCGCCCCATATCTACGTGTCGACCTATCAAGACTCCAACAAGCGACTGAGCGTGGTGTTGCGGACGTCCCTGTCCGCGAGCGTGCTCGAACCACAGATCCGGCACGAAATCCAGAGCATCGATCCCGGCTTGCCGGTATTTGGTATTGCTTCTATGAACGACGTTCTTGATCGGTCACTGGCTTCACGCCGTTTTTCTGCCAATCTGGTGGGTGGCTTTGCAGGCGTTGCGCTGGTCTTGGCCTCCATTGGTATTTACGGCTTGCTTGTCTTTATGGTCGGCCAGAGGTCACGCGAAATCGGACTGCGCATGGCATTGGGCGCACGGCCCGCCGATATTCTCAAACTGGTAGTGACCAAAGGGGTCGTTCTTGCGGCCGTCGGAATTATCACCGGCATAATTCTTTCCGCATGCACTGCCTCGATGATGACGAGTTTGCTGTACGGCGTTCGCCCGCATGATCCGGCGGTATTTGTCGTTGTACCTCTGCTCCTGTTTGCGGTCGCCGTTTTGGCCAGCTACCTTCCAGCCTGGCGCGCAACGAAAGTGGATACCATGACTGCCCTTCGAGAGGTTTGAACTGCACAGAGTAGAAGCAACACGACCGTCCGTAGGAGAGCCGGGGTTAACCCAAGAGAGGATCGATCCATTATGAGAACGTTTCGAATTGGAAGCGCGGTGCATGCGCTCGCCATCATCGCCGCCGTGACTGCCATCCCGTCACATGCACAGACGGTACAGGCTGCTCTGTCCAAAGAGGCTGGGACGCTTTCCGACAAATTCACCGGACTGGCGCGAGTGATGGCCGGGAAATATGATTGGAAGCCCGGTGAGGGCGTGCGTTCGGTTAGTGACGTATTCAATCTGGTTGTCGCGGAGAACGGCCTGCTCGCCAGAACTCTGGCAGGCGCCCCGGGCGGCGGGCGGCCCGCGCCGATTACCGAACCCGAGAAACTGCAAGAGGCTTTAAAAACCTCCTACGGCAACCTCCAGCAGGCGATCGCGGGAATCTCGGACGCCGATCTGAAGGCGCCGGTCAAGGTGTTCGGTAAGGATTTTACAAAGGAAGAGGCCGTCAGGTATATCCTGGCCGACCAACACGAGCACCTGGGGCAATCGATCGCCTACGCCCGCGCGAACGGTGTCGTTCCGCCGTGGTCGAAGTAGACGGCCCATCGCCTTTCCGCAGGCCCGAGTGATGGCATTGAATGAGGAGCGAGCGACGCTGGTCTCCGCGATGAGCGAGGCAGAACGGCTCTTGCAAGCGTCGTTCGTGCGGCTTAAGATCGAAGATCCTGCGACCGCGAATGCCCAGTGGTGCCTGGAACAGTACTTTGCCGAGCTGAATGAGCGATTCGAGAACGGCCTAAATCGTGCGGCCGTGCTTCCCGCCGAGCCTGAGGAATTGCGACCGCCGGCCGGCGTGTTCCTTATCGCCAAGCTTCATGAGCAGCTCGTAGGATGCGGTGGGGTGAAACTCCATGGCCGCGCCCCCGCTGAATTGAAGCGGATGTGGGTGAGCCCGGCAGCGCGGGGACTTGGAATCGGACGGCGTTTGCTGGAGCAGTTGGAACTGCATGCACATGATGCAGGCGCAACCGCCGTTAGGTTGGAGACGAATCGAGCATTGCGGGAAGCGATTTCGCTGTATCGGCGATCCGGCTACGTGGAAGTGGCACCTTTTAATCAGGAACCGCACGCACATCACTGGTTCGAGAAGCGACTTGCAAAAGAGAAAAGCGGGGGGAATCCCATGTGAACGGCTTGCAGAGGGACTCTGGGTGAGAAATAAGCGACGGGAAGACCAAAGCGATGGTTTCTACGCTGGCCTCACGAACTGTGACCATCGCAGTGCAGCACGCCCAGATAGGCACTCCACGGACCGACGGCCGCGCGATACTGGTGCGCCATGATTCGAGAAACCTGGTGCAGGTGGGTGAGGTCGTGAACGGCCCAGGTCGCCACCAAGAGTGATGTTCTGGCTGGCGAAGAACTCCTATAAACCGTCCGTGTAAATGCCACTCCAACGCGTATTGCGAGCCATTTGGCGAATCGCCACGGTCGGCTGCTTGCGCCAGTTCAATGACCGCTCGCAGCTTGAATGACCCGCACTACAGTGCCTACGCCGATGTTCATCTCGCGAGCGATCTTCTCGATCGAAAGTCCCGTTCCCCGGAGCCGCGCCACTTCATGGCGATTGAAGATCCGCCGCGGGCGACCAATCGGATTCCCGGTCTTGGTGCCATGTTTCCTCGCCGCTTTCATGCCGACGCTAACACGTTCGCGAATCAGTTCGCGCTCGAACTGCGCGACTGCGGCAAGAATATGCATTAAGAGCTTGCTGGCAGGGTTGGACTCGTCTGTATCGAGGCCCTGCGACGAGGCAATGAAACGAATCCCGAGGCTCGCGAGTTCCTGAATTCCTGAGACGCATTGAATCAGTGAGCGCCCGAAACGATCAAGCTTCCAGACGACAACTATGTCAAATTTCCGGCGCCGGGCATCCGCCATCAGTTGATCCAGTCCGGGACGCGTAGCTTTCGCGCCACTCATCTGGTCCTGATAGGCGCAAGTTAGCTTCCAGCCGCGACGCTCGACGTATTCCTTCAGTTCGCGGATCTGGATGGCGTTGGTTTGGTCGGTCGTGGAGACTCGGGCGTAAATGGCGGCGTTCATCTTCATGGTCTCACCTTCGCCGTGATGCATAGCGCTGTGCATACAGCAATTGTTCCACAGCGCTGTGCATGATGTCAATTGCGGTCCTAGAGTCGTCGTGCGTATACTGAATCAAAATGACAAAGCCGAAGAAGAATCCCGCAGCCGTGGCTTTGGGAAGGAAGGGTGGCCGCAACAGCCGGATTAACCTCACACCGGGGCAGCGCAAGGAACTTGCCCAAAAAGCAGCGGCTGCGCGGTGGACGAAGCAGAAGGGCAAAGGAAAATAGACGCCGTTATTTTAGTGGCGCTTACGCCTCATCGTCCTTTCCAGCGCAGCAACAAACTGATTCAGACTGAGACCAAATGCTTGACAGAAAGTACGGAGTTCGACCACGTCAACGCGCCGCCCGCCGCGCTCACACTTGCTTACGAAGGTTTGCGTCTCTCCGATCCGCTGTGCAAGCTGCGTCTGCGTTAGACCGGCCTGAATACGTGTCTCCCTAAAGACTCGCAGGAAAATGGCGTAACAAGCTGAGTGGATGGACTTTTCCATTGCGTTCGCGAACGCAACGGAATCAGGCTACAGCCTAGAATCGAATAGTCCAACATCGACTATAATGAACGTGCTATTGACCGGGAGGTTTGCAGATCGGTCTTGCACGTTGCGCTTTACCTAAAAAGAATGGGGCGAAGCGCACAACGACCATGCCCACGGAAGGTCCAGTCGTCCTCGCGCTGAGCGAAGAATCGCTGTCGGAACGAATTGTTCGCGCCTGTCAGCGGGTGTGTTTTGTCGCCCCGGGCCTTTATGACTGGGTCGCCGAAGCCCTTGTTGAAGTTGGATCTCGGATTGGTTGGTGCGAAACGTACGCTGCAGAACAGGCGGCGGGCGAGTCGAGAAGTACCAAAGCACGACAACTACGGCGCTGGCGGCCACGGCGAGGATCAAGCTCGCTCTTTTCCACCCGCGTGAAACTGACAACAGGTTCACAATTCCGTTCTCCAGATCCCGCAGCTGACATGTTCAGCAGAGATTGAAAGAGTATACACGACTCCCAAGTGATTGAATCTTGCTAGGGATCCGGCCCGGCTTGCAGCCGCTGTCGCGGCCGCTGTCACCGCAAAGTAGTAATGGGATCTTCCGCACTTTCGGTGCAGTAGTGATGGTTTAAAATGATCCAAAATAATTGTGGTACATATTGTTTTAAGCTCAACTTGCAATGGCGACTCCCCCGAGCCATTCGCAAACGGTCTTGCCCGCTGACAACCTGATTCTGGACAAGATTGAACGCCTGGACGATCGCTTCCTCCTCTCTGCCCATATCCGGCAGCGGGTGCGTTGTCCGGGTTGTGACCAAGTATCTCAATGCCGCCACAGTGCATACGAACGGCGTCTCCAAGACCTGCCCTGGCAAGGATGTGCCGTGGAATTGCGGCTGAAGGTGCGGCGTTTCCGATGCCGGAATCCAACTTGTGCCAGAAAGATCTTCGCCGAAGCGTTGCCCGCGGTCGCGCAACCGCGGGCTCGCCGCACCACGCGGGTCTGCGAGATTGTGCGCCTGATCGGCCACACTGCAGGCGGACTGCCCGGCAGCCGCATTCTCGAAAGGCTATCTGTCCCAGTCAGCGACGACACCGTCCTGCGTGCCGTCAAATGTTCTAACAACGCTCCAGCCAACGGTGCGATTCGAGCGCTCGGTGTAGACGATTGGGCGTGGCGAAAAGGGCAGAGCTACGGGACCATATTGGTGGACTTGGATGAGCATCGGGTCGTTGACCTGCTCCCAGATCGTTCGGTCGAGACCGTCAACGCCTGGTTGGAAAAGCATCCAGCGATAGAGGTGATCAGTAGGGATCGCTGCGGCATCTACGCGGAGGCCGCCCAGCAAGGCGCTGCCGACGCACTTCAAGTCGCCGATCGGTTTCACCTGTTCATGAATCTATCAGCTGCCATGGACGGGCTCTAGAAGAACGCAGCAACGAACTTTGCCTGGCAGCGGACGCGCCGCAGGCGATCGCTATCGAAAGTCCACCTGCCCCAGCGAAGAGAATAACGCTAGCTGAACAGCGGAAACAGCAGCGGCGCGATCGCAGACACCAGCGCTACCAGCGCGTCGTCGAGTTGCATCGACTTGGCTACACACAATGCGCGATCAGTGCCGAGTTGGGTATCCAGCGAAAAACCGTTCGACGCTGGCTGCGCGCCGGTCAGTTTCCCGAGCGGAAACCGCCTGCCAGTCGCAGGAGCCATGTTCGCGAGTTCCACGAATATCTGCAGCAACGTTGGAACGAAGGATGCCATAGTGCCACCCGCCTGTTTCGGGAAATCCAGACACGTGGATACCGAGGCAGTCGACAGATGGTTTCGAATCACGTTTCATCTTGGCGGGTAAAACCGAGATCGCGAGCTTCATCCAAAACCAAGCTAAATCGCCTCGCACCCAAGCATGCGGCGATCTTGACGTGCAGGCCAGCAGAGCGACTGTCGGAACGGCAACGGACCCTATTCGAGCAGGTCGCGGCCAACTGCCCAAGTATCCGTTCGATGCGTGTGTTTGCCATGGATTTTCGTGACGCCATCACCAGCAAGGACGGTGATAGCATGCTGCATTGGATTCGGACCGCAGCCCAATCGGGTATCGGCCCCCTGATTCGATTCGCCTACGGGTTGAAAAAGGATCTTGGCGCCGTCATCGCAGCGGTAGAAACTCCCTGGAGCAATGGCCAGATCGAAGGCCAGATCAATCGCCTCAAAGCCATCAAGCGCCAGATGTATGGGCGCGCCGGATTCCATTTACTGCGAGCACGGGTCCTGCCGTTTCACGCCATGGCACCCTGATCGGCACCGAAAGTGCGGACGATCCCATTCTTATGTTGCCGCGACACGCTGTCGCGGCCGCTGTCGCAGCCAAGTAGAAAGTTCCTATTCTTGGCCAAGTAGGAAGTTCCGGTTTTGAAGTGCTCGTTGAGCACCGCATGTTAAGTTTGTCATGCCGCGCCGGGGTCGCGCTCGGTGCGGTGCCCAGGGCCGATGCGACGGGGCTGGCTCCGTTACGGATCGGCAACCCAAGAACCCTCGATCGCTCAGTTCGAGGGTTTTTGATTTTGACGTAGCCATATCCGGGTGGTGAGGCTTTGGAGCGGAGGCTTTGGGCCAGTGAGCGCGAAGACCGCCGGGCCGGCTTTCGCCCGGCGCTCCGATTGGATTTCAAAGTTGATCGATGTAGCCACGACGATACAGTTCTCCTAATGGAAGCGAGTCCTTCAGATGGAACTTTTTCATCCACTCTGATCCAGCTTTCCGCTTTGGTCGCTGCCGGTGGGCCGGAGCGGAAGGCGTAATGGCAGCGGGAGCGTCGGCGCAGGGATGCACCGCAAAGGTCAGCCCGCGATAGCTCAGCCCGAGTGTACCGTCCAGCCGGAGCAGGACGCCGACTTTGTCGCCGGCCAGGGGTGACAGAGCGGGCGAACCAGCGATGAGCCAGCGCTCCCCTTTCCAGCGAATGGTCAGGTCATGGTCGACGGTGCGCTGCTCGATGCGGCACAGAATATCCGCCAATTGATGCTCGGCTAAGAGCGGGCGGTGGGCATTCTGTTTGGCAAAGGGTGTTTCACTAAAGCGGCTGTCCCACAGCGGCAGGTACACTTGCTCCAGATAGTGGTTGGCCTGAGAGAGCGTGGTCGCTCCGGCCAGCCGCAGCCCTTTGACCAGCCGGTCCTGGGCGGTGCCGAAGAAGCGTTCGATGCGTCCCTTGGCTTGCGGAGAATGCGCTGCAATCCAGCCGATGCCCAACTGCTGCAGAGCCCGCTGGATCTGGCTGGTACCGTTCGGCTCGCCGGGCTGGCGCTGGTGCTGGCGCGGGGCCATGCCACAAAACAAACTGGCCTTGTCGGTATAAAACTCCAGCGGCCGGCCGAAGCGTTCCAGATAGGACCACAGCAAGCGCATATTCTCGGCCATCGAATCGTGCTCGGCAAAGCGCGCCCAGGCGCGCGAGGTCGCATCGTCGATCATAGCGATCAGATACAACTTCGGGCCCCGTCCCTCCAGCCAAGCATGCTCGGAAGTATCCCACTGCACCAGCTCGCCCCATGCGTCTCGTCGCTGCCTCCACACATGGATATCTTGGCGAGTGGCTCGCCGAGGTTTCCACAAATGCGCCTCGATCATCCATTGGCGTAACGTCTCTTTGCCGATCTCTAGGCTGTGCTTGGCCCTCAGGTATTCGCTCGCCAGCGTGGGCCCGAAATCGACATAGTGCGCCCGGATCAACTCCGTCGCTTGCTGCCGCAGTTCGGCTTTCAGCCGCCGGTTGGACGGCCGCCCGCGCAGCTTGTGCACCACCACCCGGTCGCCCTCCCGCTTCATTCGCCTCAACAGCTGCCGCACCCGTCGCTCGCTCACCCCCACGCGCCGCGCCGTTTCCTTTTGCGTGATCTTTCGATCTCTGGCCTGCTTCAGCCAGTTCAGAACATCCCGTTCCTTCTGGCTCATCGATATTCGTTCCTCATTCACCCCTCCAGCTTGGAGTTAGTCAATAGGAACTTTCTACTTGGCTACTACCGGAACTTTCTATCTGGCCGCGACACGCTGTCGCGGCCGCTTGACTAATACAAATTTTGGGCATACAATCGGCGCGTGATCTGACAAAATCACCCCACGGAGGAGTCACATGAAGCACCGATGTGCATGTCTAATTACGTTCGGGCTTTTTTGCTTCCTTGCATCGCCCGCATTCGGGGCAACCATTTACAATAATCTGACGCCAAACAATATGATGGGGGTCGCCACTCGCCCCAGTTCGACGGGCGTGTTTGAAATCGAGGCAGCAGACGATTTCTTTCTGGGCTCTCAGACCCTCATCACCTCAGCGTCATTCGTCGGCCTAATTGTCCCGGGCAGCGGCGGCGCCACCATCTCAGACATCGTGGCTGAAATGTACCGGATATTTCCCTTGGATTCAAATACAGTGCGATTCCCGCACGTACCAACTCGGGCTAATTCCCCATCCGATGTCGCGTTGGCCCTCCGAGACAGTGCAATGGGCCAATTGACCTTTACGACTTCCGTGTTAGCTCCGACGTTCACGGTGCTCAACAGCGTGCAGCCTGGTGGGATCCATCCCAGTCCCCTCCAAACCACCGGGGGCAACGGTCCGTTGACCGGTCAGGAGGTGCAGATTACTCTAACCTTCCTTACTCCCTTCAATCTGACGGACAGCCATTTGTTCTTTGTGCCGCAGGTGACACTTACCAACGGCGCACAGTTCTACTGGCTCTCGGCGTCGCGGCCGATCACCGGGGCGAGTGGAACCACGCCGTTTCCCGTCGGCGTGACAGACCTGCAGGCGTGGACTCGAGATGACGCTCTCGATCCTGACTGGTTGCGCGTAGGTATGGACATCGTCGGAGGTACGACGCCGCCGACATTCAACATGGCCTTTTCCCTCGACGGTACTGTGGTACCGGAACCGTCAGTAAATCTGATGGTCTTGGTCGGGCTGACCCTAACCGGCATCGGACGTTTCGTCAGACGTCGCAATTCCGCAAGGGCCTAACACTAAGACCTGGCAGGAAGCGTTCAACGAACGTCGTTCAGGTGTGCGCGCACAATAAACATGTGCATGGCTTCATAAATCATGCGGCGATGGGAGTCTGGTACAACCCTTGACAGTGACTTCGCCACCGGTAGGAGCCGAAGTCTTTAGCGGATGCAATAGGCCCCGGCTGATTACAAGCAGGCGGATCGAGGCGTTTCCCTCGAGGCCCAGGCGGAGAAGATTCGGGCCATGGCGGTCGTCCACAACGCCGAGTTGATTGACATCATCGTCGATGGCGGCGAGTCGGCCAAGAGCCTGAACCGCCCGGGCATGGCGCGGTTGCTTTCACTGGTTGACGCCGGCGAAGTGGAGGCGGTCATCATCGCGAAGCTCGACCGGCTCACGAGAAGCGTGAAGGATCTGTGCACGCTGCTGGAACGCTTCGAACGGCGCGGTGTAGCGCTGGTTTCGGTTGCTGAGTCGCTCGATACCGGCTCGGCGGCCGGACGGTTGGTGCTGAACATCTGCTGCAGGCGGTTCACTGGAAGCCATAACCGGCAGGGAGCGGTTGGCGTTCAATCTTGCCGGATCGCCAGAATCGGATCAATCCTGCTCGCCCGGTAGGCGGGAAGAAAACTTGCCGCCAGCGCCACGACGACCAGCATGATAGAAACGGCCAGAATGGTCGCCGGATCCGTTGGTGAGACTCCAAACAACAGCGAGCGCATCAAGCGTGTGACGGCGATCGAGACAACCAGGCCGATGGCCAGACCGATCGTGGCGAGCCGGAGCCCGTACCGGAGGATGAGCCCCAGCACATCACTGCGCGCCGCACCCAACGCCATACGAATGCCTACCTCGCGCGAGCGCTGCGTCACGGTATACGCCAGCACGCCATACAGCCCCACGGCAGCCAACGCCAGCGCCAGCGCGCCGAACACGCCCAGCAGCGATCCTCCCATGCGCTGCCCGAAATATGCGACGCTGATCGACTGCTCGAGCGACCGCCGGCCATAGACCGGCAGTGCCGGGTTCACCCCGTGGATCGCGTCCTCCACCGCGCGCGCCATCGCCATCGGCTTACCCGCGGTGCGCACCAGGAAGTTCGCGTCCGATTCGAAATGCTGTAGAACCGGCAGATAGACAGAAGGCTGCGGTTTCTCGTCCAACGACTGGACCTTCGAGTCGCGCACGACGCCCGCCACCGTTCTCATCTGACGGTATACTTTCACCTGCCCGCCCAGCGGGTCCAGCTCCTGAAAATATCGCCGCACGAAGGCCTCGTTGATCAGCACCACCGGTGCGCTCGACTCCCTATCGGCAGGCGTGAATTCCCGGCCCGCAACCAGCCGCGTGCTCATGGTATGGAAGTAATCCGGTCCGATCGTGTTGACGCTCGCCAACATCTCTTCGTTCTTGGAAGCAACGTAGCCTTCCACCTCGACCGATGACGAATTTGTCCCGCCCAGCTCGAGAGGTACGCGCTGTGCCGTGCTCACTGACGCCACTCCGGGCAGGGCCGAAATCCTGGCCAGCATATCTCGCAGCGCGACCTTTCCACTCGCTTCGTTGTAGCCGCTCGCGGTCAAGTCAACGCCTGCCACCAGAACGTTGCGAGGGTCGAACCCCAGATCGGTTGCCACCGCCCTGCTCAGACTTTTGAGCAGCAGGCCCGCGCTCACCAACAACACCAAGGACAACGTCACCTGGGCCACTACAAGGGAGTTTCGCAGCCAGGCCTTGCGCGGGCTCGCTGATCCGCCGCTGTCGTCCTTGAGCGCACTGATTACGTCGGGACATGACGCGCGCAGCGCAGGTATCAGGCCGAATAAAAGTGTCGCGAGCGCCGAAATGCCCAGCGCAAACGACACCACATTCGCATCGGCGTGCACCTGAACCAACACCGGAAAATCGGTGACCGGAGCAAAGTTCATCAACAACCTACCGGCCGCCGGAAGAGCGAGCAGCGCGCCCCCTGCTCCTAGCAAAGTCAACATTCCGTTTTCGACCAGCAGTTGCCCGATCAGCCGCGAGCGTGTCACTCCCAGCGCCTGCCGGATCGCGATCTCGCGTCTGCGGCCCGCTGCACGAGCCAGCACCAGGTTGGCCACGTTCGCGCAAGCAATCAACAGAACCACGCCCACTACGGCCATCAGCAGCATGACCACCGGCGCAAGCATCTGGCCGCCGCCCTCGCGCCATATCGGAATGATGTCCGCACGCGCGTATCGATCGGATCGTGAGAACTCTCGCGCCAGGTTGGCCGAAATCGCTGTGAGGTCGGCCTCTGCCTGCCGCCCATCCGTACCGGGTTTCAGGCGGGCATGGCCCAACAGCCAGTGGGTTCCTCGATTCGATAAGAGGCCAGTCTCCCCGGAGATGGCTTCCGCCATGCTCGCCGGCACATAGAGATCGAAGGTCAGGCCCAGAATCGAACCTTGAAAACCTTCGGGCACGACTCCCACAACCGTAAAGTCCCGATTGTTTAGTCGGATTTTCCGCCCGACGATGCGGCGATCACCACCGAACTTGCCCTGCCAAAGTTGGTGGCTGATCACCGCCACTGCGTGCCCCCCGGGGTTGTCGTCCTCCTCCGGTAGGAACGCCCGGCCCCGGACCGGTTGAACTCCGAGCGTCCCGAAATAGTTCGACGATACGAGCATTCCCCAAATGCGGTCAGGCTGGGTGACTTCACCCAAACTGAGGGGCGTCATGGTGCCCACAGTGAGGCTTTCCATGCTTGTTGTGCGCCTCTTCATATCCAGGTAATCCAGCCACGAGAAACTGCTGCCATGGCCCTCGGGTGTTTGCCAGCGCACCGAGACCAGATCGCGCGAGTCCACGCAAGGAAGTGGATTTAGAATCACGGAGTTGAGCCAACTGAAGATAGTCGCGTTGGCGCCAATTCCGAGCGCCAGAGTGAGGGCGGCCGTCAACGTGAAGGCCGGGCTTTTGCGCAACTGGCGAAAACCGAAACGAAGGTCATCAAGGAGCGCACCAAACATACGTAGCTCCCTTATTAGCAATTATGCGCCCTGTGACCGGCATTGTTTCCTCTTCCTAGCAGGGCGGTCGGAGCCCGAGCTTTACAATGACAGCATGGGAATTTCTTTGCGGGGCAAGCGGTCTCGGGAGCGACTTACACGGTAAACTCCGAGGGAAGCGGGAGCATCGCTTTCCGAGCTCCGATCCAAGTGGCTTCTCGGCCCCGCCAGCCTTCTTCGCAGGTTTCGCATTCTCGGCCTTGCGCGCGCCTTTGGGCTTTGCCGTATCGGGCGCCGGCTTGCCATTGTTCTCGCTATCGATTGCGTTTTTGCTCATTGGTTTCTCCTTGACCGGGTTGCGGTCGTGACAAGTCATCACTCCGGTTGGGAGAAACATCAAGTCAAATCTGCAGACGATTGGGTCGATGAGGCGAAAATCGATTATGGTTAAGGGCAATTGGCGGAACTCGTCCCTTTTTATAGGGCCGACAAAACCACAGTTAGTTGTTTATAGGACCCGACAAAACCCAGCGGTTGGCGTCGAGCCTCGTTCTGCGAATCTCTGCCGCCTGGTCAGCCCGGCTTAGTTTCGCCATGTTTTTTCTGTAGCTCTAACGAATTCCTCGAATCGCATCACAAAGTTTTCAAGGGCATGCCAGACATCCGCCTTAATTCGAAGAATTTCCGCAAGGTCAGCTGGCACATCCTGTCCTTTCTTGTCACGGAAAACCGGGCGATCGCCGTGAGTATCCCAAGTGAGCCATCCGTGTATGACGCGATTCCGATCCTTCGAGGCGTTCTTCGCCGCTCCGAGAGCATCAATCAGGGGTGTGCAGTCCAAGACGTATATTTGGGCCAATTCACGAACGGTTTTTTCATGAGATCCTGCTTATCATCGAAGCGAAGTTCGGCTAGGGGCTGCCCGTTGTGGAGAGACAAGAGTTGAGGAAACCGGTTAAGCAGGCCCTGCGCAGTCTTAGCGATGGCCTCATCCAGTGACCCAAACAGAATGGTCATTTCCCCCAACGCCTTCAGTTGGTCATTTCCGAACGACAGAATTGCAGCCGCTCCGTTAGGCATCTCCTCATTTTCTGACATCTGCACTAGCTTTCGCGCCATTCAATTTAACCGCGCGGCCGGACGGTCAAAAGATCGTTTGACGGGTGGGAGGATGGCCAACCGTGCCGTGTGGCAGGTCTCTTCAGGATTCCTCTCGCTTCTTCGTGTCCTTCGTTTACTTCGTACGCAATGCACAATCAAAAGAACCGAAGGTGCACGGCTGCTGTCGGCGCTGGTGGTGCAGGATGCGGCCCGCCAATCCCTTGGCCGCGTGCTGCGGTCGTCACATGGATCACTCAGCTTCGGAGAAACATCCGCTAAATCTGCGGCGATTAGGTCGATGAGGCGAATGCGGGATGGGGATAAGGCGATTTGCCGGGTGCGGTCCCTTTTCTAAAAGGGCGACAAAATCAGCCGGGCCCTCGTTTCCCCGGAATCAACAGGATCAGCCCGATGCTGCCGATGACGGCAAAGGCTGCACCGAAATAGAACACCGCCGCATGTCCGATCCGATCCCATAGCAGTCCGGCGACGACGCTGGCCACGAGTTGCAACAAGCCTACAGTAGTGCTGTACCAGCCGATCCCGCTGGCGCGCAGATGGTCGGGCACGAAATCCGATGCGAACGCCTTGCCGACGACGCGGAGTATCCCTTGATATAAACCATAGAAGACAAACAGCGCGGCGACGACGAGGATGTTTCGCGTCAGGGCAAAGCCGAGATAGGCGATCAGGAAGATGACAAAAGAAGCGAGCAGGATATTTTTTCTGCCCCAAGCGTCGGAAAGAGATCCAGCCGGATAGGAGATCAGCGCGGCCACCAGATTGAACGCCGCATAGATCAGGATCGTCGTTTCCAAAGAGGCGCCGATATCCTGTGTCCGCAGGATGAGAAACGCGTTGCTGGAGTTGCCCACTCCGAACAAGGCAGTCACCAGCAGATATTTCCAGTAAGCCTTCGAAAACTGGCGAAAGCTGACATCGATCTTCGACTTCGCCGATACCGCCGCTGGATGCTCCGTCACCAGCAGGACCATGAAGAAGGCCAGCAGGCCGGGGATGACGGCCAGGTAGAAGACCGCGCGTATCTGAATATGCAGCGCGTAGAGGAGGAAGACGGCCAGCAGCGGTCCTAAGAACGCGCCCGCATTGTCGCCAACTCCCTCAAGCCCGAAGGCTTTGCCTCTGTCTTTCTCGTTCACTGAAGAGGCGATGAGCGCATCACGCGGCGCTGACCGGTCGCCGGCGCCAAGCCGATCCAGCAACCGTGCGCCGAATACACCTTGCCAGACTGTGGAGAGCCCCATGAGCGGCTTGGCGACCGCCGCCACGAGATAGCCGGCCAGAGCGATGCCTTTTCGCTTCTGCAGCTTGTCCGACAGCGCGCCGGAAAAGCCCTGAACGATACTCTGCAAGGCCTGCGCAACGCCGTCCACCAGGCCAACGATGCTGCCGGTTGCGTTCAGCGTTTTCGTCAGAAAAACCGGCAAGACCGGGTAGAGCATTTCCGTAGAGATATCAGCGAACAGGCTCGCGAACGCAAGAAGGAACGTATTCCTCGAAAGCCCCGCAAAATATCGTGGGCTCGCCGATTTGGTCATGACCGACTTGCGCTTATTTCGAGACTCTTGCTCTCTGAGACTCCTTTGTCGTTGTAGTCCCATCGCCAAGCCCTGTTACTTCGCGAGACGTGTTTCGATGCGCCGATCCGGAATCAACCAGAGCAGCGCAACGGCCACGAACACTGCGTCAGCGATCCGCAATGAACGCAGCGCCATCACGGGGCAAAATGGTTCTCGCCCATCATCCACCTGGTGGCGAACGGAAACAGTATGCAGTATGTGATGATGGTTGTTCCAGTAGATCCCGACGTACACGACACTCAAGACGTAACTGAGAAACACGGGCACCAGCGGCCTCAACGCTTCCACACTGTCGCTGTGCGGTGCCCTCAACTTCAGCACCATTATCGTGATGACTCCGTCGCTGAACGCCTCCACCCCTCCCTTCGCCATCTATTTCTCCATTGCGTACAGGCGGAAGTCAACGGCTGACATGGCCCTGCTTCTCGAAGAGCAAGGCCATGCTTCTGACTACCTGTGGGACATCGCCGGACTCAGCCAATCATCAAAGCGGAGCTGACCGATGCGGGCCTCGCCGGACGCAACCAAGGTCAATTCGCCAAGTTTTGCGCCGAAATATCGCGCATTCGGATCAACGATCACTTCGCGCGGATCATTGCGAGCGCGGAGACCCTGCCGGATAAACTCGTCGAAGCGGAATCGCTGCGGCCCTGCCACTTCCACCATGCCGTTCAGCGGTGGGCCAACCGCCACCTTCGCGACCTCGGCGGCTACATCCTCCGCAGCGATGGGTTGGATGAAGACGGGTGGCACGCGGACCTGATTCCTGTCGCTTGCGTCATCGGCGATCCCCTTCCAGAATTCAAAGAACTGCGTGGCGTGGACGATCGAATACGGGATCCCGGATTCTTTGATGAGCTTCTCCTGCTCGATCTTGGCCCGAATATATGGGGTCTCCTGCAGACGATCCGCTCCCACCACCGATAGCGCGACGTGATGTTTCACGCCCGCCTTGGCTTCGTAGGAGAGCAGGTTTCCCGTAGACGTTCGGAAGAATTCCATCGACGCCTTCTCCTCGAACGAGGGCGAATTCGAGACGTCGACGACGACCGCGGCGTTTTTGAGAACGTTTGCTAATCCCTCGCCGGTGAGTGTATTGACGCCCGTATTGGGCGCGGCTGCAATCGCCTCGTAGCCTTGCGCCTTCAGTTTTTCGACGACCTTTGAACCGATCAGGCCGGTTCCACCAATCACAACAATCTTCTTACTCATAACGAACCTCCTTTGGTTCATTGCCATCGTTTCTTGCTTATTCGGTTGCTTCCGACCTGACCGCACGGACTCATGCCGCTCTGGTGGCCTTGCTACCCTTCTTCAGGAACTCCAACATGTCGGCGTTGAATCGGTCCGGAAGAGTGGCGGTTAGACCGTGAGGCGCGCCAGGATAATAGATTTCCGTTGCGCCCTTTATCAGTTTTGCTGTTTTCTTCGACGAATCTTTGACTGGAACCACCTGATCGTCCTCGCCGTGCAGCACCAGCGTCGGGACGTCAAACTTCTTGAGATCCTCTGTAAAATCAGTCTCGGAGAATGCTTTGATGCATTCATAGATACTCTTCACGCTGCCCTGCATGCTCCACAGCCAGAACTGGTCGAGGATGCCCTGCGAGACCTTGGCTCCGGCGCGATTTGCACCGTAGAACATAAACGCGAAATCCTTGTAGAACTGCGAAGGATCCTTGGCGAGACTGGCGCGGAGGCCATCGAACACCTCGATGGGAAGTCCCTCCGGATTCGCGTCGGTCTTGAGCAGGAGCGGCGGAACGGCAGCGACAAGAAGTACCTTTTCCACTCGCTTCGTTCCGTGCCGCCCGACATAGCGAGTGGCCTCGCCTCCGCCTGTTGAGTGGCCAACGAGCACGACGTTCTTAAGGTCGAGATGGTTGATCACAGCGGCAAGATCATCCGCGTAGGTGTTCATATCGTTGTGAGCCGTGTTCTGGCTCGATCGCCCGTGGCCCCGGCGGTCGTGGGCGATGGCCCGATATCCGTTCTGTGCGAGGAAAAGCATTTGGCCTGCCCACGCTTCAGACGACAACGGCCAGCCGTGGCAAAGTACAACAGGTTGTCCGGCGCCCCAATCCTTGTAATAGATCTCAGTGCCGTCCTTGGTTGTGATAGTGGTCATTGTGATATCTCCTTTTTGGGAATCCCTACGCCTCAAGGAGAGCACGCTGCTGCCCAATCGGAGCTTCGAACTTTCGCGCGTGCATCAGTGCGGAAACAAAACACTTAGCCGCGATACTAGGAGGGACGTCCGGATGCATACTGACGCTATTTCGTGAACCCCGCGGGCCTCGATGCGGACACTTGCGAAATGGCGTGAATTCGCGGGCGACAACATGTGAACTCTCATCAATTTCCTCGCGCTTCTGAACGTCGCGACTCATGAGCAGCCTGTAACCTGTAAGATGTTAGCGCTTGCCGCAAGTGAGTTTTGCGAAGCAAGCGTAATGCGCACACCGGATTCACAGTCGGCTCATCCAAGCCGCAAAGAGTGTTCAGGTGAATGTCAGGGGTGGTTACGGCACCGCTGCCTGCGCTGATCAAGCAGCCTGTTCGAGCTTCGCTGCGTAACTAGAGTGGAGAGACCTAACATCCCGTCTACTTCGTGTCCCGGAGCCATTCGCCGCGCTGGAATCGGAGTCCGAGTTCGTGCTTGACCTTGGCGTTCGCGGCTCCGCGCAGCTCGATCGCGTAGAAGCGTGCCCTCAACCTCGTCCGCCGAGACTTGCGCTGGCGACGACGCTCCGAGCCAGCGGGCAGAGGCCGGTAGTCAAACAGCCACAGGCGAAGGCTCATCGTCCGCGACGTTGTACGCGCCCCCGCTCCCCGCGTCAAAAGCGGCGAGCGTCGCCGCGGCCGCGTCCGCAATATGAACGAACGACCAGACGCCGCCTCCGTCACCTGTGATGGGGAACTGTCGACGGCGCACTTGCCCGGAGACACTGCCGTCCGCAGCGTACCAGGTACCCGGGCCGTAGAAGAACGCATAGCGCAGGACGATACCTTCCAAAGACTGAGCGCCGAGCACACGCTTCTCGATGCCTAGCAGCGCCCGGGCACGTCCCGCTACGAGGGGCGGGGCGTCGACAGCGAAGCTGGTCTGTTCGGTGGCGAGACCGGCGCCGGGAATGTAGTAATAGCAACCTGACTGGGCAACGTACCGGCGCGCTCCCGCCCTCTCGGCCGCCGCCTGCACGTTCGCACCGCCCACGAGCGCATCGCGCATCGCCTCCGGTGTGTAGTCCCGGGGAAGAGCCGTCAATTCCTCGAAGACGACCTCCGGCCTGGCGCCACCGGCAGCGTGCTCGACGACGGCGGCATCCAAGGCATCAGCCACCACAGTTCGGCTCCCAGCGCGCGCAAGGCCTGCACTCCGCGATCCGAACGGGTCATGCCGACGGCCGTGTGGCCGGCAGCCACCGACTGCGCCACGAGCGGTCGACCGATAGCTCCGCTCGCACCGGCGTTAAGCACTCTCATCTCTACCTCCCCGCCTGCATCCCCGCGGCCCGACCCGCAAGCAGGCCGGAGCCGACCGCGACCATCCGGTCTCGTGGTCAGGCGCAACCTGGATGAGACTCCGTCGTGGCTTTCGAGCCATTTATATCGTGCGTCAGGCTATGCGAGCAGAGCTGACGGGACCGTTCACCGTTGCACGCCATTCCGGCTGGCGCTTGGGGCTGGCCTCCATTAACGCACGCCTTACGCCAGCGGCATCGCGGTCGATGTCATAGACGGGCGTGCCGGGTTGTTGCCGCCAGGAGTCGTCGAGCCCTCCGTCGTCGACCGGGTCGAACCCGAGTTCGTCCACCAGTTGCATCACGACCTGTTTGGCACGTTGATCTTCGCCCGCCACTGGTAGCGCAATTCGCCCTGGAGTTCCCTTGGGGCGCCCCTTTTCCAGCAGATGCTTGTAGTTCATAGTATTGAAGGCTTTGACCACAGACCTGCCAAGCTGAGTCGCCACCCAGCGGCTTTCGATCATGCCGTCCTCGATGCCCGCGATCCGCCCATCCCTCTGTGGATAGTAATTGCCGGTATCCACGACAACCACGTCGTCCGGGACATCAGCGAACAGATCCTTCGGCAAATTTGGGATCTTTCCTTCGGGGATTGTGACGACGACCAGCTCGCCGGCCCTCGCCGCGTCGCGGGCCGTTACGGCTTTCGCGCCAGTCTCCCGTGACAGGTCGGCCAATGTCTCGGGGTCTCTTGAATTTGCTACTGACACGTCATGTCCCAACGCGGTGAACCGTCGCGTGAGCGTTCCACCGATCTCTCCTGCGCCAATGATTCCAATCTTCATGTGTCTGCTCCTGCTGGCAATTCGATCTTTACCTCAAGGGAGGGCACGCAGCTCTCCAATAGAGCTTCGAACTCTCGCGCGCGCACTATCACGGAGGCAAAGGCACTTAAGCAGCGATACTCGTAAGACGTAGAGATGAGTTGCCGACGCTATTTCGTGAACTACCCGAGCCGCCTTCCCGTCACTTGCGAAATAGCGTGAGTGGCGCGGCCTACGAAGTAGCTTGAAGCGCCGCCGGATTCCCAGCCTGTTCACCAAGCTGCGAAGTGTGATCGGGTGAAGATCCAGGATGGCTCCCGCGCCCCTAGGTCCGCTGATCACCCAGCCGGTTCTCTCGAGCACTCGCAGAATATGCTGGCGTTGTACTTCTTCGAGTGAATAGCTGGCCTTGGTCTCACCGACCACGTCCGGCACCAATGGACCTGCCGAGCTACTGGGCATGCGTCCAACCACTCTCACTTCAAAAATTGCGGCACTGGGAATCAAACGATGCTAGATTTCGGTCAGTGCCGGCTACTACTTGCGAAATCGCGTGACTGCCACACGGAGATCGACAGTTTCCTGGATCAGTACCGCGGTCAAGCTCTGGGTATTTGGCTTGGGCCTTTATTGTAGTGAGACCAGGAAGCAGGCGCCGGTGCGGTTTATTATGCAGCTTGAAGCGCACGCCGAATTCCCAGCCTGTGCATCAAGCTCCGGAGCGTGTTCGGGTGAAGATCAAGGATGGCCCCTGCGCCGTTGGGTCCGCTGATTACCCAGCCTGTTCTCCCGAGCACTCGCAGAATATGTTGTCGTTCTATTTCTTCTAGTGAATCATTATTTTTTGTCTCCGCGATCAATGCCGATTCTCTACTCGTGCCGGAAGCCTCAATCGGTAGAAGATCCGCTCCGAGTTTGAGAATGGAGCCTCTGGAAAGCACGACACCGCGCTCGATAATGTTTTGAAGTTCGCGGACGTTCCCAGGCCAGGAGTAATCGACCAGCAACCTCATCGTTTCCTGCGAAACCGACTGAATCGACTTTCCCATTCGGTTCGCTGATTGCTCGAGGAATGCCATTACGATTTGAGGGATGTCGGATCTGCGGTCCCTCAGCGCCGGTACGCGCAATGGTATGACATTGAGGCGGTAGTAAAGATCAGAGCGGAACCCTCCAGATTGGACGGCCTTCTCAAGATCACGGTTTGTGGCGGCGATGATTCGGACGTTGACCTTGACCGTACGGTTGCTCCCCACGGGCTCGAACTCCTGCTCCTGCAAAACACGGAGCAACTTGACCTGCGTTTCGAGCGGCAGCTCACCCACTTCGTCGAGAAACAGAGTGCCGTTATTGGCCAGCTCGAAGCGGCCAATACGCCGCTCTGAGGCGCTCGTGAACGCACCCTTCACATGCCCGAAAAGCTCGCTCTCTACCAGCCCGGATGGAATGGCGCCACAGTTCACGGTAACCAAGGGGCCGTTCTTGCGCACGCTTCGCCTGTGAATCGCCCGTGCAATGAGCTCCTTTCCACTACCGGTCTCGCCGATGATCAGAATGTTTGCATCAGTCGGAGCGGCAGATTCAACGCGATCGAGTAGTTTGAGCAGTTCCGGACTATTCCCAAGGATCTCCTCGAAATTATGCTCTTTGCGGAATCCAATCAAATCTAAGGCAGCCATTGTTATTCTCCTTGCCTACATCAGATCTTTTCATTTCTGATTCTGGTCCTTCTTCGAACCCGAATCATGCTCAAATCGATCTTGATCTGGCCCCTCGATCGTTCCGTGCATCCCTACCTCACTAGGGGGATGGCCGCTTACCTCTGGTGCGATCGATATCAAAGCGCTTCCGCCCGAACAGGCGAGCATCGATCGACCATGATCCAGGGCCAAGCATCGCGACAGAAACGGACAGGACAGCCAGGAAAATGTGAATCCAGGTGTGCTCGCGCGGCGAGGAGTAACGCGAGAACGCTGTCAAGATCTCGTCTAGGGCAGCCAATGCTCCCGTTACGGGGGTCCACAGGCCTACAAGCAGAAAGATACCGCCTGCGGAGGCTATGAAGTCCTGTGCAAGGACAGTCGTTTCAGAGGGATTGGAGAGACCGTCGATACCAAAATAGAGCAGCGCGATGGCGAGGCAAAGCCGGAGCAGGAGCAGGCCAACGCCGGGCCAGCTATTCGGAAATGTCGAGAATAGACGTTGCAGAAAACATCCCAGCTCAAGCATATTAAGTTCTGGCGGAATTCGACACCCTCGAAAGACCTCGCCGGCGTACCTCTTTCTAGGGATGTGGCGCGCTACAGATCGATGATTCCGCGTTTGACGCCTATCGCGACGGCATGGGTCCGGTCATTAGCTCCCAGCTTGGCAAGGATATTCCTTACATGGCTCTTCACGGTTTCTTCGGTGAGCGATAGCCGTGCCGCGATTTCTTTGTTTGCATTGCCTTCCGCGAGCAGATGCAGTACGTCGATTTCTCGTGGAGTCAACGCGTGATCGGTCAGGTGCTCAGCGATTTCGGTGGCGACTTCGGGTGAGAGGCGCTTTTGGCCGGCATGGACCGCGCGAATCGTCTCCAGCAGTTCCTTTCGTAACAAGCCTTTCAACAAGTACGCCCGTGCACCCGCTTTGAGAGCGCGAGAAATCTGAACATCGCCGCCGTGGGTTGTCAAAATGATGATACGTGCTTCCGGGAACTCGCGGCGAATTGCACTTATGGCATCGATGCCGCTCATCGCTGGCATTTGCAAGTCCATCAAAGTGATGTCAGGGCGATGTTTTCGAAACTGTTCGAGCGCTTCCAGACCGTTGGATGCTTCGGCCACGACCTCCATATCGGACTGGCTGCCGACCAGCGCGGCGATTCCCTCCCGCAGCAGGGGATGGTCGTCCACAGAGAGAACTCGAATCATGTCTCCTGCCCCTTCTTTCGAAACCAGTGGACGAGCGAGCGGTCACGCGTAGTCCGGTAGGCAAGGGAGCCAGCGATGCTCAGTTCAAGCTCAGTTCCGGCTCCGGTCCGGCTCCAGATGCTCAGTTTGGCGCCGATGTTTTTGGCGCGTTCGCGCATTCCGCTCAGGCCGAAATGTCCCGGTCTGCCTTCTTCGATGATCACTGGCTCAATACCCTCCCCATCATCGCGAATGCGCAGGCGGAACAGCCGCGGGGAATAACTGATTTCCGCCTCGATATGGTGAGCCCTCGCGTGGGTGAATGCGTTGCGGAGGGCTTCGCGGGCGATGCGACACAGCTCGTCACGAATGACCGGATGCAACTCCTGCCGCGAGCCCTCCACAACCAATCGGAATGCGGCTTCTTGCGTCGCTAATTCGTCGCCGAGCGCTCGCACGTCTTCCGCCAGATCAGCCGGTTCCTCGGCGGAGGAGCGTAAAGCGTAAACGGCCTTGCGTCCTTCGGCGATCGCCTGATCCGCACGATCCAGGGTCCGTTCCAGCTCTTCCTTGGCTCTTCCCTCCGACAGCAGATTGTCGACCACCTGGAGTCGCAGCATCAGACCATGAAAGCTCTGAAGCAGCGTATCGTGTAATTCGCGCGCGATCCTGGTCCGCTCGTCCACTCGCGCCTCGATCACGAGATTGACCCGCCGTTTGTGTTGCTCTAGACGAAGTTGATAGAGACCATACATGAGCAGCAGCGCGACAGCGATGCACAAGGCCAAAAACCAGCTTGTCTGAAACCATGCGGCCGCGACCGAAAAAGCGATCGTTGCGCCCTCGGTGTTCCACACCCCGTCGTTGTTACACGCGATCACTCGGAATTGATAAGATCCCGGTTCGAGGTTGGTGTAGAAAGCCTCCCGGCGCGTTCCTGCATCCTGCCACTCCTTGTCTTGTCCATCAAGCTTGTAGCGAAAGCGAACCCGTTCGGGAATAGTGAGACTTGTAGCCGTATAGCCGATTTGCAAATTTGCAGTTCTGGGCGGCAACCTCAAAAATGTCGAGTTGTTGTAGTTCCTGCCGTTAGCAATAACAGACTCAATCAGTACCGGCGGTGGCACGCTGTTCCGTACAATACGCTTGGGATTGATCCAAGCTAACCCATTTGTTATGGCGAACCAAAGGCGGCCGTCCGTTGTTTGTACGGCCGACGGTGAGGCGAGGGATCCCCTAAGATCTGCGGCCAACCCATCCAGCAAACCGAAGCTCTCGAACTCCACTTTGCCGGAGCTCAAGTGTCGAAGCTGAGCTTCGCGAATGTGAATAATTCCCCGGTTTTCGGAAAACCATAGCCCATCTTCAGGATCGTTAACGATTCCGGAAACACCGCCGAAGGCACCGCCATCCGATGGATTTACCGGCTGAAAACGGCTGCCATCAAAGAATTCCAGACCGGCCTCGCCGCCAATCCAGATCTTCGTCCCTTTGCCCTGGATAGACGTGACGGCCCCTACCTGAACGCCGTCCTTGCCAGAAAAGACCCGGACTCTGTCTCCATCCAGCATCGCGACCGTATTTGCCAATCCGAACCATATACTTCCCTCTGAATCAGTAAACTCCGCCGTTGCGGTGCCCTGCGGACCACCCAGGCTCTCGAGGCCGGTCCAACTGGACCTTTCTAGTCGAAAAGTTCCTGACTCCATGGATATCCACAACCTGCCCAAGCGGTCCTGAGTGATAGCTTTAACGCGCGATTGCGGACTCACAGCGATCCCACCTGCTGTCGGCAGATCGAGTTGGCGCAGTGTCAGTCCTTGCCCTGCAGGCACAGCGCCATGGTAGTTGTAGGTTACCGCTGCTGGCTTCGAACCAATCGTGTCCGAACTTTCGTGGGCAAGGCGTAAGACAGACGACGGAGTCGCGAGCCAGACAACGCCATTCGGATCACGATAGGCGCAATCAACGGGCCGGTCACGCAGTTGTGTCACAGTTTTGTCATTCTGAATCTTCAGCAGAACCTGGGGCCCGATACCCGCAGCCCAAAGCGCTCCTTGGTCACTCGCCGCCAGCGCGCTCGTTGTAAAAGAGTTCAACGATGGGATCGGCAGAGCACCGCGATACGAAATTGGCTGAAGGGGGACCGAGACGACAGGACTCTGTCGGAATCGATCTAGTCCGCCGGTCGTGCCGAACCATACATTGCCCTCGCGGTCCTGCAGCACGCAATGTACGTAATCGCCTGTCAGACCATTCTGTTGGTTGAACGCCTCTACCTCGGAATTGTGGAACTGCCATGCAGACGGCCCTTTAATCTTCGGTGGATGGAGACGCTCCGGATACGGAACTCGACGGATTCCATTGCCAGCGGTGGTAATCCAAAGACTTCCTTGACTGTCAAATGTGATTGCCGGAGCTCCTACAAGGACTGCCGGCCCCTGCCTTCCGTTGTTTTTCCCTGGCAATGGAACAGGTCGAACACCGTAGCCCCCTTCTGCCATCCATAATGTGCCGTCGGGCCCTTCGGCAAAGTTTTGCACAATAGGCAGGAGGCGCTGTGCAGCTATCTGAAACTGGTGGCCTCCCTCCACGAGATATGCGACACTGGTCGGCGTCCCCACCCACACTGTGCCAGCGTGATCCACGAAAACGGTATCGGCTTGGCCTGCGAACCCCCAATCTGTTCCGATCTTTGTCCAGCGTGAACCTTCTAGTCGAGCTAGCCCATCCTCCCCTGCTGCTATCCAAATCGCACTCTGCCGGTCAAGTGCGAATGCCAACACCGCACGAGAAGGAAGCCCCTCCGGCTTGCCGTAGTCGGTCACCGTCTCATTCTTAATGAAGCTGACCCCTCCGTACCAATACCCCACCCACAGGCCTCCATCCGGTACAGCGAACAGAGAGACTACATTGCGTTGCGGAAAGGCCTGCCCGGATTGCGGTTTGTAGGGTTGAAATCGAATTCCATCGAAGCGAAACAATCCGGTTGCAGTCCCGAGCCACAAATAGCCGTCCGTGGTTTGGGCCAACGCATTTACTTGGCCCGGCGCTCCTTCGATATAGGTCCACCCGGTGTGGTTGAGCTGGTCGAGGCTGCGATCACGATCGATCCCGTAGAGGGGAACGCAGAGAAACAGGAACCAGGAGCAGAGCCAGAAGCCGAATCTCTTCTGACAGGTTGTGTTCCGGGAAAGCGACCTTTCGAAGCCGGTCAATCGTTCTTGATCTCGTTGAATGTCCAGCATCATATTACCAACTGTAAGACCTGATTCGGGCCCGACCAAGGTCCTCACAGTCCAATCTCTCGGGACAGAAACAATGACCAGGTACGGCACTACTTTGTGATATGGTTTGCTCTGCGTATGGAGCACTTTGCTCATGAGCTCCTTCCCCATGCCCTTTTCTGAGACGACATAGAGGCTGAGCGGCACTTACGAAATCGTGCACCCAGCCTTGCTGAGGAGCCGCGACATCGTGGTTACGGCCACGGGCGGCGGGGCGGCCAGCCCCAGGATTTCTAGTTGCAGATTTGAGAAAACACAAAACAGGTATTAGGACAACGGCCATCTAAACGTCCGACGGTACCGGAGCGCCGATCGCCACAATCCAGATCGGCATCAACGGAAGAGGCAATGCACGTGACTGCTAAAACAAGTGGAAGAACAGATTTCAACATCGGCGTCCCTCGATTGTTTGAGAATCGTTTCAAACACACCTAGAGTGCACGCATTCTGCCATTCGAACTCTGGCGCCTGGAGAACGTTCAGGAGCTCACGAGCGATCCGTGGCCGAGCATGTTCGCGAGCTACAAAACGTCATTGAGAGGGCGATAATTGGCGAGGGGCGGAATCTGCGTTTTGATCTGCACAAAACGGCTGACTCTTCTGCGGGTAGGGGCAGAACGTAAGCTCTTGCTTCGATGCAAGCAGCTTCTCGAACTCGAACGGCGGAGGATCGTCGAAGCGCTCCGACAGAGCGGCGGAAAGATCTATGGCGCCGATGGCGCCGCCGAGCGACTTGGTATGCGTCCGACCACTCTCACTTCGAAAATTGGCGGCACTGAAAATCAAGCGATGCTAAATTTCGTTCGTGCCGCCGCCGTGGATGGCTACTGCCGATTCCGCCGTCGCCATTCGAAGCACGAAATCTCGTGAGACATAAGACCGCTTTTACCCTCGCTAAGTCGGTTCATTCTTATCAGATAGTGATCACCAACGAGTGGGCTTTCTTTGGCAAGGCGGGTGCACTCTTTTATTGAAAGGGATGAAGAAATGAACGATTTGCAACTCGGCGATCAAATCGATATTGTGTTCGCCGATGCTCCAGGACACTCGGCAAGAGCAACGGTCACCCGTTTGTTGTCGGATCAGCAGGAGGGCTTGAGCCCGGAAGCGGAGGACTACGTCTTCTGTTGGCTGGAGATTTGCCCCGAGCATCAAGGCACTTTGGGCCAAACGCAGACCATAGCGCTTGGCGCCGACTGGAAGTACTACATGGATGGACGCGAAGTGGAGATCCGCAAGTGTTCAGAGTCTCCTTCTTAGCTGTTTCCGGGGCACGGAGGGCTTGACGGCGGCGCCGGCAGGGTGAATCATCCGCGTTGCATGGGATAGACCCGGACAACAACGAGGAATCGCCTGCAAGCTGGAATACACAAGGTCGCACAAGGCCTCGGCCTCATGTTCGCTGAAGGCCAAGGAGTTGAGCAAAACTGCGAGAGGCTGCCGCGTGCATGGTTTCGGTCGTGCCGACCCGCCCAGATAGTTCTTCAAGACGCTTTAACGTCCCTTCGAGCGTCGCGCGCAAGGGAAACGGCAAAAACCTTGCTACACATTGCGATCTGCTGATTTGGCAGCCTCCTCTTTGATCACCGTTTGCCTACCTACCGCCGTTCTCCCTCGGTCGGCAATACGCGATGGGAAACTACAAAACATCGCGACGGCATAATGACTCCCCGAACGGTTCTACTTTGTCTCTCCAATCCACCCTGAATACTCCGTTCCGCGGCGGCTTTAACTCGCCACGGGCGTCTCAACACCGCGGATCGACTCTAGCCAAGCCGGCGCGATCCTTTCACGTGCGAGCGTGTTGAAAACTCGTTTCGGATTTCCGAGGTCAGTCCAGACCGACACGGCGTCTCGGATTACCAGGAGGCGCCCGGGCTGGGAAGCTAAAACATCGCGAGAGAAATCAATGGACGGGATGGACCGATAGCATGAATCCAGATCGTTCTCCAGGATGCCGCCGGATAATGCGAGCATTGCATTCGGCGCCGCCTGGCAGAGCACCTCGATGAACGTGCTGACGCATCCAATGGTAACGAATGTGTTCCAGAGGCAGCCGCGGCGCTGGAGATGGCTGGCAGTTGCAAGAATCGGCTTCTCCCAGAATTGACGAACTCGTGAAAGCGCCAAGCGGGCACCGTTCCCTAGCGCCTGGACCGGTTCTATCCAACCATATTCCGTTTCCGGATACGTCGCTTCGGCCCCTAGAAGAACGATCGCGTCGGAATTGTTCCGGGCAGCGATGATGCCGGCTTCAATCACGTCGAGAAAAGCGGCTTCGTTACTGTAGTGATGGTCGCAAGGGAAGGCGGTGACGATTGCGTCAGCATCCAGGTCGCGAAGCATCAGTATGGCCGTAGCAATCGCGACCACTGTTCCGCGGTTCTCCGGTTGTGCGACCACGGCGGTTTGCGGCAAATCGTGTAGCTCCCGTGAGTAAAATCTTTCGTGCTTTCTTGTGACGACGGCAATAACTCTGCCGGGGTCGAACAGCGGGCTGATGCGGCGACGCGTTTGAGTCAACAGGCTCTTATCTCCGAGGATGCGACAGAACTGTTTCGGACGTGTGTCGCCCTCTATTCTTGTAGTTAGGGACTGAAGGCGAGTTCCATCGCCGCCGGCCAAAAGAACGCCCCACACTCCCGCGATTGGTCTTTGCTGACTCATTACGCTGCCCTTCCTTGAATTACCGATTGAAGAGAGTGTTCAACCCTTCTACGGGCACGGAACAATCGCGACTTCGCGGCGTTCGTCGTCAAGCCGAGGTGGTGAGTCACCGTTGAAAACTCTATTTCGGCAATCAGACATGGTGCGTAGACATCCTTGAGCTTCTGCGGCAGTCTTGATGCTGCTTTTGTGTGCGCGGCCTGGAGTTCCCGCTGATAGCACAGCTTTTCAGGTGTGAGGGCGTGTGATTCAAGGGCGGGCTGAATGTCATCCAGCGACACTTGCCGTTTGGCCCGGCGTTCCCGTAACTGGATCAGGCAGCTATTCACCACTATGCGAGTGATCCAGGTCTTGAAGGTCGATTCCCCGCGAAAGTTGTTGAAGTTTCGGAAAGCTGCGCAGTAGGCAGTCTGTACTGCATCTTCGGCATCCTCTTTGGAGCGAAGAATTCTATACGCGGTCCGAAGCGACACTCCGTAGTGCTGGGCAAATAGCTCGTTGATCGCGTCGCCCTGCGAGAGCAGCTCCTCATTCACATTCGCCTGTTGATACATTCCAGTTTCCTCGCTATTACCGGTTCCTAGCAGTGCACGCTCCAACCCAACGCGTTCAAATTCAGCCGCCTCGAGTGATGCGCCCAGCAGAGAAGCACTTAGCGGAATGTTCGAACGGGCAAACTGACGTGCATCGACGCTATCTCGTGAGCCGCGACTCGTCGTCGCTCTCTCCCTCACGAAATAACGTGTACTCCTCATCGGCGAGCCGCCGTTTGAGCGAGCGAGTATCCCAGATTGTATGGCTTTCGGCTACAGAAACGCGTCCCAATGCTGGCTGATTTGTGGGTCAAGACCGTACAAACGACCGATGGAAGCACGGTTGCATGGAGAGTAGAACGAAAGGCTCAATCATGAAAAACAAAACGCTTCTGTTGATTTTTGCAAGTCTTCTAGGAGTCAGCGCGTCTGCACAGGAAGCCAAAGTCACGTCGCTCTTGTCCAGGGAACTTAAAGAGTTTCCCGGCAAGGAGGGATTGCTGATCCTCGTGGAATCTCCGCCTGGCGGTTCCGATCCAATCCACCGGCACAATGCGGAAGCATTCGTTTACGTCCTGGAAGGTTCCGTGGTGATGCAGGTGAAGGGCGGGAAGCAAGTGACGCTGACTCCAGGACAGACCTTCCATGAGAGCCCCGCCGATGTACATGTCGTCAGCCGCAACGCAAGCACTACCCAGCCGGCAAAATTCGTGGTGTTCCTGGTGAAGGACAAAGGCGCTCCGGTACTGGTCCCAGTAAAATGATTCCGGACAGCCGCGGGGAGAGTTCGACCATAGAGGTACCGTATTGGCAAAACCCTTCGTGAAGACACCGAAATGGAGGCGCTCCTCAAGGTGACCGCCGATGTGCGGAGCCCGGCGCGCCCTTGGGCAACCATTGGCCGCGAGCCCGTAAAGCTTTTCTTGGGTGATAGCGTTAATGCCATCGGCGATAGACCGTCCCGCGTCACGCTCGTCACCCGGAACGGCGTCCCCGATATGGTCCTGCTCGACGACGACGCGGTAAGATTCCGCGGCAAAGCATACTCTGCTCTCGTTGCGGTCTGCAAGGCCATTTGCGGTAAATCAAGCCCGCATGATGCCGTCCTCGATCTGGGCGAACTCCTGGCCGACCCGATTGCTGTGTCCGCCTTGGGCGGTCACACCAGCCGGCCGAACCTCGAAATCTACCTGCGCGATCATCTGCAGTCGAAGCATTGTTTGGGTAACGCCGTTTCCATTGAAAACGGCGCTCTCAAGTTCCATTGCGAAATTCACCAGATCGAACATTCCGAAGTGCCGCCAGCGTAGCCTGATTCATCAGGTATTAGACCCAAATTCTTCCGCTTCCCCGCCGACTCTTCGCGCAGTTCTCTTCCAAGCTCGACGTGTGCCACAAGAAGGCACATAAAAGGAGCTTTCCAAATGAACAGCTTTACCGATCCGGCGAACCAGCCATGGCGCGTCGGCAATTTCACGGAGATGTTCCAATCGGCGCTGAAACAGATCGCCCAGCCTGACTGGCTTGGCAGCACCTGTCCTGATGCAGCCCTATTGGCGGCGATGTCAACCCAGCTTGAGCAGACCGTCCTACAGTTCTACCTTAGTTCCTTCGGCCTACTGGAAGCATTGGTGCGCCTCCACGAGCACCAGGTGTTCAGGGGATTCGTGCAGGACACGCTGACACAATTAAGACGGATCAGAATTCGTGCCCGTGGTAGTGATGAATTCTTTCTCGCGCATTGCAACCCGGCGCGCGCAAACCGCTCCGCGGGCGCTGGCCGTTTGACGCCGCCGCTGGGGATTGACCTTCGTGCGTCTCCCAGCTCAACCTGTTTCCTCGACGAGTGGAACCAGAAATGGCAACAGCGGGGTCTGCAACTCGCCTACATGACCTCAATCGATGGGGGGCCGCATTACTGCTCGTGCAATCCGTTCCCTTTCGGGCAGTTTCATACCACAATCGCGACCAGCACCCATCGTCAGCAGCGATGGTCGGACAAGGCCGATCTCGTCCACGTGATACGGTGTTCCGTCGAGCTTGCTTCGCTTCTCCCGGGCTGGGTGGTGTTTTTCAACAGCAGTAAGGCCGCCGGTGCAAGCATTCCTGCGCACCGTCACTATCAAGCGTTCAAGATCGATGATCCTCAGCGACCCTTTCCTTTGCAGCAGGCCGCGGCTCGAACGGCTGCGCTGAGCGAATCGTGGAATATTGTAGCCCTTGTCGGCGGCAAGGATTACGCGGTGACCTGTTTCCGGTTCGCAGCCGATCCGAAAACGATCGTCCAACAAGCCACGGAACTGGCGCTCCGGGTGGCACTCGCTCGGCAGCTCGTTTTCCGAGAACGTCGTCACTACCGTGGAGGATGGAGTTGTGTGTCTTTACTACATTCCGCGTGACGACTACTCGCATGCCGCCGGTTTCAGCGGCGCGATTGCCTGTCTCGAAATCTTGGGTGAGTTCATTTTCTCTGGTGATCAAGATATCCGGTCGCTTTCCGAAGGTGGGGTGGATTATATGTGGCTCTATGATGTGCTCCGTTCGATCGCCCCGGCGGCCGCTGTTTCGCTGGTCGATCAATTAAGCGCTGCTGCTTAACCGTCCTGCTCTGGCGCGCCCTGGCGGGCGCGCCTTCTTTTTGGGCGGCGTTCGTCTGCCTGCGGTTTGGCGGGTTTCTTCGCCCAGGCGCGTGGGTCGGGGCGCGCTCTCGGCCGGTTGGGGGCTCCCGGCGTGGTGTTGTGGGCGACCACCGGCGGGGCTGCTTTAATTGCTGGGTTCCAAACGCTTGAGCCTGCGGAGAGGCGATTTTCTCTAGGGCGGACCCGTTTATAGCGCCGGATCAGATCTACTGGTAGGTCAGGCGTGCTATTTGGAATGAAATCTAACCATTTGACGAATCGACGCGGCTCCAAATCTGCCGGCGCCGGCGTGAGTCGATCGATGCCCATCATCGCCCGATTCATGCGGTCAGTGCCCAAGTTTCGGGCAAAAGGCTCAACGAAAAATCAACAGCTTAGGCAGTTGTGCCTAGCAGTTTCAAAGACTCCGTTACCTTGACACGGTAGAGGTCGCAGATTCGAGTTCTGCCGGGCCCACCACTCCTCGTCCACAGAAATTCACGCAATCCTCAGGTTGATGCACCACACTAAGGATTGAGTTGAGGTCAAGATGAAAAATCTCATATTATGCCGCTCTCTCGTGTGGCTCGGCATTGCCGTGTGCCTGCACGGACAGACTCTCAAAAGAGTCGCTGCCATCGATCTCCCCGGCCCCAAAGGGCAACGGTTCGATTACCTCACGATGGATGATGAAGACCACTATCTTCTTTCGGCGCACCTTGGACCGGGCATTCTGTACGTTATCGATGTGCGAACCAACCAGGTTGTAAAGGCGATTTCCGGCGTTCCCGGCATCACCGGTCTGGAGTATGTACCCGAACTGCGCAAGGTCTTCACGTCCAACTGGGGAGAAGAGAAGATCGGCGTCGTGGACTTGCGCTCGATGACGGTGGTCAAACGTCTTCCAACCGCGGCCAAGCCCAATGGAAGCGCCTATGCTCCGCCCTTCCGCAAGGTCTACGTGGTTAACACACTGGGCAAGGCGCTCACTGTAATTGATGTGGACAAAGACGAGATTATCAAGACGTTGAAATTTAACAGTGAGACAGGTATGCCGGGATACGATTCCGTGGCTCGCCGGGTCTACGTCAACTTGCGAACCACGAATGAGGTGGCTGAAATCGACCCTTCAACCAACTCCATCGTCGGCAGGTATCCGGTATCGGGGTGCCGATACAATCACGGAATGGCTGTCGATTCCGAGCACCATCGGGCTTTCCTGCTATGCGGCGGAAGCAGAACAATGACAGTGTTCGCGTTGGATTCTCACCGTGTTATCGCTAGTCTCCCGCTCGCTCAGGGAGCCGATGTGGTCAAGTTCGACGCCGGGCTGGGGCGTGTCTATGCGGCATGTTCCAGCGGCGTAATCGGGGTATATCAAGAAGACGATGCCGATCATTTCCGCAAACTTGAGGATTTTCCCGTTCAGAAGCTCGTGCATAGCCTCGCAGTGGATACAGCGACACATCGGGTTTATGCGCCTGAGCAGGAAGAGAACGGAGATCCCGTAGCCCGGATGATGGTCTACGAACCGAACCAAAAGCATTAAGGGAGCACCGCATGCCACGGCCATTGTCCATCTTTTCTTTCATCGCGCTGGCATATGCTCAGCCAAGCGAGCCGCTTCGACTGGTTGGGACCGTTCCGATGCCCCAGGTTGAAGGGCGCATCGACCACATGTCGATCGACGTGAAAGGGCAGCGCCTTTTTGTTGCAGCGCTGGGGAACGACACCATAGAAGTCATCGACGTGAAGAACCACAAGCAGGTACATACCATTTCTGGCCTGCGCGAACCCCAGGGTATCGCTTATCTGCCGACCACGAATCGTCTGAATGTTGCAAACGGCGCCGATGGGTCGCTACGTGTGTTTGACGGAAGCTCCTTCCAGCTGCTGCACACGATTCCCTACCGCGATGACGCCGACAATGTGCGCTATGACTCCCGCGAGGACCGCTTTTATGTTGGCTACGGAAGCGGCGCGCTCGGCGTTACCGACAAGGATGGGAACAAAATCGCGGACATTAAGCTGGACGCGCACCCGGAGTCCTTTCAGCTCGAAACCACTGGATCTCGAATCTTCGTCAACCTTCCCAAGTCGCAGAAGATCGCCGTAATTGACCGGAGTACCCGAGCGATCCTTGCAACCTGGACAACCGGAGGGCCTCAATCGAATTACCCAATGGCTCTAGACGAAGCGAATCACAGGCTGTTTGTCGTTTGCCGGATTCCCGCTCGCTTGGTCGTGCTGGATACCCTCACAGGGAAGGTTGTCCAGACTGTTTCCGCGGTTGGGGACTGTGACGACGTGTTCTATGATTCGGCCCGCAAGCGTATTTACGCGATCGGAGGAGAGGGCGCGATCTCTGTCTTTCAACAGCAAGATGCGGACCATTACCGGGAAATCGCAAAGATTCCCACTGTAAAGGGAGCCCGCACCGGTTTCTTCTCTCCAGATCTCGGACGACTCTTCGTGGCTGCCAGGCGCGCCGGAGGACATCCTGCTGAGATTCGAATCTATGAGGTCCAATGAGGGACTCGCGAGGTTATTTTACAACTCGCTCCCAGTTCAACGTGCTTTCAACGACCGGCGGGTTGAGTTCCTGGGAATCGATCCGCAATGACATACGATTGGGCCCCTGGAATGTGTACCATCGCTTGGTAACCTTGCCGACTGCGTTGGGGCTATTGTGGAGCTCATAATGTCGCTCTATAAACCCCTCTTTCGCATGGATCTCGACGGTGGCGCAGTAGGCGCCGAAGCCCGTCATCGCCGATAATCTCTCTTCCGGTGTTGGTGCCGTTTCCGACTTCCATCGGGGCCGATTCGGATTCATGCTGATGTAGCACATGTGACCGGCGTCGGTGTCGAAAAAAACATAGGCGACGTTGTTTGAACTTGGGCGAGTTGTTCCGTCAGCCAGGCGCTGCGGGTTAGATACCAGCCGCCACATGCCTGCAAACTGCTTAGCGACGTCATCCTGGGATTGAGCACGCGACGTGCCGTTGAACGAGCCCAATACCAGAAGAATGGACCATGCGATTGTTTTTTTCATCTGCTTTACCTTTCGCGCGAGTGTGCGTCCAGGAACCGTCTCTAAGCTTAACGCGTGCCCACTTCAGAGACGCGAACCCTACCGCAGCGGCGGCGTTGAAATCGGAGGCCGCCGGTGCTGCGTCGCTTGCTCATAAGCGTACGCCAGCTTTATCAACTGCGCTTCCGACCATGCCCTGCCGTAGAATGTTATGCCCACCGGGAGCGTGCCGCCGCGAGAATAACCCATCGGAACGTTGATCGCCGGAAAACCTGTCGTCGGCGAAAATACCTGGCTGTTGTCGCCGGCTGGCGTATTCAAATCGCCAATCAGCCGCGGCGGATTGCTCCACGTCGGATATACGAACGCGTCCAGCTTCAACCGGTCCATGGTCTTCACCACCGTTTCGCGGAATTGTTCGCGGTAGGCGGCGTCGGCCTGGCAAGCTTCCGAATCCGGGCCGTTCTCAGGCCCCTTTTCCGCATCCTCCAACCGCTTCTGCGTCGAGGGATGGAATTTTCCGGACTTCAGAATCGCCGCCAGGTCCGCGGCAGGAACCTGTCCAGCACGATCACCCAGAAAGCGATTCAGGTCGTACTTGAATCCCATGCACGGACTGGCGCCAGTCTGGCGTTTCACTCCATCCAGTCCGTCCACTTTCGCCGGATCGACCACCATTGCACCCGAGCGCCGCAGGTTCTCCAGTGCTGTCATGAAGATCTTGACAACCTCCGGATCGGTTGAGTCCCGCTCGTACGCCTCATGCAGCACGCCGATAATCGCCCCTTTCAGGCCGCTGGGTTCCAGCGACTTAGTGTAATCGGGTATGGCGCGTCCCTTCGCCGCGGCTGTGGCCGGGTCTCGTGGGTCTTCGCCTACGATCACCTGAAACACTCTGACTGCGTCTTCCATGGTGCGCGTGATCGGCCCCGCTATATCGGCCCGCAAGTTCAGAGGAAACACACCAGCGCGACTGGTGAGCCCCATCGTGGAGCGGATGCCCGCGAGAGACTGATGGGACGCCGGGCCGCGGATCGAATCACCAGTATCGCTACCGAGCCCGGCCAGTCCGAAGCTGGCCGCGATCGCTGCCGCCGTGCCGCCGCTCGAGCCAGCCGTCACCCGGTCCAGCGCGTAGGGATTCTTCGTGTAACCGGGCAGAATCGAACTGACCGTCTCAACCGGACTGAACGCCCACTCCGCCATGTTCGATTTCGCGAGGACAATCGCGCCCGCAGCCTTTACCCGCGCTACCTGAGTCGCGTCTTCCCTCGGCAGATAGCCGGCAAATGCGAGGGCGCCATCGGAGGTCTGCAGTCCCTTGGTTTCGAAGTTGTCCTTGATGATCATCGGCACGCAGTGCAGCGGGCCCGTAACGCCAGACTGGGTGAAGCGACGGTCCAGCTCGTCGGCCTCTTTCGTCGCGTCGGGATTGATGGTCACGATCGAGTTAATTGCCGGCCCATTCTTGTCGTAAGTGTTGATGCGCCGGAGGTAGGCGTCCACCAGCGTCCGGCAGGTCAGCCTCCGGTTGCGCATTGCCTCGTGGACCTGAGCGATGGTGGCTTCTTCCACTTCGAAAGGGGCGGCTGTTTGAGCTTCTAAACAAGCAGCCGCCAGCCAGGCCACGGCGAATATACGAAAACTCATCCCAATATGATCGCATCCGCGTCCGGATCGGAGAAGAAATTTACTTTGACCGCAAGCTTCGGATAGAGAAACTCAGCGGATCGTAATATGATCTCGTTGCATCATAGAGGTCTAGATTTCAGTTCCGAGAAAGGAGTTAGCAATGAGCACTATGCACTCGGGAATCCGCGTGTCCGGTCCCCAGGCGTATCGCGAAAAGATGTTCAACCTGGTCGGCGACCGAAGTCCGTTGGAGATATTGGCGCAGACCGCGTCTACTTTGGGCGATATTATCGGTAGGCATTCGGCGACGTTGCTGCGCCGCCGGCCGTTTGAGGGAAAATGGACGCCCAACGAAGTGATCGGTCATCTCACGGATAGCGAATGGGTCTATGGGTACCGGCTGAGGCTGATTCTTAGCGAGGACGATCCGACGATTCTCGGCACTCAGCAGGATCGCTGGGTCGCTGCTCTTCGGCACAATGAGCGCGAGCCGTCGGAACTCGTCGAAATCTTTCGGACAATTCGTCAGTTCAATTTGGCGGTGTGGAGAAGAACGCTACCTCAGGATTTAAAGCGTATCGCGCAGCACAATGAGCGCGGCCCGGAGTCCTTGGGTACGATCTTGCGACTGCTGGCCGGTCATGACCTTTCACACCTGGCTCAAATCACTCGTTACATCGAGGCTATTCAGCAGCACCCACAATCTTAAGGAACTCAGCATTGGATCCGACGTGTCCGTGAACGGGCACGTGCTGCGCCACGTCCAGCTTCTGCTTGCGCATATTCTGATAGAGCGTCCGCATTCCAGCCGTTGGAGTCGGCGTCGGCGCACCTTGCGCTGGTGGCGAGTAGAGGTCGGCGTTGATCAGGATCTTTTCCTTCGGAAGATAAGCAATCAGCATATCGGCGCTATGGTTGCCTTGCGCGTACGACTGATCTTCCAAATCGTAGGCCATATCCTGCACATGCAAGATCTCCAATATGCGATCGCCATCTGTTATGACGTATCTGCCGGCGCCGCCGCCTGGGGCGCCGCCAAAGTTGGCCACCGTTTCAATGGGAGCGGGGCGCCGGCTGATCATGTACATCGGGCTGTAAAGCGACATGCGGTCCGGCTGCAATTCGCGGGGCGCCGGGTGGAACATGATGTCGAGGTAATACTGCTTGTTGGATTCATGTGTAATCACCGTGGTGCCCTGGGAAAGATACGTCCGAAGGCCGCCGGCATGATCGAAATGATGATGAGTATTGATAACGTATTTGATCGGCTTATTGGGGACTAGCCGGTTTGCTTCCTCTATCACGGCCAGCGACCGAGCTTCATTTTGGGGCGCCTCCACGACAGTGATGAAGTCCCGGAATTCAACCAGCATGCTGTTGTGAGTGCCTCCGCCGAGGAGCCACAGGCCATCGCCGAGTTTCTGGCTTTCGACTTTGACCGAGGGCACGGTCGCCGCTCGCACTACATCTGGGACTGGCATCGTGCTCACTGGCACGTTGGCCCTCACGTCGGTCACGTTGTATTCGTAGTAATTGTGCGCAGGGTTCAATCTTGGATCGCCCTGGTGCACATGCAGCAATGTGGGGAACTGCACGCCGTCAAAATTCTTGTACTTCGTGTAGCGCATCTCGTAATCCATGTCGCCGTAAACGGGGTTGGGAAACCAGGTATCCGTCAGCTCAACCAGATTCTGGTCGTTGATTGTTCCGTTGACCCGGTACTTCCCGATCGTGAAGGAGACGATCGTCACTTTGCGCCCATTCTGCGAGAGGCCGGCGTCCGACGAACCCACGATCGGCAACGTGATGGCCGTCGCGTCTTTAGCTGCCAGCGCCGTTTTGAGGAATCCGTGGGGCGTAATCGCGAGCTCAAGCTGCCGCAGGTCGGCGTATGACACGCCATCGAGATACAAGCTCGTAAGGGGCACCGGTTTGTCACCCTGCATGTCCCAGGCGTAGCTGCCGCTTAGAATGGTCGTGACGCGCTCCTCCGACATCGGTGGCCTGCCAAGAAGTGGATACTTGCCCTGCCTGCGCGTATAGTCCTCGCGCGACCACTTGGCGTCGTAGTCCAATGCGCGCGTGTAGTCGGCAATTTCGTAGTGCGGCCAATCTTCGGCTAGCCCGTAGGTTTGGCCGATTCGCGAGGACCAACCACTGGCGGTATATCGGATCGTCTTGAGATTGGCGCCCCCCATAGCCTTGAGAGAAGCATCCAAAACAGAGCGGACATCCTTTACCGTCTGTGCCGACGCGCTTCCTGCTATTAGGCCCAGAAAAGCTGCAAAAGCTGCGACCTTGCTCTGCATGTCGTTCTCCTGTGTGTTCCGTTAGGTGATTCTAACTTAAGAACGAAGTTTACCCGAAACATCGTTGTAGGTTTACTCGTTGGCGTATCTACTGGTTCTCGGAGGGTCTCTCGACGTGATCGATGACGATGAGGTCGCCGGAGCCAGTGGTCGGCTGGAGTTTCAACCCAAGTTGGTCCTGCAACGCGGCAAAGATGGAAATTCCACCGGGAGTTGTGCCCTGGCCGGCCGCAAATTCCAGGTAGATATCAAACATTCCCGCGATGCGGGTTTGATTGATGACAGGTCGGGCCAATACCTGTTCGAGGTGATGTGAAAGCTCATCTAGAGTAGTCGGCCTCATGTCCAGTGCCATTTTCGGACCGCTAATCAGGGTCGCCTGATAACAACCAGGCTTTTGCCCCGGCTCGAGTTTCTGGAACAGCTCTGACAGCGGAGTTTTGGGTGAACCAAGAGGAGTGCAACCGCCTTCTTTAAACTGCTTGAGCCTGGGGCCAGCATCTGCCACAGTCAACATATACATCGGGACCTGTCTGGTCCTGTGATGGATCTTCAACTTGAGCCGGTCTTCCAGAAGCGCCTGAAGCATTGGTCTGAGCTGGTTGCCCACGACGGACCCCGCTGCCCTGATCGTGTAACGTTCGGAATCGATCCATGCCGGGCCTCCCGCCTGATTTATCCGATCATCCGCTGACATGCCATACACCGCCTGAATGAGGGCTGCAACCGTCTCGCATCGAGCTATCAGCGTTCCAGAAGGCGGACTCTCATAGGTGCCGGAACCTCCCCTCTCAGTCGCGCGTCCGCTGCCGTTGCAGTCCAAAGCCGGATTGATGACCGCTTCGACTCTCGGTTCTGGGACAACCGTAGATTGGGCTGGCTGCGCGCGAAGCATAGGTGCATCTAACACGCCAACGACGATAGGAAGTGCTAGAGCCGCCGTCACGGCAACTGCCAGCGCTGCTTTCTTTCCGAAGTTTAGATCGCGCGGAACGCGCCCCGTCAGAATCACCTGGATTCGTTTCTTCACATTTGATCCTGTCACGCCCGACACTGAAGAGAAGGGCTGCTCCATGTAGCTAGTAC
>Ga0070714_100000253_pt1 | contig 41608 bp, 22 predicted proteins | sample LARL83metaG_FD_65450 | JGI IMG/M metagenome (GOLD analysis project Ga0070714, IMG submission 65450) | Corn, switchgrass and miscanthus rhizosphere microbial communities from Kellogg Biological Station, Michigan, USA - LAR L8-3 metaG | ecosystem: Host-associated > Plants > Roots > Rhizosphere ... | reverse complement strand
GTCCCCGGCAAAACCTACGAATACCTCGCCACCGGCCGCCCCATCCTCGCCGCCATCCCACCCGGCGACGCACACGACATCCTCGAGCGGTCGGGTCGGGCCCTGCTTTGCCGGCCGGACAACACGGCGGCCATCGCGGAGGCGATCGCGGCTGCGCTCTCGGCTCGCGACGCAGACGCTTCGCCCCTGCTCGACGACGACCTCGTTCAGTCGTTCGAGCGGCGCGAGCTCACGCGAGAGCTTGCGGACCTGATGCGCGTTGTCGGCGCCGAGAGCCGCGCGAGCGACCTGCCCGTCGACCTCGCGGGCGTCCCCCGCTAGGCGTCATGGACGGGAACGGCGTCCGCGCCGTCTTCGGTCCGCGGCCGCGCCGAGCTGAGCGTCGTGCTCTGTCCGGCGAACGAACGCGTGCTGCATCGCCTGCCCGGTACGCACAGACTTGTCTTTCCAGCCTTCGTCCAGATGGGGTTGCACGTCGTCGAGCACACGTGCACCGAGCTCGCCGAGCACCCGCCTCGGTGGATACCCCCACAAGGGCGACAGCAGTCGCTCGAGATGGGACTCGATCACGGTGCGGTCTCTCGCGGCCGCGAGGTGTCGCGCCCACGTGTGCGTCGCGAGCGTGGGACGGCCGCTCGCGAGGACGTCGTCCGCGACCGTGATCGTCGTCCTCCAAATGCGGCCTATGCCGTGACTCTCGGCAAGACGCACGAGCGCGCGACGATCGAGGCCTCCCGCAATCGCGGCGACATCGACGAAGTCGAGCAGGCGCCGCAGAGGCGTGTGCGCCCACGAGTGGCCGGCGATCATCACCGCGTGCAGATCTTCCGGCAACGTCATGACACCGGCGACGCCGCTCCGGCTGGGAACGCCCGCAGCGAACAGCGTCGCCGGCGACGGCGTCTCGAACCTGTCGGGCCATTTCAGCTCGTGGTGGAGCTCGATGACGAGGGTGGAGCCCTCCAGCCAGAGCGGCCGGAGACGTTGGATGCCCTCGAACATCGATGGATCGCCGACTTCGACGAAGCCTGCCTCGAGTAGCGCCGCCTGCGCGCACTGGGAGTCGTCGACGAGAAGGTCGAGGCCGGTGAACGGCCGCAGCCACGGCTCCGGGTAGTGGAGCGCGACCTCGTACCCCTTGAACAGCAGCATCGGTCCGTCGTATGAGGCGCGGGCGATCTCGAGCAGCTTCTTCGCGCCACGGTTCGCTGCGATCGCCGAGAACTCATAGCGGGCGAGCGCGTCCGGGACTGGGATGCCGAGACGGCGCCGGCGCCGTACCTCGAAGCACTCGAGGCGGTGCGCCACCAAGTCGGTGACGAGCGGAGCCGCCTCCGCGAGCTCCTCCACCCGGCGCCACAACGCAGACGGGTCGTCCGTAGCGTTCTGCGCCGGGCTCGTGACGAGCAGCGTCGATCGCAACCGCGAGCCGACTTCGTGGCGCCTGCGCAGGGCCGCGACCTGAGCCGCCGCCAGGCGCGAGCCGACCTCGCCGGCAAGACCCGGGCGAAAGCGCAACGGCACCGAGCCCGGCTCGAGCCGCAGCGGCACGTCGTCGGCGAGCCAGAGGCGCGGAAGCAATTCGGAGTACACGTTCGGCGCGAGCGGCTCCAGCCACGGCTTGCGCTGGATGTGGTGCAGCACGAACGGCTCGCTCCCGTCGTCGCGTGTGACGTGCAGGCGCTGCGCGTCGACGATCCGCAGGCCTGGAAACGGCGCATGCGGGGCAGTTCCGAAGTCGAGCACAGTGAGTTCTTCAGCAGCGAATCGCGCGCTCGCGAGCACGGCGTTCAGCACGTCCTGGTCGGCGAAGAAGAGCGGATCGGACGGCCGTCCGGCGCCGAGCAGCGAGCGGTCGAGGTCGATGTGCGCCTGAGCATCGCGCCAAAAGCCGAACAGCCTCTCGCCGACACCGGCCGGAACGATCAGGAAGCCGCAGTTCACGTACGGGTGCCTCCGAAGCTCTCCGAGCCCGAGCAGGTCCCCCCAGCGCTCGTCGAAGCGGTCATCGAGCCGGTCGGCAACCGCGAGCATCCGCCCGGTTCGCTCGGCCTGGGCGACGAGAGGCTCGATCGCTCGGGTCACGATCATGTCGGCGTCCAAGACGATCGCCGTCTCCGTCGGATACGACAACGGCCCTGCGACCTTCACGAGCTGCGGCGGATCTGGGCCCTCGGACGCCGGCACGATCCGTGCTTCGCGGGCGAGCAGCGACCGCTGCTCCTGTTCGAGACCGCAGTCGACGATCACGATCTCGTCGCCCCAGCCGGTGAGGCGGAGCGAGTTGACGAGCGCGACCGCACCGGGAAAGTGGGAGGCGTTGGCTACGCAGAAAACGGCCCTCCCAGTCCGGGCGCGGGCTGCGTGCTCAGGGGCGAGCATGCCGTCGATGACGGACGTCATTGCCCGGACGATAGGCGTCAGACTCGAGCCGGAGAAGGCCAGAACAGCCGTGCTGGCGCCTAGCCTTAGGGCTAGTCCGACTGCCGGAAGCTGCCCCAACGGCGCGTAGGCCGGTTCCAGCGCCAGATCTAGCATCAGGCCGTGGGGACAGTCCTCGAAAGGGCATCGGCGCTCGGGACGAGCACCGTGCACGTGTACGCCGCCGACTTGGACACGGTCGGCGTCGAGACCGATGTCCTCTCGGAGGACGAGCTCGAACGTGCCGACCGGTTTCGGTTCGAGCGCGATCGCCGGCGTTTCGTTGCCGCGCGTTCCGTCCTGAGACGCATGCTCGCGAGGTACGTCGATACCGGCCCGGCCGCCATCTCGTTCGAATACGGGCAGTACGGAAAACCGGACGTGCCCGGAGCGCCGGTCTCCTTCAATGTCTCGCATTCGGGGAGCTATGCGCTCCTCGCGATCGGGCCCCGTTTCGAGCTCGGCGTCGACGTGGAGGTGCTGGACGTTGCGCGCGCCGACGACCTGCTCGTCGCGAAGCAGTTCTTCTCCCTCCGCGAGATCGAGACGCTGCGCGCGCACGCGCCGTCGGCCCGCCCGCGGGCCTTCCTGCGCTGCTGGACGCGCAAAGAGGCCTTCGTGAAGGCGCGAGGGGACGGCTTGAGCCTCCCGCTTCACGATTTCGACGTCGGCTTCGGCGTGGGCGAGCCACCCGCGCTCCTGCGCACCGCATGGTCGCGCGACGAGCCGCAGGAGTGGACGCTGGAGGACGTGTCGCGCCTTTTCCCCCGCGTCGTCTCGGGACTATTCCCGAAAGCCGTGGCCGCGCTCGCGGTCCGGTCGCCGGACATTTGCATCGTGCCCGTTGGAGTCGTCGAGTGATCAGCGAAAGGAGCTACCGGTGAGCGAAGCAGGCACCAAGCCTTCCGGCCTGGGGACGATGCGGCGGAGAGCCGTCGATGTGACCGAGCTCGTCCAGACCAGCCTCATCAACGAGAATCTGCTGCCGCTCGTCGTCCGGCCCGCCACGGACGGGGTCGATCTTGCCGCATGGGCCGCCTCGAACCGCGATCAGGTCGACGCGTGGTTCGACAAGCACGGCGCGATTCTGTTCCGCGGCTTCGGGCTCGCGGGAGCGCCGGAGTTCGAGAGCGTCGCGGGCGCAATTGCAGGAGAGCTCTTCGCCGAGTACGGAGACCTGCCACCCGAGCCGACGAGCCAGAAGGTGTACGGCTCCACGCCATATCCGCCGGACAAGATGATCCTCTTCCACAACGAGAGCTCGCATCTCCCCACGTGGCCGATGCGGCAGTTCTTCTTCTGCGTGATCCCTTCCGCGACCGGCGGCACCACCCCGCTGCTCGACTCCAGGGCCGTCTACAACGCCCTCGAGCCGACGGTGCGCGAGCAGTTCGAGACGAAGGGGCTCATGTACGTCCGAAACTTCGCGGAGGGCATCGACGTGCCGTGGCAGGACTTCTTCCACGCGAGCGACCGCGCTGAAGTCGAGAGAATGTGCGCCGAGACCGGCATGACCTGCGAGTGGACCTCCGGCGACGGCCTGCGAATTCGACAGGTGTCGCCCGCCGTGGTCACGCATCCTCGAACCGGCGAGAAGCTCTTCTTCAACCAGGTTCAGCTGCATCACGTCTACTGCCTGGACGAGGAGACGCGCTCCTCGCTCCGCCAGCTCTTTGCCGAAGAAGAGCTCCCGCGGAACGTGTATTTCGGGGACGGTACGCCGATCTCGGACGAGACGATGGAGTACATCGGCACGCTGTACGAGGAGCTGTGCGTCGACTTCCCGTGGCAGGCGACAGATCTCGTCGCCGTCGACAACATGCTCGTCCAGCACGCGCGGCGGCCGTTCACGGGTGAGCGCAAGCTCCTCGTCGCGATGGCGCAGATGTCGGGGATTCACGAGCTCGGGGACGCCGCGTGACGCCGATCGTGCCTCAGCCGAGCGTCACGACGCCGATCCCCGGCCCTCGCTCACGCCATTTGCTCGACCGGCAGTCGGAGCGCGAGTCGAACGCCCGCACCTATCCTCGCCGGCTGCCGATCGGCATCGCCCGTGCGCAGGGCTCGTACATCGAGGATGTCGACGGCAACGTGTTCATCGACTTCCTCACGGGTGCCGGCGTGCTCGCCCTCGGGCACAATCATCCGGAAGTGGTCGACGCGGTCGAGCGCCAGCTGCGCGTCCTCGTCCATGGACTCGACTTCCCGACTCCGCTCAAGGACGAGTTCGTCGACCTCCAGCTGGCGCTCCTGCCGGAATCGATGCGCGACCGGATGAAGATCCAGTTCTGCGGTCCGGCGGGCGCAAATGCCGTCGATGCCGCCCTCAAGCTCTGCAAGACTGCGACCGGGCGCGGCGAGATAGTCGCGTTCCAGGGGGCGTTCCACGGCAGTACGCACAGCGCAATGGCGGTCACGGGTCTCGTCTCGCAGAAGGCGCCGATCGCAAACGCCATGCAGGGCGTGCACTTCTTCCCCTATCCGCGCCGGAACGGGTTCCCTGCTTCCGACGAGGTCAGCATGGGCGAGGCGTGCGCGCAGTATCTGAGGACCGCGCTCTCCGACCCGTACGGCGGCATCCCACTCCCTGCGGCGGTGATCATGGAAATCGTCCAGGCCGAGGGCGGCGTTCTCCCTGCGCCCCGCGACTTCGTGCGCGGCGTGCGCGATACCACGTCGGAGCTCGGCGTTCCGCTGATCGTGGACGAGATCCAGACCGGCTGCGGACGGACCGGCACGTGGTTCGCATTCGAACAGCACGACATCGTTCCGGATGTGATCCTCGCGTCCAAAGCTCTCGGCGGAATCGGCATGCCGATCGCAGTCGTCTTCTACGACAAGCGCCTCGACACGTGGGCGCCCGGTGCCCATACCGGTACGTTCCGCGGCTACCAGCCTGCGCTGGCGGCCGGCGTTGCAGCGGTCAAGATCATCCAGCGCGACCGCATCCTCGAGAACGTGCGAGAGCAGAGCGCCTATGCAGTGACTCTGCTGCGCGAGCTCGAGTCCCGGCACGAGTGCGTCGGGGACGTACGCGGCCTCGGGCTGATGCTCGGGCTCGAGATCGTCGACCCGGATACGGGCGAGCCCGATGCAGAGCTCGCACTGGCGATCCAGCGAGGAGCGCTCGAACGCGGCCTGATCCTCGAGCTCGGCGGGCGCTACGACTGCGTCGTCCGTCTGCTTCCGCCGCTCAACGTGTCGCGGGAGACGATGGACCAGGCGCTCGGGATCCTCGACGAGGCTCTCGCTTCGGCGGGTCGGGCACGGGTCCCGCAGCTCGCGGCCGTCCGGTAGGCCCGCTCGTCAGCGGGGCACGTGCACGGTGCGGCGCAGAGTCGCCGCCCCGCCTGCAGCCGACAGCGACACCGTGAGGCGATACGTCCCCTTCTTCACGCGGGCCGGCACGACGAGCGTCAACGCCGCCGATCCCTTCGGCACGCTGACGCGGCGCGAGTAGGCGGTCTTGCCGGCGAGCGTGAGCGTCGCTTTGCCGCCGGCGGCGAGCGTCGAGCTCAGCCTCACGACGATCTTCCGCGGAGGGCCGCTCTTGACCGTGACAGAGACGAGCTTGGCCGAGAGCGTCGTCGTCTGCTGTGAGGAAGCTCCCGGCAGCGACATGAACCAGGCGCTGATAACGGCCGTCGCGTCGAATCGGGCGATGCCGTTCACAGCCGGCCAGCCGTGGACTCCCCCGTTGACCGTCGTCGAGCTGACGAGCGTCCCGGAGCGGCAGGGGCCCCATGTCGTGGTCGTGCTCGTGCTCGAGAGAACCTTCGACGACGAGGTGCCAGGGCACGAGTCGTACCCGCGCCAGTTGCTCATGATCGTGCTCACCGACGGAAGGCCGTACGCCCCGTTGTACGGAGAGGCGGGATCGGCCGTACCGTTGACGGCGAACAGCGAGATGGGCCGGATCGGATGGCAGGTCGGATTCAGGGCCACGGCCTCGACGGGCGCAACCGCCGCGAGCTTGTCGGCGAGAACGCATGCGGCGCGATAGGAGAGCGTCCCGGCCGCCGACATTCCCGTCATGAACACGCGCGTCGGATCGATGTTCTGGCTGGCGATGACCTTGTCGATGACGCTGCCGAGATACTGCATGTCGGGATACGGATTCGCGGCGTCCTCGCCGCCGGCAGCGCGCACCGCGTCGTTGTAGCTCTTGGCGACCTGCGCCCACACGACGACGAAGCCGAGGCGATCCGCGACTGCGTCGAAGTTCTCCGACGTTTGCACGGCCTGTAGGTCTCCGTACGCCGGATAGACGAGGAGCGGGACCTTTTGCGACGTCGACAGGTCCGCGGGGCGGTAGACGACGTACGGCCAGTTGGGGACATCCCCGCGAGCGCCGAGCGCGGTTCCGGCGCCGGCGACCGCCACGAGCGGCGCGAGCACGATCGCCGCGACGAACGGCAGTAGCCAGCGGCGTCGAGCAGTCGATCCGAATCCCATGAGCCTTACCCCCTGTCGTCCCAGAGGTCGGGCAGGATACCAATACGGGTTTCCGAGAGCGCTAGCCCGCGCGCCGCGCCGGCAACCGTGGAATCGTGCTCTTCGGCCTGTCGGAGAGGAGCCGGGGTCGCTGCACGGTGAGCTCGAGGATCGGTCGATCGGGCCGGTCGACGAGTTGCTCGAGGCTGTCGCCGAGCTCGCGCGCGAGCCCGTCGATGGTCGCTTCCTCGAAGAGGTCGACGTCGTACTCGATGTACCCGCCGATGTGCCCGGAACCGTAACGAAGGTCGAGTGCGAGATCGAATCGAGAGAAACCGATGTCGAAGGTCAGCGGCTCGGCGCGCACTCCCGCGAGATCGAACGTCCATTGATCCTCAGTCTGCGCCCGGAAGTTCACCTGGAAGACAGGGTTGTAGCGAGGGTCGCGCGGCACACGAAGCTCCTCGACGACTCGCTCGAACGGCAACTCCTGGTGCGCGTATGCAGCCAGGGCAGCCTTCCGCGTCCGCGCGAGAACCTCGCGAAAGGTCGGGTTCCCCGCGAGGCGGATGCGAAGAGCGACGGTGTTGCTGAAGAGACCGACGACGGAATGGAGCTCCGTGCGGCCCCGGTTCTCGATCGGCGTGCCGACGACGACGTCGTCCTGTCCCGTGACCCGGTAGAGGACAACCGCGAACGCCGCCAGCAGCACCATGTAGGGGGTTGCTCCCTCCGTGCGGCCGAGCTCGCCGATCGCCGGGATCAGCGACCCGGGAAACGAGACCTCGTGATGTCGACCTTCGTGACGCTGAAGGGTGCGGCGCGATGCGTCGATCGGGAGCCGGAGGAGCGGCGGCGCGCCGGACAGCGCGTCCCGCCAGAAGTCGATCAACTCGGCGAGCCGCCGCCCGGTGAGGTGCTCGCGGTACCACACGGAGTAGTCGGTGTACCTGACCGCAGGCTGCGGCAGCTCGATCTCGTCGCCCCGGACGAAGGCGGAATAGAGAGCGCCTGCCTCGTCGAAGAGGATGCGGACGGAGGCCGCGTCGGCAGCGATGTGGTGCAACCGAAAGAGAAGAACGTGCTCCGTCGGCGCGAGCCTGAAGAGCGTGACTCGAAGCATCAGGTCCTTCGACAGATCGAATGGTTCACGCGACAGCGCTCGCATCCGTCGCACCAACTCTTCGTGGCGCTCGTCCGGATGGATCGTCGTCAGGTCGACCAGAGGGAGCGACAGCGTCCAGTCGTCGAGGACGACCTGTTCAGGCTCGCGGCCGCGCACGGCGTAGGTCGTTCTCAGCACGTCGTGCCGCTCGACGAGCTGGACGAGCGCCCGCTCGAACGCAGTCACGTCGAGCGGGCCCATCAGGCGATCCGCACGCGCGCCGTTGTAGGCGAAGCCGCCCGGCTCCCATTGCTCGAGGAACCAGATGCGCTGCTGGGCAAACGAAAGAGGTGCGGGGCCGTGGTCGGCGCGTCTCGGGATTGCGTCCGGCTCGGAGCCGCCCTCGCGCTTCCGTCGCAGGAGCGATGCCTCGAGCGCCGCCCGCTCGTCGGGCGTCATCGCCGCGAGTCGCTCGCGCGAGCCGGTCGGTCTGCTCAACGATGCGCCCGACGGGAAAGGACCCGACGCAGGCAGACAGGGACCGGACGTGTGCGCGCGGAAGCCACCCTTCTCACCGATGCTAATGCCTCCACTGTCCCCGGCCAACGAGCCGTCCGGGCAGCGTTCTCCGGACGCCTAGCTCATCGGCTAGTGCGGTGCCCGCCCCGTTCGAAAGTGGAGTCTGCGCAACCGTTCTAGGCTTCGAGACCTCACCTTCCTACACTCCGAGCATGTCGGAAGCTCTCGGCAAGCTGGGCTGGGACGTCCGGCGGCTCGGCTACCGCCGCTCCTTCGACGGAGTGCGCGCGCTGAGCATCTTGCTGGTCGCTCTCACCCACGGCGGCGCGGGCTTCCGGGGCGGATACATCGGCCTCGACATGTTCTTCGTGCTCAGCGGCTTCCTGATCACGTCTCTGCTCCTCGAGGAGTGGAACATCACGGGTCGCGTCGACCGCCGTGCGTTCTACGGCCGTCGCGCGAAACGCCTCCTCCCCGCTCTTTTCGCGACGCTCGCCGGCTTCTGGGTGTTGAAGTTCGCGATGCCCGGGCTCGATCACGGCTGGTCGATCGTGCCCAGATCCCTCGTCATCATCTTCTACGCCGCGAACTGGGTGGTCGTGAAGGCAGGAGAACATCCGCTCGGCGCCCTGAACCAAACGTGGTCCCTCGCCGTGGAGGAGCAGTTCTACCTCATCTGGCCGCTCATCTTCGTCGCGTGCTTCCGTCGTCGCTGGCGACCTGAGAAGGTTCTGCTGCTCGTCGTCGGGCTCGCAGCCGCCAGTGCCGCTTGGCGTGCGTACCTCTTCGCGGTGCCGCACAGCTCGTTCCCCTTCGGCCCGTATGGCACTACGACGTACTGGCGTTCCGACACTCATGCCGACGGGCTGGCGCTCGGTTGCGCGCTCGCCGTGGCCCTCGCAACGTCGCGAGGGCGCGAGATCCTCGCCAAGACTTGCCGGTCGACGCTCGCCGTGGTCGCTGCACTCGTGTTCCTCGGTTTCGTCGTCGACCGGACGAGCATCTACTCGCACTGGATGTATTTCGGCGGCTGGGCAGCGGTGAATCTCGCCATCGCGTTCATACTCGCCCACATCTACGTCCGCGAGCGCGCAGTTGTCCCCCGCGTTCTCGCGATGAGTCCGCTCGTCTGGATCGGCAAACGGTCGTACGGCATCTATCTCGTTCATCTGCCGATCTTCTTCGCACTCTCGCCGGCGCGGACTCACCTCTCCATGTGGCCCCGATTCGGGTTGAGGATGGCGGTGACGTGCGCTGTCGCCGCAGCGATGTTCAAGTGGGTCGAGACGCCGTTCTTGCGGCGAAAGCGTTACCCCTCGCCGAACCAGACACACGAGCCGGTCGACGGCTTCCAGGCTCCCGAGCGGCCGGTCGACGCACCCGCGCTTCCAGCGACCGGCGGCTAGCGCGCGATGCTAGGCCGGGACGTCAGGCGCGGAACCAGCAGCGCCGCGCGTTGAGCGACCGCACCATCGGCACGGTGAGCAAGGCTTGCTTGACCGAACGGCGCATGCGGTTCCTACGACGAAACCAGCGCCAGTACGCCGTCTTGGCTGGACTTACCGGCGCATAGAACTCGCCTCCGGCGTGCGCAACTTCGAGGCTGTCCAGGATGGCGGCCTGGTAGCCGTGCGCACGGATGTCGTTGATGTACGCGGCATCCTCGAGCCAGAACGTGTGGCGCGAACGGCGGAAGCCGCCAACCTCGTCGTAGATCGCTCGCGAAGTGATCGCGCACCAGCCGCCGACCGGCCCGATCTTCAGCCGCACGCCGTCGTGCTCCTCGTACCGGTACGCGGCTGCCGAGTGGCCGTACATGATCTTCGCAGTTGCGTCGTTCGGGTCGTCGACCAGGTTGGCCGCGAGGAAGCCGACGTGCGGGAGGCGTGCGAATGTCTCGCACAGCACGCGGTCCCACTCGGCGGGCGCGTCGATGACGTCGTCGTCAAGCTCGATCAGGTGATCCGCGGCGGTCTGCGCGAAAGCGGAGCGATACGCACTCTGCCCGATGTTCCGCCGGTTGCGGACGACGCGTGCGCGGGGATCGCGAAAGCCTGCAAGCACGGCTCCGGTGCCGTCGGTCGACGCGTTGTCGACGATGACGATCTCCGTCGTGAGATCGGAGGTACGCGCGAGTACGTTGTCGAGGCACTTCTGGAGGAGGTGCGGACGATTGAACGTCAGGACGACGATCGCGATGCTCACAGCACAAGGGCGAGCGCGTCCGCGTACACGCGGTGGCCTGCGTCGTTGGGATGCATGCCGTCGGCGTCGAGCAGGTCGCCGTTCTCCGCCGGCCAGCGCGCCGGAACGTCGGCGAAGGCGAAGGCCGTCCGCGTGCTGAGGTCGGCGAGCGCCTGTCGGTATGGCTCTGACCCTGGCAGCGGGAACGGGGCGACGAGTATCACGTCGGCGCCGGAGCGACGGCGGATGCGATCGGAGATTCGCAGGATGTTCGACCTGTAGGCCTCGACGGAAACGCGGACGCCGCGTGCGAACGGGTGCCGCTTCGTCGGTCGCCTCGTCCTCAGGTCGTTGAGGCCGAACTCGACGATCGCGAGATCGGGGCCGTAGTCGCGGGCCGCGCTCTCGGCCAGCTCGAGTCCGTCGGCAGACGTGCGCCCCGCCGCGGAGAGATTGACGAGATGGACGGGGACGCCGTGGCGTGTACGAATACTTTCCGCGAAGAGCGAGGGGAAGGCAGTGGCGTAGCTCGATGCGTCGATTCCGGCGGCGACGCTGTCCCCGAGCACCAGCGTCCGCAGAGGGAGCCGAGCCGCCAGAATGGAGCGCACGTGGCGCATCTCGTGGCTCAGGTCTCGACCTCGAGCTCGGCGAGCAGCAGCTCCAGATCTCCGTCCCCGGATTCGGAGAGAAGGGCGGCCCCCACCTCCTCGGCGAGGGCGGCGAGCGTCGGCCGCTTGAATACGGTCGGCAGGTCGATCTCGACGCCGAGAGTGTCGTGTAGGCGAGCGACCATCTTCACGGCGAGCAAGGAGTGACCCCCGAGCTCGAAGAAGCTGTCCTCCGCGCCGACCTGATCGATCTGAAGCAGCTCGCTCCAGACCGCGGCGAGCACTTCCTCGGTAGGCGTGCGCGGCGGGACGTAGCTCGCGGCGATCTCCGATCGGTCAGAACCTGGCCGCGGAAGCGACTTCGTGTCGAGCTTGCCGTTCGCCGTGAGCGGTAGCGAGTCCAACCGCACGAACGCCGAGGGAATCATGTAGGCCGGTACCGACGCCGCGAGATGCTGCCGCAGGTCCGCCGTGACCGGGTCGTGGCCGTCGTCCGGGACGACGTATGCGACGAGCCGCCTCTCACCGGTCTCGTCCTCCGGGACAGTGACGACCGACTGGCGGACGTCCGGATGCGCGTCGAGCGCCGCCTCGATCTCACCGAGCTCGATGCGGAAGCCGTGGAGCTTGATCTGATGGTCGATCCGCTCGATGAACTCGAGCGTCCCGTCGGCCCTGAGCCGCATCTTGTCCCCGGTCCGATAGACGCGCGCACCGCCGTCGCAGAATGGGTCGTCGAAGAACTTCTCGGCGGTGAGCTCGGGCCGCCCGCGGTAGCCGCGGGCCACTCCCTCGCCGCCGATCAGGAGCTCGCCGGCGATGCCGACCGGCACCGGCTGGAGGCGCTCATCGACGACGTAGAACCGCGTGTTCGAGATCGGGCCGCCGATGGGCGGCGGACCATTGCCGCGATCCAGCATGAGCAGCGACGACCACACGGTCGTCTCGGTCGGGCCGTACGCGTGGCAGAGCGTGCGGCAGCGGTCGACGAGCTCGTTCGCGAGGCTCCGCGGGACAGCCTCGCCGCCGCAGACGATCGTTAGGTCGCGCTTGCCCTCCCAGCCGGCGTCGACGAGCATGCGCCAGGTCGTCGGCGTGGCCTGCATGAAGGTCGCGCCGGAGCGCTCGAGCACACCGACCAGACGGCTCGGATCCTGTGCGTGCTCGCGCGGCACGATGACGAGCGTCGCGCCGCACACGAGCGGGAGGTAGAGATCCGGGACGGAGAGGTCGAACGCCGGCGTCGTGACGTTCATGACGACGTCGTCCTCGGTGAGCCCCGGCTGCTCCCGCATCGCATGCAGCAGGTTGACGACCGACCGGTGGCGAATCTCCACGCCCTTTGGTCGCCCGGTCGATCCGGAGGTGTAGATGACGTACGCGAGCGACTCCGGATCGCCCGGCTCCGTCGGAGCGTACGGTGCCCCGAGGGCGATCTTGGGCCAATCGCGGTCGATGCACACGACGTGACCGGCGTATTCAGGGAGGGAGTCCAGAAGGCTCTCCTGGGTGAGGATCACCGGTGCCTCTGCGTCCGCGAGCATGAAGGCCTGTCGCTCGGCCGGATACGTCGGGTCGACGGGGACGTATGCCGCGCCTGTCTTGAGCACGCCGAGAAACGCCACCATCGTCTCCGGCAGGCGGTCGAGGCACACGCCAACGAGCGTCCCCGGCCCGACGCCGAGCGTGCGCAGGTGCTGTGCAAGCCTCCCCGCGCGTTCGTCGAGCTCGCGGTACGTGAGCGTGCGCCCCGATCCTCTCACGGCAATCCTGTCGGGAACGCGCGTCGCCTGTGCGCTCACGAGCGCATGCAGGCTGCGGCCGTCGACGGGCTGCGCGGTGTCGTTCCAGTCGTCCAGCACGACTCGGCGCTCGTCCGGGGTGAGGAGCGGCAGCATTCCGACCGGGCAGCCGGGATCGGCCACGACTCCGGCAAGAAGCGCCCCGAAGTGCCCGATGAGGCGCTCGACCGTGTCGCGGTCGAATAGGTCAGTAGAGTACTCGGCCACGACTTCGATGCCACCGTCAGCGCGCTCGTGCGTCCCGACCGCGAGGTCGAAGCGCGACCACGGCCACGTCGAGAGCGGCAGCTGTTCAAGCGTCTCCCCTCCGAGCACGATCGGCCGTTCGACGACATCATGGGTGAGAAGCACCTGCAGGACCGGCGTATAGCTGGGATCGCGGGGAGGGTTGAGCGCCTCGACGAGCCGCTCGAACGGAAGCTCCTGATGCGCGAACGCGTCGATCGAGGTTCGCCGCACCCGCTCCACCAGCTCGTCGAACGGCAGGTCGTCCTCGACGGCTGTCCTGAGCGCCAACGTATTCGCGAAGTACCCGATCAGCGGCATCGTCTCCTCGTCGTGCCGTCCCGTGATCGGCGAGCCGATGACGATGTCCTCCGAACCGGTGTAGCGATGGACGAGCGCGTTGAACCCCGCCAAGAGGATGGTGAAGAGCGACACGTTCCGGGCACGCGCGAGCTTGCGCAGCGCTTCGCCTACCTCGCCCGGCACGGTGCCGCGCACCTCGGCGCCTGCATACGACTTGGCGGGCGGACGCGGCCGGTCGAAGGGAAGGTCCAGCAGCTCCGGAGCGCCCGCGAGGCGCTCGCGCCAAAACGCGACAAGCTCCTCGAGGCGGGGTCCGCTGAAGCGGTCACGCTGCCAGGCGGCGAAGTCGGAGTAGCGCACCGGGAGCTCCGGAAGCTCGGGCGCGCGCCGGCCGAGCGCAGCATCGTAGCCCTCGCTGAGCTCGGCGAGCAGGACCGACGCGGACCCGTGGTCGGAGACGAGATGGTGGCTGACGAGCAGCAGCCTGTCGTGATCTCCGAGCCGTAGCAGCGCCGCACGCAACATGGTGTCGCGCTCGAGATCGAAGGGTTGCCAGGCGAGGCCGGACACGAGCTCGTCGCACTCAGCCTCATCGCCGACATCGTGGACGGCGAGCTCGATCCGAGCGTCTTCATGGACGCGTGCCACCGGCGTGCCGCCGACGACGACGATTGACGTTCGCAGAACGTCGTGCCGCGCGGCCACGAGATCGAGCGCCTGCTGCAGCGCGGATGTCTCGAGCCGTCCGGGAGCGCGAAGCAGCCGCGGCACGTTGTACGCCGTCACACCCGGGAGCATTCGCTCGAGGAGCCACATTCGCTCCTGCGCGAACGACAGCGGCGCCTCCTGTCCGTCCGGGAGGCGGCGGATGCGGGAGCTGGCTCCTGCCGCCCGCTCCAGGAGCCGACGCTCGACCTCGGCCCGCGACGGCGCCGGCATCAGAGGGGTGCGTCTGCCGCCGCTGCGAGCTCCGCGTCGAGAATCGCTTCGGCCAGCGAGGCGACGGTCGGCGCGTTGAAGAGGCTGTGAAGCGGGATGTCGGCCACGGCGTTGCGGATCCGAATCACCGCCTGGGTGGCGAGCAGCGAGTGACCTCCGAGCGCGAAGAAGTCGTCATACACGCCGACGCGCTCGATGCCGAGGAGCTCCTCCCAGATGCGCGCGAGCTCTTCCTCCAGCGGAGAGCGCGGCGCGACGTACTCGACTGCGCGCTCCATCTCGCCAGGGTCGGGCAGCGAACGCCGGTCGACCTTGCCACTCGGGGTCAGCGGCAGCGCTTCCATGCGGACGAAGCGGCTCGGGACCATGTGTGCGGGCAAGGACTCACGGAGGAACGACTGCAGCTCATCGGTCGATGCCTCGCTCCCTACGACATATGCGACGAGCTCGTTGTCGTTGCCGTCCTCGCTCCGGGCGACGACCGTGCTCTGCCGCACGGCCGGATGCGTCGCGAGCACGCGCTCCACTTCTCCGGGCTCGACGCGATAGCCGCGGATCTTCACCTGGTCGTCGAAACGGCCGAGGAACTCGAGGCTGCCGTCGCGAAGGGCGCGCACGCGGTCGCCGGTTCGGTACATCCGCGCGCCGCTCTCGTTCGAGAACGGATCCGGAACGAAGCTCGCCGCGGTCTCGTCCGGCCGGCGGACGTAACCGCGCGCAACGCCGGCGCCGCCGATGCAGAGCTCGCCCGGCACGCCGAGCGGAAGTGGTTGCAACCGGCGGTCGACGACGTACGCGCGAGTCCCCGGGAGCGGGCTTCCGACGGGCACGGTCATACCCTGTGGCGCGGCAGAGACGATGTCGAAGGTACACGTCCCGACGGTGGTCTCTGTCGGGCCGTAGTGGTTGAGGATCCGGCAGGACGGGGCTGCTTCGCGCAGCCGGTCGACGAGTTGCGACGCGAGCGCCTCGCCGCCGAGCACGAGCCACTTGCGCGGCATGATCGCAGCGGGCTCCACTGCGTCTATCAGCGCGCGCAGGTGGGAGGGTGTGATCTTCAGAACGTCGAGCGGGTGCGAGGCGACGTAGGCGGCGAAGCGCTCGCCGTCGAGTGCCTGGTCGGGTGACACGAGGTGGAGTGTCCCGCCGCCGAGCAGCGCGGGGAAGATGGCCGTGTTCCCGAGATCGGTGCTGAGCGCGGACACGGCCCCGAAATGGATGCCGCGCGCGCCCGTGAGGCCGAGCCGGTCGAGGACTCCGCTCGTGTAGTTGAGGAGATTCCGGTGCGTAACGCCGGCGCCCTTGGGTGTGCCGGTCGAGCCCGAGGTGTACATCACGTACGCGAGGTCGTCCGGTTCGTTGACGCGGGCCGGATCAGTCGCAGGCTCGCCCTCGAGCCCGTCGCGATCGAGGACGATGACGGAGCCGTCGACCGGCGGAAGCCGATCGGAGACACCCGCCTCCGTGACCACGACCCTCACGGCCGACTCGGAGAGCTGATGCGCGAGGCGTGCGGCCGGATGCTCATAGTTCAACGGGAGGAACGCGCATCCCGCCTTGACGGCGCCGAGCAGGGCGACGATCGAGTTCGTCGACCGCTCCATGCACAGGGCGACGGCGTCGTCCCGGCCGACTCCGAGCGCACGGAGGCGATTCGCGAGACGATTCGCCCGGCTGTTGAGCTCCTCGTAGGTGAGCACCCCGTCCAACGCGACGACGGCGTCCGCAGTGGGCGACTCCGCAGCAGTGCGCTCGAACAGCTCGACGACGGTCGCGTCGTGCGCGAGCGTCGGCCCACCGTCGAACAGCGCTGGATCGGCTCCGTCGCCGGCCGCGACCGGGAGGTCGAGGACAGAAGAGTCGGTGTCGCCGGCAGCGCCGACGACGATTCCGGCAAGCGTGTGCGCGAGGAGGGCGCCCGTACCCGACTCGAAGAGTGGAGCGGCCACGTGGATCTCGGCACGCAGGGCTGCGCCGCCCTCGATCACGACGAGCTCCGCGAGGAAGGGAACGGGCGACGCAGCGAGCGACCTGACCGCGATGTCCTGCGGGACGTGCACGGTGGAGAACCCGATTCGGCACTGCTGGGCCGCGTCAGCGAGGACGGCGCCGTCGACGGTGTCCTGACGCTCCACCAGCCGCGCGTGTGCGCGACGCACGCGATCGACGAGCTCGGCGACGGAGGTCGCCTCATCGATCGCGGTCGCGAGCGCCAGGGTCTGGGCGAAGGGACCGATGGCTGCGCCGAGCTCCTCGTGTGCGCGGCCGTCGAGCACCGTGCCGACGAGAACGGCGTCCTCTCCGGAGACGCGGGCGAGGCATGCGTGCCAGCAGGCCTCGAGGAAGACGGTTGCCGGGACGCGGCAGGTGGACGCGCCATGAGCGAGCGCGGCGAGGTCGAGCGACACACCGATGCTACGCGGCGAGGCGTCGATCTCGGCCCCCGACGCGAACGGAAGCGCCGGCGACGGCGGGAGCGGCTCCGCGGCCTCGGTGAGGCCGCCGGCTGCGAGCGCCTCGCTGCGCCATTCGGCGTAGTCCGCGTACTGCAGCGGCTCGGTCTCGACGGTCTCGCCGGCCAGCTCGGCCCGGAGCTCGCTCGCCAGCAGCGCGAGCGAACGCGAGTCCGCGCACGCGGCGGAGACGGTGAGGGTGAGAACGCGGTGTCCATCGTCGTCGCCGAGCGCCGCGTGCACGACCGGCCCCACCGCGCGGCCGAGCGCGGCGGCGCCGCCCCATGCCACGTCGAGCCGGTCGTGGATGACCTGGCTTGGAAGCTTCATGCCCTGGCGGCGGACGAAGGTCGTCCGCAGAATCTCGTGCCGCGCGACGAGCCGGCCCAGCGCTTCCCGAACGGCTTCCTCGTCCGAGGCGCCCACCTCTATCACGCACTGCGCAGCGAGCCGAGGGCCGTCGGGCTCGTTTCGCCAAAGCTGCTCCTGCTGCGGCGACAGGCGAAAGCCCGCCGGGGCGGCATCTTGCTCAGCCGTCAACACTTCGTACTCGTCCTCCATCGCGCGCGCTGTGCCTGCCCCCTTCTTGCTCGCCGATTTCGCTGCAGATGCTAGGCGTGGCGTGCGGAACGCTCTACGCGACGTTGGAGCAGAGCTTGCCGACCCCCCCTACCCGACCGGCTAGCTGGCAGAAGAAGGCCCGTCCAACGTCGTGTTGGCTGTTTTCGGTCGGCTCCATAGCATCCGGTGCGTGACCGATCTACGGGAGCGCCCTCCCGAGCGGGCGGGCGCGTCCCGCTCGACCGAAGAACCACTCCGGCCGCATCCGAGCCGGCTCGGGTACGCGGCGCGGGTCGGTCCTGGTGCTGCTGAAGCTTCCGAGGCCAGGGTCCCGGCGATGCGAGCGGCGCAGCGCGCGCACGCGCCGAGGTGCTCGTTCGCCCAGGAGCAGTTTTGGTTCGTCGACCGCCTCTCGCCGGGAACCGTCGCCTATAACTTCTCCTGGCCGGTGCGCTTACGCGGCCGGCTGGACAAGACGGCGTTGGAGCAAGCGCTGGCCGAGGTCGTCCGCCGCCACGAGGCGTTGCGGACAGGGTTCGCCGCCGATGACGGGACACCGGTCCAGGTCATCGGCGACGGCGGCGACTTCGCGCTCGAGCTACTGGACGTGTCGGCGGAGAGCAGCCCGGATGCCGCGGCGCAACGGCTTGTGGACGAAGAGACGCAGCGCTCTCTGGACCTCGGCGCGCCGGGGCTGTTCCGCGCGCGGTTGATCCGGCTCACGGACACGGAGCACGTCCTCCACCTCGTCGTCCACCACATCGTGTTCGACGAGCGATCGAAGATCGTTCTCTTCCGCGAGCTGGGGCAGCTGTACGAGGCCTTCCTCGCGGGAGGCCCGTGGCCGCTCCCCGATCCGGACGTGCAGTACGCGGACTTCGCCGAATGGCAGCGCTCCCGGCTTACCGACGAGGCGCTGCGGCCCCATCTCGACTGGTGGGCGGAGGAGCTCGCAGGGGTCCCGACGGTGATCGAGCTGCCATGCGACCGTCCCCGGCCGGCGGTGGCAAGCCTACGCGGCGCCCGGCGGAGGCTGGCGCTGCCTGACGAGTTGACGGAGGCGCTCGAGCGGCTCGCCCACCAAGAGGGGGCGTCCGCGTTCGACGCGGTGCTCGCGCTGTTCGAAACGCTGATGTTCCGTTACACGCGACAAGAAGATTTCGTCGTCGGCGTCCCGGCCGATGCCCGCACGCTTCCAGAGCTCGACGAGACCGTCGGCTGTCTCCTGAACACCGTCGTCATCCGGAGCGACGTTGCCGGCAGGCCGACCTTTCGCGAACTTCTCGCCCGTGTCCACGAACGCGTGCTCGCAGCCTCGCAGCACGCTGACATCCCGTTCGAGGCGCTCGTCCGCGAGCGTCAGCCGCAACGAGACCTCAGCCGTCACCCGCTGTTCCAGGTCCTGCTCGCAATCAATCCTCCTGAGCCGCCGCTTTGCCTGCCCGGTATACAGGCCGAGGCGCTCCAGACGGAGGCGGTCGCAGCCGGCGTGGACCTGTTCCTCTTCCTCCAGGAGCGACCGGGCGGGCTGGACGCGCTCTGGGAGTACGGCACCGATCTCTTCTCCACGGAGACGATCGAGGGCATGCACAGACACCTCGTCAGCCTGCTCGAAGCCGCCGTCGCAGCTCCGGACACGCCGATCGACGAGCTCTCGATGCTCTCGGACAGCGAACGCCTCGAGCTGCTCGAACGTTCGGCCGGCCCCGTGGTCGAGTATCCGCAGACCGCGCTCCACCGGCTCATCGAGGCTCAGGCAGCGCGACGCCCGGATGCCGTGGCCGTCGTCTACGGCGATCAGCGGGTCTCGTACGGCGACATGAATGCGCGCGCGAACCGGCTCGCGCGCCGCCTTCAAGCCGCCGGGGTCGTCCCGAGATCGCTCGTCGCCGTCAGCCTCGAGCGATCTCCCGACCTCGTCGTCGGCTTGCTCGCGATCCTCAAGGCGGGCGGCGCGTACGTGCCGCTCGATCCCGACCTTCCGCCCGACCGCAGCGCGTTCATGCTCGAGGACTCGCGCGCATCGGTGCTGGTGACGAGCGACGCGGTCCGACGGCACCTGCCGCCGTTCTCGGGAACAGTCGTCAGTCTCGAGGACGACGAGGCGCGAATCGTCGGCGAGAGCGGCGCGGACCTCGACACCCCCGTCGGACCCGACGACGTCGCCTACGTCATCTACACCTCCGGCTCGACGGGCAGGCCGAAGGGAGCGCTCTGCACGCATCGAGGCATCGTCAATCGTCTCCTGTCGATGCAGGACACGTACCTGATGGGCGAATCGGATCGGCTGCTCCAGAAGACGCCCTCTAGCTTCGATGTCTCGGTGCGCGAGGTGTTCTGGCCGCTGCTCTTCGGCGCTCGCATAGTCGTCGCCAGGCCCGGCGAACACGGGAACCCGCTTCATCTTGCCGAGCTCGTCCAGCGCGAGCAGGTCACGACGCTCCACTTCGTGCCCTCGATGCTGTCCGTCTTTCTCGAGCAGGCCGATCCGACCAAGTGCCGGAGCGTTCGCTGCGTCCTCTGCGGAGGCGAGGCGCTGCCGACCGATCTCGCGCGGCGCTTTCGCGAGCGCTTCGACTGCGAGCTGCACAACCTGTACGGTCCGACCGAGGCTGCGGTCAGCGTCACGGCGTGGCGCTTCGACGGGACTGAGGAGAGCGCGATCGTCCCGATCGGGCGTCCGGTCGCGAACACGCAGGTCTATCTGCTCGACGACAAGCTCGAGCCGGTCCCGGCCGGCGCATGGGGCGAACTCTTCATCGGCGGCGCTCAGCTCGCGCGCGGCTACCACGACCGGCCGGAGCTGACCGCGGAGCGCTTCGCCGCAAGCCCGTTCGGCGAGGGACGCCTCTACCGGACGGGCGATCTCGGACGTTGGAACGTCGACGGCGCGATCGAGTTCGGCGGCCGGATCGACGACCAGGTCAAGGTGCGCGGGTTTCGAATCGAGCTCGGCGAGGTCGAGGCCGTCCTCCGAGAGCACGAGGGGGTCGCCGAGAGCGCAGTCGCAGTGATCAACGAGGAGCTCGCGGCGTACGTCGTTCTCGATCGAAGCTCGGCCGCCGCGCCGTCCGAGCTGCTCGCGTTCCTGCGCGGGAAGCTCCCGGAGTACATGATCCCCGGATCCGTCACGAAGCTCGAGGAGTTGCCGCTCCTTCCGAGCGGCAAGCTCGACCGCAGCGCCCTACCTGCGCCCGAGCGCGGCGCCGCACGGGAGGAGTTCGTTCCGCCGGCGCCGGGGTCCGAGCAGGCGGTCGCCCGCATATGGAGCGACCTCCTCAGCGTGAAGCGCGTCGGGAGGAACGACAACTTCTTCGCCCTCGGCGGGCACTCGCTGCTCGCGGCGCGCCTGGTCGGACGTGTTGCCAAGGAGCTCGGCGTCGAGCTTCCGCTCTGCTCGTTCCTCCAGGAGCCGACCGTCGCAGCCCTCGCGCACCAGATCGAGTCGGCCGACCACGCGCCCGACCGGCATTCGCGGCTGCCGCCGCTCGTCCGTCGCAGCGGCATCCGCGAGTGCTCGTTCGCGCAGGAGCGGTTCTGGTTCGTCGATCAGGTGATGGGCGCAAGCGCCGCGTACAACATCCCTGTCGGCGTCCGCATGCGCGGAGAGCTCCAGGTGCCGCTTCTCGAGCGCGCACTCGCCGACATCGTGCGCAGGCACGAGATCCTGCGAACGCATTTCTCCGTGCAGGACGGCCGGCCCGTCCAGCTCGTCGAGCCGGCGGGGCCGCTGTCCCTTCCCGTGATCGACCTCGCGGGGTTCGTCGAGGACGAGCGGGACGCGGAGGCGCAGCGCATCGTGGACGCGCAGACGCAGACGCTGATCGAGCCGACACGGCCGCCGCTGTTCGCAGTGCAGGTCATCCGCCTCGCCGAGCAGGACCACATCCTCCATCTCGTGTTCAGCCATCTCGTCTTCGACGGGGTCTCCACCGCGGTCCTTCTCCGCGAGCTGGATGCGCTCTACAGCGCGTTCGTGCTCGGGGAGCTGCCCATGCTGCCCGAGCCCGGCGTGCAGTTTGGCGACTTCGCCGAGTGGCAGCGCTCGTGGCTGGAGGGCGACATCCTCGACCAGGAGCTCGGCTACTGGACAAAGGCGCTCGAGGGGATGCCCGCCGCACTCGAGCTACCGACCGACCACGCGCGCCCGGACGCCTCGACGCAGGCGGGAGCGTGGTCGCGCTCGGTCGTTCCCCCCGAAACGGTCGAGGGCCTTCAGGCTCTCGCGCGCAGCGAGAGCGCGAGCCTGTACATGACACTGCTCGCCGCGTTCGACGTCCTGCTCTCCCGCTATAGCGGACAGGACGACATCGCCGTCGGAATGCCCGTGGACGGCCGCGACCAACCCGAGCTCGAGGACGCGATCGGCGTCTTCGTCGACACGGTCGTCCTCCGCGTAGACATGTCCGGGAGCCCCACGTTCAGAGAGGCGCTCCGTCGCGTGCGCGCGCGCATGCTCGACGCGATGGCGCACCAGCGCCTGCCGTTCGAGAGGCTTGTTCGCGCGCTCGAGCCGGAGCGCATCCTCGGACGCCATCCGCTCTACCAGGTGATGCTCACGCTCGTGCCTGAGTTCCCGAAGCTCGAGGTGCCCGGCCTCCAAGTGGCCGAGGTCTCGACCGAGCGGGCCAGCTCGCCGATCGATCTCACCGTCTTCATCGAGCAGCGCGCAGGCGGGCTCGAAGCCGTGTGGGAATACAGCACCGACTTGTTCGAAGCGGCGACTATCGAACGCATGCAGGCGCACTTCCTCCGGCTGCTCGACGCCGTCGTCACCGACCCGGAGGGCAAGATCGACGAGCTGCCGATGCTCGCCGAGGACGAGCGTCGCGCCCGCCTCGACGACTGGAGTCGATCCGGCGGCGAGTATCCCGTCGGCTGCCTGCACGAACTCTTCGAGGCATGCGTCGCCCGCGCTCCCGACGCGCCGGCAGTGACGTACGAGGGAGAGACGCTCTCGTACGGCGAGCTCAACGCGCGTGCGAACAGGCTCGCCCACTACCTCCGTGAGCTGGGGGTTGGACCGGAGACGCTCGTAGCCCTGTGCCTGCGCAGGTCGCTCGACCTCGTCGTCGCCGTCGTCGCGGTGCTCAAGGCGGGCGGAGCCTACGTCCCTCTCGATCCCGACTACCCGGCGGAGCGGCTCGCGTTCGTGCTCTCGGATACCGAAGCACCGGTGCTGTTGACGCAGGAGGAGCTTCTCGCCGATCTGCCGTCGCACGCGGCGTCGGTCGTCTGCCTCGACCGCGACGCGGTCTTGCTCGCGGAGCGCAGCGCGGACAATCCCGAGCCAGTAGCGGAGCCGGAGCATCTCGCCTACGTCATCTACACGTCGGGCTCGACCGGGCAGCCGAAAGGCGTCCAGGTCGAGCATCGGAACGTCGCGCGTCTCTTCTCGGCGACGGAGGAGTGGTTCGGCTTCGGGCCCGCCGACACCTGGCTCCTCTTCCACTCCTGTGCGTTCGACTTCTCGGTGTGGGAGTTGTGGGGCGCGCTCCTCCACGGCGGGAGGCTCGTCGTCGCTCCGCTGTGGACGACACGCTCGCCGCAGGCGCTTGCGGGCTTGCTGGTGGACGAGGACGTCACGGTCTTGAACGCGACGCCGAGCCTGTTCGTGAGCGTGCAGGACGCGCTCGTCCGCAGCAGCTGGGATCTCTCACTGCGGCTCGTCGTCTTCGGCGGAGAGGCTCTGCATCCCTCGTCGCTGCGGCCGTGGTTCAAGCGCTTCGCGCCGGCCGGCCCCAGGCTCGTGAACATGTACGGCATCACCGAGACGACGGTGCACGTCACGTACCGGCCGATCGAGGCGGAGGATTGCGAGCGCGACTCGAGCCCGATCGGGCGTCCGATCCCCGACCTGCAGCTCTACCTGCTCGATGCGAATCTCGACCCCGTGCCGCCCGGAGTCCCGGGAGAGCTGTTCGTCGGCGGCGCCGGCGTGGCGCGCGGCTATTTGAACCGTCCGGAGTTGACGGCGGAGCGGTTTGTCGCCAATCCGTTCGGCCCCGGGCGGCTGTACCGGAGCGGCGACAGTGCGCGCTATCGCGAGGACGGGGAGATCGACTTCCTCGGCCGGATCGACGACCAGGTGAAGATCCGCGGCTTCCGGATCGAGCTGGGCGAGATCCAGTCCGCGCTCGCGGAGCACGAAGCGGTGGCCGAGTGCGCGGTGGTCGCGCATGCGGACGCGGGGGACGCGCGGCTGGCGGCGTACGTGGTTCCGTCCGGGCGGCTTGAGGGCGATGGCCTGCGCGCGGAGCTGCGTGCGCACCTGGAGCGGCAGCTGCCCGCGTTCATGGTGCCGGCGTCGCTGACTCTGCTCGAGCAGCTACCGCTGACGTCGAACGGCAAGCTCGACCGCAAGGCTTTGCCGGCGCCGGCGTGGGAGGAGCAGTCCGAGGCGTCCTTCGTCGCGCCGCGAACGCCGACCGAGGTCCGCATCTCCCACATCTGGCGCGACGTGCTCGGCGTCGATCGCGTCGGTGCCGACGACAACTTCTTCCACATCGGCGGGCATTCGCTGCTCGGCGCCCGAGTCGTGACCAAGATCAGGGAACAGTTCGCGATCGAGCTCTCGGTACGCGCGCTGTTCGAGCACCCGACCCTCTCAGCACTCGCCGAGCGCGTCGACGCGGCGAGTGGAGGACGCGAAGGGGCCGAAGCAGTCGCGACGGTCGACGACTCGCCGACGGAATCCGTCTATCCGCCGACGTATCCACAGCAGCAGATGCTGTTCATCGACAAGCTCGCGCAGGACGTCGCGACGTACAACGGTGCGTTCGCTGTTCGCATCGTCGGCGACCTCGACCGCGAGACGCTCGAGGGTGCGCTCGAGGACGTCGTGCGGAGGCACGAGACGCTGCGTACCGTGTTCCGCTGGGAGGACGACGGCCCGGTGCAGGTCCTCCTCGACCGTTGGGAGCTGCGGGTGCCGTTTGTCGATCTGTCCTCGCTCCCGACCGCGGACCGCGAAGGCGAGGTGCTCCGGCTGCTGGACGCCGAGTCTCGCCGGCCGTTCGACCTCAGCCGTGATCTCATGGTGCGTACGACGCTGTACCGGCTCGGCTCCGACGAGCACGTGCTCCTCGTCCTCACCAACCACATCGCGTCGGACGGATGGTCGGTCGGCGTCTTCTGCCGCGATCTCGGAGAGCTCTACCGCGCGCGCAGGACGGGAGAGCCGGCGCGGCTGCCCGAGCTCACGCTCCAGTACCGCGACTTCGCTGCCTTCCAGCGGGAGCGGCTCAGCGGCGAGCGCCTCGAATCCGAGCTCGCCCACTGGCGCGCCAAGTTGGCGGGCGCGCCGACGATCCTACCGCTGCCCACGGACCGGCCGCGTCCGGCGCAGCTCACATTCGACGGAGCGAGCCACCGGCTCAAGCTGCCGGGCGAGACCACCGAACGCGTTCTCCGTCTCTGCCGCGACCAGCAGGTGACCCCTTACATGCTCCTGCTCGCCGTCTTCGGCACCCTCCTCTACCGGCTCACCGGCCAGGACGACATCCTCGTCAGCGGACCGTTCGCGAACCGGAGCCGGACCGAGTACGACCAGCTCATCGGCTTCTTCGCTAACACGCTCGTGCTGCGTATCCGCCTCGGCGGCAACCCCCCGTTCACCGAGTTGCTCGCACGCGTGCGCGAGACTGCGCTCGACGCGTTCGACCACCAGGAGGTTCCGTTCGAGCGGGTGGTCGAGGCGTTGCGGCCGCAGCGCGACCCGGCCGTCAATCCGCTGGCGCAGGTGAACTTCCGCGTTCGCGTCGACCCGCCGGCCAAGCCGGAGCTCGACGGGGCAAGCACGAGCAGGGTCCCGGTCGATCCGGGCTTCGCCGCGTTCGACCTCGCGCTCGCCTTGGATGTGCTCCAGGAAGGGATCAGCGGCGAGCTCCTCTACAACACGAACCTCTTCGAGCGAAGCTCGGCCGAGCGCATCGCGGGAGACTTCGACGGGCTCCTCCGCCAGGTGCTCGAACGCCCGCAGGCGCGGCTGCTCGCACTCGAGCTCCCCAGCGAGCAACGGCCTGCCGAAAGCGGGGCCGCCCCACACACAACGACCTCGATCCGTCGCTACCGCCAAACCAGCGGCACCGAACGGTGAACCCTTCGACCTAGGTCATCTAGGCCGCTCGCGTGCGGCGGTAGTTCGCCGGCAGGAGGTCCATCGCCAGGGACCTGAGACCGAGACCGCCGCGATGGCGCGGGCGGTAATCTCCGCGCGCGACGTTGGCGGCGAGACGCACCGCCGCTGCCGTGGAAAGCGGACGTTGACGGCGAAGCTCCGCGCGTCGTAACGCCACCTCTGCGCCCCGACGGTACATCTCGCTCCTCTGTGTCACGTTGCGCGCCGTCTCCGCCTCGTGGTCGCCTCCCGCTGCCACTCGCGCCGCGAGCGAGGCGTGGAACTCGGCCGGGTCGCGGGCGAGGCCGGCCGCCTCGTCGAGTTGCGCGGCCAGCTGCGTGAGGACGCTGGCTCGAAACAGCAGGGAGGTGGCGAGCCTGTTTGCGTCGTCCTCGAGGCTCCGCCCCACACGGTTTGCACTCGCCTTGGCGCGATCCACCGCTCCCTTTCGCCCGGCTCCACGTCCGGTGACCTGCTTGTCGTGCTGGCGGAATTGCACCAGGGCGTCGGGCAGGATCACGACCTTGCCGATCGCTCCGGCCACGAAGCCGATCCAGTGGTCGTGGAAGCCCGAGAAGTAGGACGCGTCGATGATTCCGGGCAGCCTCGTCGCCAGTGCGTCGGCAACGTCCAGAACTCGCCGCGACACGAGCGACGCGCGGCCCGGAAATATCGTCTTCAGCGGCAAAGAGGTCGGCGTGTAGACGGTTCGGCGCCGTATGTGGCGGGGCGTGAGGAGGCCGAACCAGTCGCCGCTCGCAGCGCGGACAACGGGACGGCCGTGTCGCATCGACTCTCCGATCCGGCTTGCGTGCACGACCAGCAGCACCCCGTCGTCATTCTCGAGCTCGCGCGCGCAGACGGCGAGCTTCTCGGGCATCCACACGTCGTCCTGGTCGCTCCACGCAATGACGTCCCCTCGAGACAGGCGGGCTGCTTTGAGGAAGTTCTCCGCAAAGCCGAGTCGCTCCGGATTGCGCACGACGCGCACCTCGAAGGGGGCGCATGCCGCAAATCGCTCGACTATCTCCACCGACTCGTCCGAGGACTGGTCGTCGCAGACGACCAACTCGTCCGGGAGCCGGGTTTGTGCGGCGATGCTCGCCAGCTGAGGCTCCAAGAACCGGGCTCCGTTGTAGGTCGCCATCACGACGGAGACCGATGCCGTGGGCACTAGCGCCAGCCCTTCGGCTTGGGTCGCATGGAGTCGATCGCGATCATCGCGTCCCAGGCGAGCAGGAGCGGCAGCGCGCTCCGGCGAGGCCGGTTCGCGGCGACCCAGGTCCGGTACGACCGGGCGCCGGTCGCGTGCTCGAGCGCGGGGCGTCTCAGGATTCCCTTCTCGCCGAGCTCGAGCGCGAACACGCCGTACCCCGACGTGGGGTTGCGCGGCCGGTTGATGGCCAGCGCAAACGAGATATTCCTCCGATGCTCGCGGACGAAGGCCTTGATTGCCGACCGGACGATCCCCCAGTCGTGAAACGCGATGATCCCCGCTCCCTCCAACGCCTCCGCGCAGAACCGAGCATCGGTCAGCACGGCGTCGTTCGTGTGCTCGCCGTCGATGAAGCAGCAGTCCGGCCGCTGCGGCAGTGCGGCAGGGCTCATCGCTGCGGTGGTGGTTTCGAACGTCGCGAGCTTCTTCATGTCCGCTCCCGGGACCCGCGAGAGGTGCTCCAGCATCAGCGCAGTCGTGTTCTCCTCGTACGTGTACGCGCCGCGCGTCTCATCCGGCGTCTCAGCGGTTCGCGGATCGATCGACATCAGGCGCGAGCACCGTGGGTCGGCGACGAGCGCCTGGAGCGAGCCGCCACGGAATGAGCCGATCTCGAGGTACGCGAACGGGGTGTCGGCAGCGGCCACCGCGGTGTGCAGCGCCAGCAAGGCCCGCGCGTCTGTGTCGAGGGCCTGCATCTCAACGAACGAGAACAGGCCGATGTCGAGCGCTTCGATCCGGTCTTGCAGCGCAGTCATGACCGGCATTTCGGTGGCGCGTTGGGAGATGGCAAGCATGGTGCCGCGCCTATCGCCGGTGTCGGCGTCATCTCGCTGCTACGCCGCGCGGCTGGGCAAGGACGGCGAGCGAGCGAGTGATGTCGCCTGCGTCGCAGGCGGCAGCGAGCTCGAGCGCAGCGAGCGCGTCGGCGCGCGTACGCAGCAGGTTCGTGCGCTCGCCCGGGTCGCGGTCGCGGTCGAAGAGCTCGACCCCGAACCACCGATCGCGGTCCACGACGACGGCCGGCCTACCGTTGTGCCGGCGCCTCAGCAACGGAGATGCAGCGCGCGCGAGCCACCGCGCCCGGCTCTGCAGCTCGCTCACGACCAGCTTGTACGGGTCGTCGACGTAGGCGCGGAGGCGATGCGTGCGCGCAGCCGTTCGGTGCCATATCCGGTTGCGCAGGCGTGCTGCCGGTCCCATGTTCTTGCCGGTCAGGTTGATGTTGAGCCGAAGCCGGTTGGCGAGGTACAGGTAACGATCGTCCTGGGCGCGGGCGACGCGACGAGTCGCCACACCGTCAGCGGTGCTGGCGAAGCTTCGGCCGTCGGGCGCGTCGACGCGGGCGCCGACGAGATCGAGCAGCGTGGGCACGAGGTCGACGGTCCCGATGGTGCGCGAGCGCGCCGCCTCGAGCGTCGCGCGGACGTCCGTCGAGACCGACGAAGGGAGATGCATCACGCATGGGACGCGCAGCACATCGTCGTGCATGCGTCCGGCGTGATGGATGCGTGCGAGCACGGGCTCGAAACCTTCGCCGTGGTCGGAGGTGAATACGACCACTGTGCGGTCGAGGTCGACGACGTCGAGCAGCGCGTCGACGCGCTCGTCGAGCTCGAGCACGCACGCGTCGTAGATGCGGCGGACGACCGGGCGTTGGACGGGCGAGATGTCGGCCCAGCTGAGCACACGCCAGCGGAGGTCGAAGTACCCGGACGATCCGGCGGGCCCGATGTGGCGTTCGAAATACGTGCGTGCGATCGGCAGGTAATAGTCGTGCACCACATTGCTGTGCAGCATGAGGAAGTACGACTCGCGGGCAGCCATGCGCGCCTCCAGGATCTCGTGCGAACGGCCCCAGAACTCTGCGCTGTCTGCGACGCAGTGGTACTCGTCGAAGCCGGCGTCGAGCCCCGAGGTGGGGTCGAGCACCGAGTTGTTCACGATCGCGATGCGACGGCGATCCCGGATCGCGCTCACGAGGCTCGGAACGGCGAGCGCGTGGCCGTGCTCCCAATGTCCGTGCCGTGCCGCGTCGGCGCCCGTGAGCAGGCTCGTCGTCGACGGGAGCGTCCACGGCGCCGATGCGTAGTAGTGCTCGAACCACAGCCAAGACCCGAACCGCTGCCGAAGCCGAAGCGGCGAGCCATCAGATCGCTCGATGTCGAGAGCGTCACGACGCAGGGCATCGGCGACGATTACAAGGACGTCCAGGCTGCCCCCTTGATTGCGACGTGCCTCTCCACGCCCGGATGCTATGTCGGCACGCCGGACTCGAACACGCAACGATCGGCCGGTCCCGGCCATCGAACCACAGCGGCCGCGCGCTGCCCGAGCTCTAAACCAACACGACGAGCCGATCGACCCGATCTACGTCGCCGGCACAACGGCCGCATCAAGCGGCGCGGCCGGTTGTGTCGTCCGAACGGGGTTCAGCCTGCTTTTCAACCGGAGGAAGGGCAGTTCCACGAAGCGGTATGAGATGAGCGCGACGACGAACGTGAGTACCACCGCAAGCGGGGCGGCTACGCGGAGGTGTGCGACATACCTCTCGACAGCGCAGAAGACGGGTAACTGCCACAGGTAAAGCCCGTAGGAGATGCGACCGATTCCGACCAAGGGTCGGAACTCGAGCAACTGCGTGACGGCCCACTCGGCTCGAGTGACGACCGTCCAGAGGGTGAGACCGGTCGCAAGCGCGAAGAGAGGAAAGCCGTACGCCAACATGTAGGTGGCACGGGTAGCGCTGGTGAGCCCAACCACGACTGCCGCAGCCGACGCCCAACCGAGCCACGTCGGCGGACGCCAGCTGACGCCTTGTGCGAGCAGCAGCGCGAGCAGGCAGCCGACCAGCAGCGAGTCCGGCCGCGTGAAGAAGAACTGATGCCAATGGTGGTGATACATGAATCCGCGAAAGATCGCCTGGGCGCTGAAGACGACGCCCGCGAAGATCGTTGCCGCTCTCAGCCCTCGGAAACGGATCAATGCGATGAGGATGATCGGCCAGAGAACGTAGAACTGCTCCTCGGCGGAGAGCGTCCACGTCGGCACCAGTCCGTTCGCAGGTGGCGGACTCGAATGGTTGAGCGTGAACGCGCGAAACAGGTTCTCCGAATACAAGACGGCGGTCACCGCCTCGATCAGCTCCTTGTGAAGCCATTGCCTCGGTCCCAATGTCGCCGCCCACAGCACGTAGACCGACACCATGGTGAAGAACGCGGGGAGAAGGCGGAGGGCTCGGCGTGCGTAGAAAAGCCGGAGTCGGATCAGGCCTGTCTTGGCCCACTCCTCGCACAGCAGAGAGGTGATGAGGAAGCCGCTCAGGACGTAGAAGACGTCCACGCCGAGGAACCCACCCCGCCTGGGGAAAGCCACGGCGTCGCGGCGGAAGTGAGCCGCCATGACCGCGAGAATCGCAATAGCTCTGACGCCGTCCAGTGCCGGGCGGTGGCCGAGGCGAAACCTCACGATGACAGTGTTCCGCTCTCTTCCCGATCCGCCAACCCCCCTTCCGGCTAGCCCTTCGGGCAGACGGCGTTGAGCGCGTCGGCGCCCTGTCTCGAGACGAATGGCTACCGCGACGTGAAGCCCGCGTCGACCGGGATCACGGCCCCGGTGATACGGGCAGTCGCTTCGGATGCGAGCCACACGATCGCCGCTGCGACGTCGGCGGCGGCGACGAGCACGCCGAGAGGGTGATGCGGTATCGACAGCGCCTCGTAGTCGGCGAGGTCGACCCCGAGCATGCCGGCGACGCCGTTCAGCATCCCGGACGCGAGCGCCGGTTCGTCGCGCACCGACGTGGGGCAGACGGCGTTCACGCGGATGGATTGGCCCGCGTAGTCGAGCGCAAGCGCTCGAGTCAAACCGATGACGCCGTGCTTCGCGGCGACGTAATTCGCGAAATGCGGGAATGCCACGAGTCCTGCAGTCGACGCGACGTTGACGATGGCGCCCGAACGGCGGGCGACCATGTCGGGCAGGACGGCCTTGCTGCAACGCCATACACCGCCGAGATCGACGTCGAGCACCACCGACCACGCTTCCTCGGTGAGCTCGTGTGCACTCACCCCGGCCGGTCCGACGAGGCCCGCATTGTTCACGAGGACGTCGACAGGCCCGAGCTCCTCCCGGCAGCGGCCTACCGCCTCGGCTACCTCATCCGGCTTGCGGACGTCTGCGACTGCGGCGACTGCGTGGGCGCCTCGCTGCCGGCAGAGGTCTGCGGTCTTCTCCAGGTCGTCGCGCGTCGCGAGGGGATACGGACATCCTTCGATCTGCGCGCAGACGTCGACGATCATGACGTCGTCGCCGAGCTCGGCGAACGCCATCGCCGTCGCTCTACCGACGCCCCGCGCCGCGCCAGTGATCAACACGGTCCTCGACATACGCGCAGATAGTAGAGGGCCGCCCCCCACCCTCAGGCGTCGATGTCCGCCGGCGAGCCCTCGCGGGGGTATGCCTCGCCGGCCGCGCGCTCAAGCCGCGCCAAGTCCTCGAGCGTCTCAGCGACACTCTCAGAAGCCGGCCGTCCTGCTTGCAACGCGAGCCTCGCCTGCATCAGCAGCGGCGGGATGTGCCCCCATCGCCTCACGAGCGGAACGACATGCGTGTCGATCCACTCTGTGAGCGAGGCATCGGCCTCCCGTTCCGCAACTTCCGCGGCAAACCGCGCCAGAAACGCGCGATGGCGCCCCACCGACCAGAGGTCGTCAGCCTGCCGGTAGGCGTCGAGATGTTGACCCCGCTCGCGGAAGTGGCGCGACAGGCGCAGGATCGCGTCGGGCCCGGCAATGCTGTCCAGATCCCGCGGCGCTCCCGGCGTGCCGGGCACGAACCACTGAAAGGCCCGGTCGAGATGTGTCTCGTCCTCACCGCCAAGCGCGAGGGACTCGCGCAGGAAGAGCACCGGATCGCCGTGCGGGAGCGCCCGGCCGAAGATCGAAAGCTCGTCGAGCGAGACGGGTACGCGTGCCGCTTCCTGCAAGCCCAGCTCGTTGCGGCACGCGAACGGATCGAGGACCACCGTCTCCCCAGCCGTCCGCGCGAGAACGAACCAGTGCGGCACGTGGACGCGCTCGAAAGCGACGTGCCACGGCAGCCGGAAGCCGTCCCCCGCGACAATCGCCCGGCCGCTGCGGTCGAGTTCGGCTGCTACCGCCTCGATCGCCTCACCCGGGTCATCGGCGCCCCGGCGCTCGAGGCCGAGCGCGGCGCGAAGGCTCGGCGCGAAGTGGCCGAAGCCGAAGAGCGAGTCGCCCCGATCGCTCACCGTCAACCACAGCCCCGGATTCAGCCTCCCCGGCCAGTCGGCGACATCGTGCGCGAGCCACGTCGCGATGGCGGAGCTGTAGCACGTGTAGGTGTCGCTGAACCACGAGAGCCGCGGCCAGGCGTCCGTACTCACTGCGTAACCTCCTCGGCCGTCGGCTCCAGCGTGGTCAGGCCGGGGGGAAGGCCCCCATCGGCGAGCCGAGCGACGAGCCACGCGGCGACGAGGTCTGTCGAGACCGCGGCGATACGCCCGCTCGGGGAGTTGGTCAGATCGGTGAGCATCTTCGGAGACCGGAAGACCACCGTGCGGATTCCGGGTTCGGTCGCACCGAGCCAAGCTGCGAGGCCCTCGAGCGCACCCTTGGCGGCGACGTAGTGCGGCCAGTCGCGGGGCGGTGCGCTCACTGCAGACGAGGAGCAGAACACGACCCAGCCGGCTTCGGGGTCGAGCGTCGAGAGCAAGACGCCGAGCGGCACCGCGGCGAGCCGCACGCTCTCGCCGACGTACTCGGAGAGCTCGACTCCCGAGCGGTCCGCGAGACCCATTCCGAGCGGGACGAGCGCTGCGTTGAGCACAAGTCCGCGAAGGCCGTCAGTCGAGACGGCGTCGAGCAGCGCGCCGACCGCCGCAGGATCGCGGGCATCGAGGTGGTGCAGGAAGAGCTTGTCCGCCTGAGCACCGGCGAGTCGCCGGAGCTCGGAGGCCGCGTCCGACGAGCTCGAGTACGCGACGTGAACGGAATACCCGCGCGCGAGCAGCGCCAGCGAGAGCGACGCGCCGAAGCCGCGGCTTCCGCCGACGACGAGGACGGCGCCGTCTACCTGTTCCTCGAGCGGCTCGAGCGGCGCAGGAACGGGCGCCGGCACCGGCAGCAGTGAGAAGCACTCGATCGTGGCGTCGACGTGTCGTCCCCCGGCGTTCAGCGCAGACTCGATCATCAGATGCCCCGTTCGGTCGTCGCTCTCGCGGACGCGAAGCCAGTGTGAGGGCGCCGACGAGCTATCCGCGCTCGTGGACATCGAGAATCCGGCGAAGAGGCCGTGCCTGCCCGGAACCTCCATGCCGACGACGTAGCTCGCCCATGCGAGCCCGTCCAGGAGCGAAGGGTCGAGTGAATCGGCATGCCAGCGGCGCGCGACCTCTGCGAGCTCCGGGCCCGGCGCATATGCAACGGTGCGTTCCAGGCCGACGGCCGCTTTGGCGTCGTCTGGATCGGTACGCGCGGCTTCGGGCTCGCCTCTCGGCACAGCCGAAGCTCGCATTGGCTCGGCATCGGAGGAGGCGATTACGCGTGCGAGGAGCTTTCCCCGCCCGCTCAGGCGAATCTCCCAACCGCCGCCATGGGGAAGCGGCTCGGCGAGGCCGACCGTCTCCGCATCGGGCATCACCGGCCCTGTGAACGATGCCCGCAACGATCGGACCTCGGCGAGCACGTCCGCGGGCAACGAGCCGAGCAGGGCGAGGGTGACGAGCGACCCGTGCGCGATGCAGCGGCCGAACGGCGTCCGCCGTGCGAACCCCGCATCGAGATGGAGAGGATTTCGATCACCGCTCGCGGCGGCGAAGAGTGCGAGGTCGGCGGAGGCGAGGCGCAGTTGGAATTCCAATGCAGCGCCGTCAGCGGTTGGGGACATGTTCACGCACTACGGCCTTCAAGGAGCCGACCGTTTGCTGCTCGAGAAGAGCCGAGTCCGGCAGGCGCACCTCGAAGCGTGTTTCGAGCGCATGCACGAGTCGAATCTGAGCGAGCGAGCTCCAGGCCTCGACGGTGGCCGGCCCGTCATCGTCGGAGAGCTCGAGCTGCCAGCCGAGCACGTCCTCGAGGACATCGCGGAACGCACGCTCGAACGCGTCACTGCTGATCATCCGATGTCCGCGATGTAGAGGCTCTCGATCGGGCCGTTCGCGTTGATGTCGTACTCCCAGGCGTTGCTCGTTCCGTTCACCGGCGTGAAACCGAGGCGCGGATAGAGATCCGCGACCAATGCGTTGCGTGGCCCAGGGACGTAGACGCCGCGCAGTCGCGTGTAGCCCGCGTCGAGCGCGGCGCGGCTCAGATGCGAGAGCATGTGAACTTCGGCGGTTCGACCGATCACGCGGCAGCTGAGCAGCAACGTATCGATCTGTGCGACATCCGGGTCGGACTCGTCGCGAAGGAGGAACGCAAGCCCGACGAGCCCGTGGTCGGCGAATCGGTCCTTGAGCGAGAGCGTCCTGCAGATGGCAGTCTCGTCGATCCCGAGCCGCTCCACGTCCTCTCGCGAGCGGCGGGCGAGCGTCAGATTGAATTGATTCGTCTTTTGCGTGAGCTGGACGGCGCGATCGATCGTGAGCTCCGTCAGGCGCTCCACCTGTCCCTTCATCTCGAGCGAGCGCCAGAACTCCTCGAGCGACGTCGCCGACACGCGCAGCTTCTCTGCCTGCGCGCGGCCCGAGTACGAGCGCTGCCGCCCGAGGTCATCGTCTGTCAGCGACGATGTCTCGAAGCGCAAACATGAGGCGAGCGTGCGGACGTACTCCGACGGAGGGACATCGAGCACGATCGTCTCGACGGCCGGAAGAGCAGCGGCCACCTCGGCGCATTCAGCCGGATTGTCGTCGGCGAATACGAGCGCTTCCAGCCCGAGACCGAGGACGCCCGCTATCTCCGCGATCTGTTCGGGCTTTCGTCGCCAGTCGGCGACGAACGCCGAGAAGTCCTTGCTTCGAAGCCGCATCCGGGGATTGAGCTCGAAGGGCTGGCGGGCAACGGCGAGGTCGTTCTTCGACGCCACTGCCAGCAGCACGCCGCGGTTCCGAAGAGCCTTCAGGTACTCCTGAAACTCGGCGTACGCCTCGCCCTCGGCGCCTTCGCCCACGGCGACGCCCTCGGCGCCCTCCTCTGCGACGAGCCCACCCCAGAGCGTGTTGTCCAGGTCGACCACGAGGCAGCGCGCGGCGAGGCCGACATCGCCTGCGAGAACGGCGGCGGTCTCGAGCGCGAGCAGCGGCAGGGCCTCGGCCGCCAAGGGCATGCGCGCCGCGTACCAGAGCCGCGGGTCGAGCCAGCGACGCTTCCCGAGCCGCGCTGCGACCCGTTCGCAGTCGACGAGGAGCACGTCGCCCCCGGCGGCCTCCCCGAGCCGTCTGTTGAGCTCGCGTACGAGCGACAGACGGCTTCCTGGCATGCGCAAGGCGAGGTGGCCGAGCGGCTCCTCGTCGGGGACGACGAAACCGTGCTGCACGACTCGCGCGCCCGACGTTTCCGCGATCGCTCGCCAGAGCATACGCCAGCGGGCCTCCTCGTTGGAGACGGCGGCTGCAGGATCCTCCGCCGGCTGCGGGAAGGCGAGGTCGTCGGTCGTCGGCGCGATGAGGACGTGGGTGGGCTTGAACCGCGCCAGAGCCGATCCGCCGTCAAGCGCTTCCTGCTCGAGCTGTCCGTACGGCGCGGCGTGGATCGTTGCCTCGATGCCGAGCACGGCGCACGCGATCGCGAGGATCTCCGTCAGCTCCGCCGACTCGTACGTGCAGAGCAAGCCGAGCCGGATTGCCCGACGGGACGGAGGAGACCAGTCGTCCCCTGCGGCCTTGAGCAGGTTCCGGGCAACGTTCCAGAGGGAGGAGTCTCCTCCCCGGAGCAACAGCGGTCGGAGCTCGCGCCACGCCTCGTCGTAGCGCTCTTCGGCGACGAGCATGCGAACGGCCGCCCTCGCGGCGTCGCTCGCGGAGAGCGCTGTGTCCGGTGTCATGATGCGGATACTGCTACCGGCTGGCGACGGCGGCGTCACCTGCCCGGTCGGCTAGCTGTGTCGCCGGTAGCTCCTACAACGTCGGGTAGGCGCTGAACGGCTCCAGAGCTAGCATCGGGCGCGTGGGACATACGGAAGAAGAGCACAAGGCCGCATCCGTCTCGACCGAGGCGGGCAAGCCCCGTTCGCGCCTCGAGTCCACGATAGCCCATGTCTGGGAGGACATGCTCGGCGTCGAGGCCGTCGACGTCGACGACGACTTCTTCCGGCTCGGCGGCGAGTCGCTGCTCGCCGTGCGGATGCTCGCGGCCGTCGAGGAGCTGCTCCTCGTCCCGGTTGACTTCATCGACTTTGTCGAGGCGCCGACGGTGCGAACGATCGCCGCCGCCGTCGAGCGCGCCCGGGGTCGCGGAGCCGGCGATCAGCCGCCGGTCGAGCGCGGGGGCGCAAGCGGCCCGGCACCGTGTACGTCCGCGCAGGAGCGACTCTGGATCATCGAGCAGATGGACGGCGCCTCCGGCGTCTACAACATGCCGATCGGCGCTCGCATCCGAGGCTCGATCGACCCCGATGCACTCGAGCGAGGCCTCCAGGAGATCGTGCGCCGCCATGCGGCCCTGCGCACGACATTCGCCACCGTCGACGAGATCCCGGTGCAGATCGTCGTGCCGGAGCTGCAGGTGCGGCTCGAGCGGCGCGACCTGGGCGGCTTCGCCGATCCGGAAGCCGAGGCGAAGCGCATCGTCAACGACCTCGCCGGGACGCCGTTCGACTTGGAGCGCGGGCCTCTTCTCCGCGCGGCGCTGCTGAGACTTGCAGATGACGAGCACGTGTTGGAGCTCGTCTTCCACCACATCGTTTGTGACGGCTGGTCGCACGTCGTCATCTTCCGCGAGCTGGGCCTGCTCTACCGGATGTACGCCGGCGGAGAGCAGGCGCCGCTGCCCGAGCCGGACATGCAATACCCAGACTACGCTCGCTGGCAGCGGAGCCGGCTGCAAGGCCACGCGCTCGACGAGACGATCGGATACTGGCGCAAGCAGCTCGACGGCATCCCAGCCGCGCTCGAGCTCCCGACCGACCGGGCTCGCCCCTCGCGGCCGAGCTACCGCGGAAGGGTGCATCGTTCACATCTCCCGCAGGAGACCGTCGAGCGTGTGCGAGCCTTCGCCCGCGCGGAGGGCGTGACGCCGTTCATCACGCTGCTGAGCGTCCTCAACATCCTGCTGTTCCGTCACACGAAGCAGGAGACGATCGTCATCGGCGCGACGACCGCTGCGCGCGACCGCGCTGAGCTCGACGGTGTGGTCGGCCTGTTTGCGAGCACCGTCGCACTCCGGGCGGATCTCACCGACGAAACGAGCTTCCGCGCGCTCCTAGGGCAGGTCCGCGAGACCGTGCTCGAAGCGATAGCGCACGAGGATGCGCCTTTCGAGCGCCTCGTTGCCGAGCTCCGGCCTGAACGGGATCCGAGCCGCCACCCGATATTCCAGGTCTTCTTCGCGCAAGTCCCGTACACGCCGCTCGATCTCGGCGTTGCAAGCGAGCCCTTCGACGCAAGCCCCGCGACTGCGCGGTTCGACCTGACGCTCTGGGTCGAGGACGAGGCGGACGGACTCGACTTGGTGTGGGAGTACAGCACGGATCTGTTCGACGAGTCGTCGGTCGTGCGTATGCAGGCGCATTTCTTGCGGTTGCTGGAGGCGGCGCTGGTTGATCCTGATTGCGGGATCGGCGAATTGCCGTTGTTGTCCGAGCGTGAGCGTCGCGAGTTGGTCGAGGGATGGAGCGACGCCGGTGGCGGGTTTGCGGTTGGGTGCCTGCACGAGCTGTTCGAGGATCGCGTTCCGGCTCGGCCCGACGCCGTTGCGGTGAGTTTCGAGGGGGAGTCGTTGTCGTATGCGGAGCTGAACGCGCGTGCGAATCGGCTTGCTCGTCACTTGCGGGAGCTGGATGTGGGTCGCGGGACGCTGGTCGGGTTGTGTTTGCGGCGCTCGCTGGATCTCGTGGTTGCGGTGGTTGCGGTGTTGAAGGCGGGCGGGGCGTATGTGCCGCTCGATCCGGACTATCCGGCGGAGCGTTTGGCGTTTGTGCTTGCGGACACGGCGGCGCCGGTGTTGCTGACGCAGGAGGAGTTGGTGTCGGGACTCCCGATGATGGACGCGTCGGTTGTGGTTGTGTGTGTCGATCGCGATGCCGAGGATTGGGCCGACCGCAGCAGTGAGGACTTGCCTGGGCTCGCCGGGCCGGAGGATCTCGCCTACGTCATCTATACGTCGGGGTCGACGGGCCAGCCGAAGGGTGTGCAGGTGGAGCATCGCAACGTTGCCCGGCTGTTCTCGGCGACCGAGGAGTGGTACGGCTTCGGGGCCCAGGACACCTGGCTGCTGTTCCACTCGTACGCGTTCGACTTCTCCGTGTGGGAGCTGTGGGGCGCGCTGCTGCACGGGGGGAAGCTGGTCGTCGCTCCGGTGTGGACGACGCGCTCGCCGCAGGCACTCGCCGGCCTCCTGGTGGACGAGGCGGTGACGGTGTTGAACGCGACGCCGAGCCTGTTCGTCAGCGCGCAGGAGGCGCTGCTGGAAAGAAGCTGGGATCTGTCGCTGCGGCTGGTCGTCTTCGGCGGGGAGGCGCTGCAGCCGTCCTCGTTGCGGCCCTGGTTCAAGCGCTTCCCAACCGACGGGCCGCAACTGGTGAACATGTACGGCATCACCGAGACGACGGTGCACGTCACGTACCGTCCGATCAGCGCCGAGGACTGCGAGCGCGACTCCAGCCCGATCGGGCGGCCGATCCCCGACCTCCAGCTGTACGTGCTCGACGGTAATCTCGGGCCGGTCCCACCAGGAGTGCCGGGAGAGCTGTTCGTCGGCGGCGCCGGAGTGGCACGCGGCTACCTCAACCGGCCCGAGCTCACCGCCGAGCGCTTCCTCCCCAGCCCGTTCGGACAAGGACGCCTGTACCGCAGCGGCGACAGCGCCCGTTACCGCGAAAACGGGGAGATCGACTTCCTCGGCCGCATCGACGACCAGGTCAAGATCCGCGGCTTCCGCATCGAGCTGGGCGAGATCCAGTCCGCCCTCGCCGAACACGACAGCGTCGCCGAATGCGCAGTCGTCGCCCACCAGGACGCAGGCGAGGCACGCCTGGCCGCGTACGTCGTCCCCTCCACGCACTTCGACAGCCCTGAACGACTGCGCAGCGAGCTTCGCACCCACCTCGAACAACGGCTACCGGCATTCATGGTCCCTGCATCGCTCACCCTGCTCGAGCAGCTCCCACTCACGGTCAACGGGAAACTCGACCGCGAGGCACTCCCCGCACCCGCCTGGGAAGAGCAGTCCGAAGCCACCTTCGTCCCACCCCGCACGCCCACCGAGATCCGTATCGCCGACATCTGGCGCGCCATCCTCGGCATCGACCGCATCGGCACCGACGACAACTTCTTCCACATCGGCGGCCACTCGCTCCTCGGCGCCCGCGCCGTCACTCAAATTCGCGAGCAGTTCGCAATCGAGCTCTCCGTCCGAGCACTCTTCGAACACCCCACCCTCGCAGGACTCGCCAAACACGTCGAGGCTGCGGGAGGCGGACTGGATTCGGACGTGGACACGGACGGCAGCGAGGCTCGAGAGGCCGTGCAGATGTATCCGCCGTCGTTTCCCCAGCAGCAGCTCCTGTTCATCGACAAGCTCGCACTGGACGTCGCGACCTACAACGCAGCAGTGGCAGTGCGCGTAGTGGGCGACCTCGACGTGGACGCCCTCGAAGGTGCGCTCGGCGACATCGTCGGAAGGCACGAGGCGCTTCGCACTGTCTTCCGCTGGGACGACGACGGGCCAGTCCAGGTCGTCCTCGACCGCTGGCACCTTCCGCTCCCACTCGTCGACCTCTCCTCCGTCCCGGCCGCAGACCGCGACGACGAGCTGCACCGGCTCCTCGACGACGAGTCACGCCGCCCCTTCGACCTCAGCCGCGACCTGATGGTCCGCACCACCCTCTACCGGCTCGCCGCCGACGAGCACGTCCTCCTCCTCCTCACCCACCACATCGCCTCCGACGGCTGGTCGGTGGGTGTGTTCTGCCGCGACCTCGGAGAGCTCTATCGTGCCCGCCGGGCCGGAGAGCCGGCGCAACTGCCCGAGCTCACGCTCCACTACCGCGACTTCGCAGTCTGGCAGCGTGGCAGGCTCCAGGGGGAGCGACTCGCAAACGGGCTCGCGTACTGGCGCGCCAAGCTCGCCGGCGCGCCCACGATTCTGCTGCTGCCCACCGACCGACCCCGCCCCGGCCAGCTCACATTCGACGGAGGGAGCCATCGGATCGCGCTTCCTCGCGAGATCACGGAGCGCGTCCATCGCCTCTGCCGCGAGCGGCAAGTCACCCCGTACATGCTCCTGCTCGCCGTCTTCGGCACGCTCCTCTACCGCCTCACCGGCCAGGACGACATCCTGATCAGCAGCCCCTTCGCCAACCGAAGCCGGACCGAGTACGACCAACTCGTCGGCTTCTTCGCCAACACCCTCGTGCTGCGAGTCCGCCTCGCCGCCAACCCCCCCTTCACCGAGCTGCTCGCGCAAGTCCGAGAGACGATCGTCGAGGCCCTTGATCACCAGGAGGTCCCGTTCGAGCGGGTGGTCGAGGCCGTGCGGCCGCAGCGCGACCCCGCCCTCAACCCACTGGCACAGGTCAACTTCCGCGTCCGCGTCGACCCGCCGACGAAGCCGGAGCTCGACGGCGCCTCCACCAGCCGGGTCCCGGTCGACGCCGGCTTTGCCGCCTTTGACCTCGCGCTCGACCTGGACGTGCTCGACGAGGGAATCACGGGTGAGCTTCTCTACAACACCAACTTGTTCGAGCAGGGATCGATCGAACGAATCGCCTCCGACTTCGACGGCCTTCTCGGCCAGCTCCTCCACGATCCCGACACACGACTCCTTGCGCTCGAGCTCCCCAGCGAGCGACAGCTTGGGACGAACGGGCATCGCCCCGGCGGCGCGACGATACGGCGCTTCCGCGAGACGAGCAGCTCTCAGCGCTGAACGCGCGTCTCGCCGCCGTCAGCGTCGATTGATGCCTCGAGCCGCTGCGCCGACCGCGTCGGCAAGCACGGCGTCGCTCGACGGCTCGGCCGCTCCTGCGCGCACAACGCTCCGGCGCGGGCGCGCGCAAGCACGTCTTGCATCTGGTCGGCGAGCAGTCCGGCCGCCGGCTCCGCCATGAGCGAGCGGTTGCCGCGATGCGGTCCCGGTATCGCGTAGGACTCGAGCGAGTCGACCGTGTGCGCCCAGCCGAGCGCCGGATCCTCGTACACGCCGTCGCCGTAGAAGACGATCATCGGCCCCGGGTACGGAGTCGTCTCGTAGATGTGCTGGGCGCGCCCCGCGATCTCGAGGAAGTAGAACTCCCGCTGCTCCTCTGACAGCGGGCGGTCGAGCGCCATCGCGAGCCGGATGCGCACGGGATCGAAGAACTTCTTTCCGAAGCGCCAGGAAAGGTGGTGGATCCAGTGCCGGATCTTGGCCCAATTGGTCAGCACGCCGACGACGCGCTCGGGCAGCGACCTCGCCTTCTCGCTCGCAGGCGCACGCATCGACGGCTGCCCGCCGATGGCCCCGTACCGCCGGATCCAGCTCGGGCTCGGCCCGTTGAAGGCGACGAGGAGGTTGACGTCCTCACCCTCCTGCAGGAGGCACTTCGCCATGTCGAA
>Ga0070714_100000250_pt1 | contig 41973 bp, 38 predicted proteins | sample LARL83metaG_FD_65450 | JGI IMG/M metagenome (GOLD analysis project Ga0070714, IMG submission 65450) | Corn, switchgrass and miscanthus rhizosphere microbial communities from Kellogg Biological Station, Michigan, USA - LAR L8-3 metaG | ecosystem: Host-associated > Plants > Roots > Rhizosphere ... | reverse complement strand
CCCCCCACCACCCAAGCCCCCCGCCACCCAAGCCCGCGCCCGCGCGTCGCCCGCCCCTGGCGCGCCTGCCCGTGTCCCGCATTGCCGCCGAAGTGGCGCGAATATGCCCCTTACCTCCCGGAATGTGAAACCACTTGGACGGCAAGGCGGCGGATGGGCGGCAAGATGGTGCTGGTGTGATTTGTGAGGCGTGAGCGCTGGTGCTACGTGTCAGAAAAGGGCCCTCTGGTAGAAAAGGCGCCAGATCTGACGCCTTTTCTACCGCAAGGCCCATTTCTAACATGGGAGACTTTGCCTCTCCGTCCCGAGTGGCCCCTTACGCAGCTTCAGTAACACTGGTCACGCGGCACGGCCGCGCGAGGCGGCCCACTTCGGAGGCAGATGGGGCCGGTGTGGTCGTCGCGCCGCGACTGCTCACCCGGCTGGGCCGGTTTCCAGGGTCACCGGCAGCGAGTGCGAGACCCCGTCAATGGTCACCCAGGTCAGCATCGCCGTGGTGTCCGGGCGGTCCCGGTTCAGGATGGCCGTCAGCGAGCGGGCCGAGGTCACGTCTTGGTCGCCGAGCCCGGTTATCACGTCGCCGGCCACCAGCCCGGCCTCGGCGGCAGGGGTGCCGCAAACCACACCGTCGACGAGGGCGCCTTCCTTGACGGGGGCGATCGCGGCGGGGACCGCGGTGTAGGAGCGGGCGTCTCCGGTCAGGCAGGAGCGCCCGCTGTTGCTGGCGGCGCCGTTCTGCTGGCCCGCCTCCTGGTCAGCCTGTGCTTGCGGGCTGGTGGCCGAACTATCCGGGAGCAGCACGCCGAGGAAGGCCGGCATGCCCAGCTGGATGCCCGGACTTGGCCGGTTCCTGGCAATCCGGCGGGCGATCGACAGGGCCGTGTTGATCGGGATGGCATACCCGGCGGCGTGCGCCCCCGGACCGCCGCTGCCGGCGGCCGTGTCGATCCCCACCACCTGGCCCGCCGAGTTGGCCAGCGGCCCGCCCGAATCGCCAGGACGGATGTCCGCGCTGGTCTGCAGCATGCCGTGCAGCGTCTCGGTCAGGCCCGAGCTCTGGTCGCTGGCGACGATGCTTCGGCCCATGCTGCTGATCACGCCGGGTGCCAGGGACGGCGGACCGCCCTGGCCCGCCTCGTTCCCCAGTGCGAGCACCCGCGTGCCGACGCTCAGCTTGGCCGAGTCGCCCGTCGTGACGGCCTTCAGCCCGTGCGCGACCTCGATCTTGAGCACGGCGACGTCGTCCTTCAGGTCGTAGCCGACCACTACCGCCCGGTAGGACACCCCAGATGTGACCAGGGTCACGCGCACGCTGGTGGCGCCGTCGATGACATGGTTGTTGGTCAGCACGAGGCCGTGGGCGGCGTCGATGACGAATCCCGTGCCTTCCGCCGTTTCGTCCAGGTACTGGAGGTTGGCGCTCACGTCGACGACACCCGGCTCGACCTTGCTGTAGACCGCGCTTGCGTTCATCGCGGCGGCTGGCCGGATCGCGGCTGCCTTCTGGACAGACACCGTGGTGGCCGCGTGCACCAGCAGCGCCGACCCGACGCCAGCCGCCGTGGCAAAGATGACAACGGCGAAAAAACCCAGCAACACCCTGCCCCGGCGCGGCTCAGGCCACGCGGTGTCGTCCTCGTACATGTCCATTGCCTTTGCCCGGGAACGGCCCTCACAGCTAAGATTTCCCGTCCCAGACGCCGGTCAAGCCTGCGGGAGGGCACGGAGTTCACCTCTGAACCACGATTCCCGTCGGTAACGGCCCGATGGCGCGTTGCTGTCGCTATCCGGATCAATCCACAGGAAACACGCGGGCGCAGATCGGCGGTCCGGTGGTGATTGGGTGATACTCTGTACCGCAAGACGCGATATGACGTGAATATCGCCGTGGTGCTCGGAGGGATTCGAATGTCCGCACCTAGTGATCAAGATCTATCCCGGCGCGAGGAGATTTCGGTCTCCAGCGCGGCGATGTCGGGGGCCCCGTGGGGTGGGGCAGCGGTCACCGGCGGTGTGGTCGCCGCCGCGGACCTAGGCCTGCACGTCATCGGCGACACGGTCGGTGTCGCCGCCCTCAGCGGCTCTGTTGCCTTCGGTGCGGCGGTGTTTCTCGTGGTGGCCGCTGGCGGCGCGCTGCTGCGGGCCAAGTCAGGCCGCGCCGCGCGCTGGGCACGCAACAACCCCTGGCGGTTCGCCGTCCTGCCCGCCGTGGCGGCCGCGGCCATCGCGCTGGTGCTGACCGTGATCACCGGCGGCGGCATGATCCACGGGGTGCTCAGCGGCCTGTGGCACGGCGGTGCCGTCTTCGGCCTGACCGGCGCGATCGGCGCGGTCAGCAAGTCGCGCAAGCCTACGACGTCCTGAACCTGAGCGGTCAGCAGCGGACGCCAGCGGTCAGCAGCGGTCAGCCGGTGGCGAGAGCGGTGCCCGTGCGCAACTCCGCCTCGTCCACCGGGCCGTATACCCGGTACACGATGCGGTGCTTGGCATTGAGGAAGAACGTCTGCGGCAGCCCAAGGCCGTCCACGCCGTAGGCGGATGCCGCGACGATGCCGGGATCCCAGGCGACCGGATAGCCGACTCGGTCCGCGTGCACGAACTTGACCGCGTTCGCGAGCCCGTCGTTCTCGTCCATGCCGACCACCGCCACCGAGCCATGTCCATCGCGGTAGAACTTCGCGATCAGCGGCGTCTCCTCCTTACACGGCGCGCACCAGGAGGCGAAGAAGTTTACGATCAGCGGCTTTCCGGCATAGGAGGCTAGGGAGATCCGCTCGGTGGAGTTGCCGAGCGCGGGGAGGCTGAACGCGGGTGCCGTCGGTGATCCGGCGGGCCGTACCGGTCCGGCGCCGTCGGCGCCGCCTCCGCCGATCATGGTCCCGGTTCCCGCCTGGGCGGCGGCGGTGCTGGCGGGCGACTCGCCCGCGGCGAACGCGATGACCACGAACGATCCTGCGACCAAGGCGGCGATGATGCTGGACCGTAGCTTGTGTCGCACCGCGATCCGGATTACCTCGTCAAATGCTGCCTTCCAGGTTCGCTCCGGCATGCTCGGCCTTCGCCTCCATTCCCGCGTCCGATACCAGCGTGCTTGTTCCGGACGGCTCGGTTCCATCGCCGTGCAACGGAATCACCAACTCGAAGCTACTGCCTTGCCCGGGCCAGGTGCGCACCAGCACCTCTCCGCCATGCGCCCGGGCGACGGCGCGGACCAGCGGTAGCCCCAGGCCAGTGCCCCGGGCATTCGGGCCGTCGCCAACGCGGAACCGGTCGAACACATGCGGCAGAAGCTCCGCCGGTATGCCGGAACCGTCGTCAGTGACCGTCACCCGGACGTCCGGTCCCGGAACGAGCGGACCGGCGCCGGATGCCGTGACCGACAGCTTGATGACATTGCCATTTGCGGTGTGCCGGACGGCATTCTCAAGGACGGCGTCGATGGCCAGGCCCAAGCGCTCCCGGTCGGCCTGGACCGTGACCTTGTCCAGCCTGCCGAGCTGCCAGCTCCGCTCAGCCGTCGGCCGCCACCGGCGCAGTACGTCCATGATGAAACTGTCCAGTGCGAGGGGTTCCGGATTCAGGAACTCCGGGTCCTCCGCCGCGGCGATCACGAGCAGTCGCTCAGCGATCCGCCGGAGCCTGGTCAGCTCGCCAAGGATCACGTTGAGGTCCTTGCTCTGCCGCGGGCCGGACAGCTCATCCGCGAGCAGTTCGGCGTGGCCGAGCGCAATCGTGATCGGCGTCCGGAGCTGATGGGAGGCATCCTGCAAGAACCGTCGCTGAGTCGCGAGCAGCCGAGCGTTCTCGTCGCTCACCAGCTGGGACCGGTGGTCCGCGGCGAGCTTGCGCCGGGCATGCCAGACCATCGCGACGAACATCGCCGCCATCAGCGGTACTTCGGTCAGCTCTTCCGGCGGCTCGGTCCCGCGCGCCACGTCGAGCCCGATGCCGGCGCCGGTGGTCACCATGACTGCCCCGAGCACCCACATGGTGGGCCTGGCCGGCCAGGTGCGGAAGCCGTACAGCAACGTGAAGCTGATCCAGATGAAATGGAACGGGATGGTTTCCCAGTCGGCGAACTTGAGGATCGCGATGAGGTTGAGCACTGAGAACAGTGCCCACGCGGCGTCGAGCCAGCCAGGACGCAGCGGCCACCTGCGCCACCCGCGGCGCCACAGGCTGGCCACCTCAACCGCCAGCAAGCTGGTAGCCCTCGCCGCGCACCGTCTTGATCAGGCCGAAACCGAGCTTTGACCGCAGCCGCCGGACACACACGTCGACCACGTTCGAGCCAGGGTCGAAGTCGTATCCCCACACGGTCGCCAGCAGCGTCTCTTTGGGGACGGACTGGCCGACATGCTCGGCCAGCTCGCGCAGCAGCAGGAACTCGAGGCGGGTGAGCGGCACCGGACCCTGGCCGATGTCGGCGACAAGGCGGCCCACGTCCAGGGTGAGTTCGCCGACCCTGATCAGCTCGGACGGCTGCTCGCTGTGGCTGTGCTCCGCCCGAAGCCGGACCCGTACCCGTGCGCGCAGCTCGGCGAGCGAGAACGGCTTGGTCAGGTAGTCCTGCGCCCCGCGTTCCAGGCAGTCGACCTTGGAAGCGACGTCCGCCAGGCAGGACAGCACCATGACCGCCTGGTCCGGATGGACCTCGAGCAGCCGCTCAAGGATGACCTGGCCGGGCATGTCGGGAATGACCAGGTCCAGGATTATCAGGTCGTAGCGGATCGCCTGTGCCATGTGCAGCGCTTCCGCTCCGGTAGCGGCCGTGTCCATGGCATAGCTGTCGGCGGCCAGAGCGCGCTCGATGAATGCCCGGATCCCCGGCTCGTCATCGACAACAAGTATCCGCGGCGCTGCCACCTCTGGCGTGGCGTAGGTGGCCTGAGCCGTGCGCTCCTGCAAGATCATGCTGGCTACCTCGGTCCTTGTCGCGCGGCACGGGCCCGGGGCACCGGCTATCCGAGTGCCGGCTGGACGTCCCGCGCTAGCGCAAGGGCAAAGAACTCACGTTTGCGATGGTCCACGCGAAGCGCAAAGCTGGTCAAGTCGGGACCCTCCACTCGCGGGATTGTTACGGCTCTGTCATACAAACGATTGCAACGCTACACTGCGAGCGGCGGAACCGTCCCGTTCTGTCGCCAGCAGAGCTAGTGCGCCTCCGCCGGGCCATTTCGCCGGGCGCCTCCGCCGCACACCGCACAGCGCTCCGCCGCGTCGCCGCGCGCCCGCTCCCGCCTAGTGTGCAAGTTGCCCGGAATATTCGCTTCTGTCGGAGTAGGTTCGACGGCAGTGCATGGTTCAGATAGGGATCCGAAATTATTGCGGACGCTTACACTCCCACCTTGGATCCTGTTGGCGAATTGCGCGCGCATGGCCGTGCCGACCGACCGCCCGCCAGCCGCCGTGGCCTGGCCGCCGGCGCGCCGTCTGTGCCTGGAGTGTCGTGAGCGGCTGCCGGGACAGGAGCGCACCGGCACGCCCGTCAACGACGTGGAAGATTACCGCCTCGTGGTGGATTGACCCTTGTACACAAGGGGCGGGCTACCACGAAGCGGGAAACTGCCACGTTATCGCGGGCCCAGCGAGCCGATCGAGCCCGGACGTCAGCCGCTGACCTGCCGGGCGGCCAGCGATCCGGGCCAGCCCTCGAAATAAACCAGCAGGGTCCAGATCGCGGGGCAAGTGTCCGCAATAATGGGGCACACTTTACGGCATGCCCGAAATAATCCGATATATCCTGATTTGGGATTTGGGGACGCCGGCAACCGTATCACGGTCAGGCCACGCCGGCCGCCGCGAGCGCGCGTCGTTTGGGAACGCCCATATCCGGCGCCTTATCTACCACAAAGCCGTTCTCCAACATGGAAGGGCCGCGCGACAGCCGGACGTAAGGTGCAAAACAGTCAATCGCGGCCAGCGCGCCAAGCGCCAAGCGCCATCGCGGCCATCGCGGCCATCGCGCCAAGCGGCCATCGCGCCAAGAGCCAAATCAGCTCAGCTGGGCAACGACGGCGGCGCTACGTGCGCGGACAGCGCCCGGCTCGCCGAGCCGATCGCCGCGTCGATCCTGGCTCGCTGAGCGTCGAGCGCCGCCTGGTCCTTGTGCAGCGCCGCGGTGGCATTGGCCACCGCGGCGGAGGTATGTGCGGTCAGGATCGAGGCGACATCCGTCTGCACCCGCTGCGCGAGCGGAAATCCCCAGGTAACGACGTCGTTTATGGTCGCATCGAGGTGGAACGAAGCCAGCGACCCCGGGACCTGGTACTCGACGAGGTCATCCATCGGCATGCTGTTCGCGGGCGAGCAGTTCGCCGCCCCATCGGTTGCAATGCGCACCCCGGTCGAGACGTCATGGCTCTGTCCGGACTGGATCTCGCGCAGCGCGGTGAGCGATTCGGTCACTCCGCCCGCGCAGGACTCGATCCCCGTGTTCAGTGCGCTGACGACCGAACGCAGGTCGCTGACCCGTTCGGCATTGGTCGGATGATGCGGCCACGCCGCAACCGCCAGGCCGGCGACGAGAACCACCACGCCCGGCAGCATCCACCTGGGGACACGCGGCACCGGCCATCCCGTGCGGCTGGTCGGGGTACGCGGCGTCAGCTGTGCCGTCATCTGCCCTCCCGAACCGAAACCGGACGTGCCGCGATTGCCCGTCATGGTACGCCCGCGGATGTGCCGGACATCAAGGTGGCAAACGATTGTCCCGTCGGCGAACACGGTCGCCATCAAGCTATCACCGCAGGTCAAGACCCACTAATATGCAAACCCGCGCAGCCCGCTGAATGACAATTTCGTCATCTCGGATGCCAAGTGTTGCCTTGCCAGGTCGGCGATCCGATGATCTAGCCCAAGCAGGCACCCGGCCCCGTTGTCGCGTGCACCGGGAGTAACAACGAACGAAGGTGGTGATCCGGTGTCCGTGCCAGCCCGGGCGGCGGCTCTGCTGATCGCCGTCGCGGCGGTGATCGGCCTCGGGATCTTCGTCGCCGTGTACTACATCGGCTCGGCGAGTTCCCTCCCCACGGTTCACTTCGCGGCCGCCAATGGCGTGGTCAACGTGGTGCTCCAGGAGGATCCCCAGAACGACTCCGCGAGCAAGCCCGACTGGGTCAGCTACTACGTGCAGGACCCGGACAGCAAGCAGTGGGTCCACACCACCTTCTTCTCCATCCCGGCCGGCACGAAGGTCAACGTGACCATCTTCGGCTATGACGGCTGTACCCCGTTGCGGAACAACTTCTTCAGCCAGGTGCAGGGCACCGAGGGCGGCACCGTGACGCTCTCGCAGTTCAACAGCAAGGGGAAGGAGTCGCTGACCAACGACACGACGTCGGTCATCAACTCCTGGAGCGACTGCAACGTGGGGCACACGTTCGCCATCCCGTCGCTGGGCCTGTACGTGCCGGTGGCATCGCCGGACGCGGACGACTCGGCGAACAACCTGTGCAGTTCCTCGCCGTGCACCCCGACGTTCACCGACGACGCCGGCAAGACCGAGCACAACCCGTACGCACTGGAGACCTTCAGCTTCAACGCCCCAAGCCACGCCGGCGTGTTTCGCTGGCAGTGCTTCGTCCCCTGCGGCGGCGGTTACCTCGACGGCAACAGCGGCCCGATGCAGAACTTCGGCTACATGATGGGGAACATGGACGTGGTTACGTCATGACGACAGAAAACACGACCGAAAACGACACCGCTCCCAAGCCGGAAACGAACCACTGGCTGCGGATGTCCCTCAGCTGGCTCGTGCTCGCGCTCGTCGTCGACCTGCTCATCTGGTTCGTCTGGTACCCGCACCTGCCGCCGGGCGACATGTCCGACTCCGCCAAGCATCAGCAGTTCGACATCGCTGTGCTGGCGGTGACGGGGGCCCCGGTCGTGATCGCGGTCCTGCTCTACTTCATTTACTCGATCATCGTGTGGCGGGCACGGCCCGGCGACGAGAGTGACGGCGCGCCGATCTACGGCAACAACAAGGTCGCCGCCGCCTGGATCATCGTCACGGCCGCGATCGTGATGTGGGCGTTCGCGTTCGGCACCGCGGAGCTGATCGGTCCGGCCGGTGCGGGCGCCGGCGAGGGGCCGAATCCCATCTGGAAACTGGCCGGGAAGACGAGCTCGACCTGGACCCCGGGCAGCGGCGACATGCTCGAAGTCCAGGTGATCGGACAGCAGTGGGCCTGGACGTACCGGTACCCGCAGTTCGGCGGCATGGAGTCATTCGAGCTGTACCTTCCGCTGGACACGCCGGTCACCTTCCACGTGACCTCGCTGGACGTCATCCACAGCTTCTGGGCCTACCAGCTCGGCGTGAAGGCGGACGCGAACCCGCAGGTCGACAACGTGGCATACACCACGCCGAAACAGCTGGGCGGCTTCACGGTCCGCTGCAACGAGCTGTGCGGCATCTGGCACGGCGCCATGTACAACTACGGCAAGGTCGTGTCCCAGGCCGGCTTCTCAGGCTGGGCAGCCGGCGTGCAGCGCAAGGAGCAGACCAACGGTCTCCTCGCCGTCCTGCCGGCCTACTCGCTTACCTATGACCCGACCGTGCTTCCGCAGCTCACCAGCTCGAACAACCTGAACAAGGTGGACGGCATCACCGGCGGGGCCGGCTATTACTACCCGCCCAGCGACCCGGTGACGCCATGACGCACGCAGCGGCACTCCCCGAGGGTGAAGGGGTAACAGGATGGCCATAGAGATACAGTCGGAAATCGCGGAGCCGGCAGGCCGCGGTTCGCGGGACTGGGCGGGCTACCGGTCCTACTGGTTGCGTCCCGGAGTCCACACCGGCGTGGTCCTCGCGGCGGCCGGTTACCTCCTGGGCCACCTGCTCGGCAACTTCCTGTCCAGCGGCTACGCGCAGAACGCGCTGGCGGACTCCAACGACGTGCCGATCGTCCTTGGCTACAGTTTCGGCGTGCTCGGCTGGCTCATCGGGCTGGGGGTATTCAACGACCTTTTCTGGTTGGTACTGGGCAGGCAGCGGCCCCCCGACACCCACCTGAGCACCTTGGAGCCCGGTCTGGGCAAGTACTTCAGGTACACGCTCGACCACAAGGTGGTCGGCATCCAGTACCTGTTCGGCATGACCACGTACTTCCTCACCGGCGGCCTGTTCGCGATGGCGATCCGCAGTGAGCTGCTGAGCCCGTCCTACCACCTGCTCGGCGCCAGCCAGTACCTGATGGTGGTCGGCGAGCACGGCACGCTCATGATGATGATGATGTCCTCGGTCATCCTCGGCCCGTTCGGGCAGTACTTCGGGCCGCTGCTCATCGGGTCGAAGCGGGTCGCGTTCCCGCGGCTCGAGGCGCTCGGCTTCTGGCTCACCCCGGCCGCCTACGTCATCTTGCTGTCCGGTGTCCTGTTCGGCGGCTTCCCGACCGGCTGGACCGGCTACGAACCCCTCGCTACCCAGGCCACCGCTGGCATGGACGCGTACTTCTTCGCGTTCGGCCTGATGGGTCTGTCGATGATTCTCGCCGGGTTCAACATGATCGTCACGGTCATCAACTACCGGGCGCCGGGCATGCGCTGGAGCCGCATGCCGATGTTCGTCTGGTCGATGTTCAGCGTCTCGTTCTTGCAGGTGCTAAGCGTCCCGGTACTGGTCGGGGCGTGCTACATGGGCCTGGCGGACCGGACGTTCCAGACCGCGTTCTTCACCAACCAGCTGGGCGGCAGCAGCTTCCTGTACGAGGATCTGTTCTGGTTCTTCGGCCATCCCGAGGTGTACATCCTCGCGCTGCCCGGCTTCGGCGTCATCTCCGAAGTGGTGAGCGTGTTCTGCCGCAAGCCGCTGTTCGGCTACAAGGTCGCCGCGGCCGGCATGCTGGGTGTGGGCATCTTGTCGTTCTTCGTCTGGCAGCACCACCTGTTCGACAGCGGGATCAACCCGGATATGCGGCCGGTGTTCATGCTGACCACGGAGATGATCTCCATCCCGACGGGCTTCATCTTCCTGGTCGGGATGGGCACCTTCTGGAAAGCGAGAATCACCTTCAGCATACCCATGCTATTCGCACTGGCGTTCTATTTCAACTTCCTTATCGGCGGAATCAGCGGCGTCTTCCTGTCCGACGTGCCCGCGGACACGACCGAGCACGGCTCGTTCTTCGTCATGGCGCACTTCCACTACACGATCATGGGCGGGCTGATCTTCGCCTTCATGGCGGGCATCTACTACTGGCTGCCGAAGATGACCGGGATCAAGCTGAACGAGAAGCTGGGCAAGCTCCATTTCTGGACCATGTTCATCTTCTTCAACACCACCTTCCTGCCGCTGTTCGCGCTGGGCATGATGGGCATGCCGAGACGCGTGTTCGAGTACGCGAGGAACCTAGAGACGCTCAACGACTGGGTGTCGATCTCCGCTTTCCTCCTCGGCGGCTCGATCCTCATCTTCCTGATCAACCTCGTCATGTCCATGCTGTTCTGGCGGGCGCGGGTTACCGAAATCAACCCGTATCGCGCGCGCAGCCTGGAGTGGCAGTTGCCGTCGCCGCCTCCGCCGGAGAACTTCGAGCGGGTGCCCGTTATCCTGTCCGGCCCCTACGACTACGGCGTCCCCGACGCGCTGCCCGTCGCGGACCTGAACCCGCCGCCGGGCGTGATAGCCGGGGCCTATGCCGGGACCGGGGCAGGCATGACCGAAGCGAAGGTGTGACGAATGTCCGAATCCCAGCAGGCGGAGACCACGGCGGAGACCAAGACGGCGCAGACCAAGACGGCGCAGACCAAGGCCGCGGTCGCCCTTGAGGACGAGGGTTACTACCACGAATCCGCGCTCAACGCCGCCTGGACCGGGGTACGGCTGGCGATCGGCAGCCTGACGTTCTTGTTCGGCGCGTTCGCCTTCTCGTACTTCTACCTGCGCTCGATCGACTCCGAGGGCAGGTGGCAGGGCTCGGGCTTCCATCACCCGAACGGCTGGATGGGCGCCATCATCATGCTGACGATCCTCGCCAGCGCCGGCGCGCACTATCACGGCCTGCAGCGGATCAAGGCTGGACACAAGCGGACCTGGCAGATCAGCGGCCTGGTGGCGCTGGGCCTGGGCCTGGGCGCCGTCGCGGCCCAGATCTGCGAGCTTGTATTCCTGCCGTTCCCGCCGGGCAGCTCGGGCTACTCCAGCGTATTCACGGGCTTCTATCCGGTGTTCATCGTAATCTTGCTGTCCGCGATGATCTGGCTGGAGACGCTGCTCGCCAGATCCCGGTTCATACCGGCCGTCTCGTTCATCGAACAGCCGCCCACGTACACTGAGACGTTCGCGCTCCAGCGGTTCCAGGCCTCCCTGAGCGCGTTCAGCACGCTGTGGAACTACCTGGGGCTGATGGCGCTGCTGTTCTGGTTGCTGTTCTACGCTGTCAGCTAGCGCGCCGGAAGAAGGAAAGGGATCGCAGTGCACGGTTTTCTCGCGGACTCCAGTGGCAGCGCGTGGAGTTTCGGCGGATCGATGATCACTTTCGTCTTCCCGATGATCTTGTTCATCGCGGTGGCCGCGGCGCTGTACGTGCTGTACACCAAGCCGGAGCTGGTACCCGGACACCGGGACGCGCGCGCCGAGCGCTCGGTTTCCCACACGTACCAGCCCGGAGAGCCCACGGCCGCGAAGTCAGCTGAGGCGGCGACCACGACCGAGGCCGTGGAGTGACCGCTGCCCAGGCCCTGCCCGAGCTTGGTCACCGGGGGACACCTCCTGGCGGCCGGCGCCCGGCGAGCGTACTGTTTCGCGGGCTGGTGGCGCTGACCAAGCCGCGCATCATCGAGCTGCTGCTCGTCACGACCGTGCCGACGATGCTGCTGGCGCAGCGTGGCCTGCCGTCGCTGAAGCTGATCCTCGTCACGCTCGTCGGCGGCACGCTGGCCGCGGGCAGCGCCAACACCATCAACTGCTACATCGACCGCGACATCGACGCGGTGATGAAACGGACCAAGCGGCGTCCCCTGGTCGTTGACGGCCACGGCACGATCAAGCCCTGGGAGGCGCTGGCCTGGGGAATCCTGCTCGGCGCGGGATCCACGCTGCTGCTCGGGCTGATGGCCAACTGGCTGTCCGCCGCGCTGGCCGACACGGCGATCCTGTTCTACATCTTCGTGTACACGCTGCTGCTCAAGCGGCGCAGCCCGCAGAACATCGTGATCGGCGGCGCGGCCGGCTGCTTCCCGGTGCTGGTCGGCTGGGCCGCGGTGACCGGCACGGTCAGCGTCCCGGCGCTGGTGCTGTTCGCCGTGATCTTCCTGTGGACCCCGCCGCACTTCTGGGCGCTGGCCATGAAGTTCCGCAAGGATTACGCGGCCGCCGGCGTGCCCATGCTCCCGGTGGTCGCCACCGCCGCCGAGGTCGCGAAGAAGATCCTCTGGTACTCCTACGCGATGGTGGGTGCCACGCTGGCGCTGGCCCCGTACGCGGGCTGGATCTACTCGCTCGCGGCGGCCGGCCTCGGCGGGTGGTTCCTGGTCGAGGCGCACCGGCTCAACGCAAGGGTGGCCGCCACGGACAAGCCGGCCCCGATGCGGCTGTTCCACCTGTCGATCGCGTATCTGACCTTGCTGTTCGCCGCCGTCGCGGTGACCGCGCTGCTACCGTGGGGCCGCTGGTAGGCTCCGTGACCTTCGGCGCCTCCGGAGCCGTGCCGTTTACACTCCCGATACACGCCGTAGGCTAATCTTTTTTTACTCAGAACGAGCTGTGGTTTCACCGGCCGGCCGTGCGACCATCCGCTCTTCTGGCCGCGCGGGGGCGAAGTGACGTCACGTTAAATTCATGTAGGCCGGGTAGACCTGCTCAGTCCGCAGGCTGACCGAGGAGGTAGGCGAGTGCCGCAGTCGGGACCAGGGGGACCCCGCAACGGGAACGAGCCGCCGTCCATCTGGCAGCCCCGCCAGCCGCAGTATCAGCCGCAGCAGGGCTCGTACCCGCCGCGGCCCGCCTTCAGGAACCCGCGCACCGGCTCGGACTACCGCCGCGGCGACGATTACACGATGCCGTCCGGCCAGGGCCCCTACGCTCCGCCGAACCCCTATCCGCCGGGCCCGTACGACCAGGGGCCATACGACCAGCGCCCGAATGCCCAGGGCCAGTACGAGCAGCAGTATTACGACCAGCCCCCGTACTACCAGCAGGACGACACCTACATGCTGGAGCCGGAGTCGCCGTCCGGCCCGGACAAACCACCCAGGAAACGTCGAATCCGCCGGTTCTTTCGGCGCCCGACGGTCCGGGTGATCTGCGGCGTGCTGCTCGTCTTCTTCTGCTGGGTGGCCTTCTCCATCGGTCAGGCGCTCACCGCCAACAACGGCCTGTCGGTGTCGGAGAAGCTGGCGGAGTGGGCCCGCGATCACTATCTCGGCTCGGTCGTCACGCTGATGGAGGAGTGGACCTACACCCCGCCGAAGGTGGGAGGGAAGCCCAACTTCGCGCTGTCCGACCCGCACGGCAAACTCAAGTTCAAGAAGGTACACGGCTTCAAGCCGGACATCCCGAGGGACGTGACCCCGTTCGCCACACCCGCGCTGGCCGGTGAGGGCGTGTGGACGCTCCGGGAGACGGTAAACGGCCAGCCGGCCCTGTTCACCACCGAGATGCGCATCGACGCGATCCACACCTCGTACGTGGCCGGCATCGCCTCGTTCGACCAGCGGCTGGTCAAGTTCGAGCTGCGTCCTGGCTCGCAGGACCCGGGCAGCGGGTTCGGCGGCGCGGCGGACTGGATCCCGCCAGGTACCCGCACCGGCCTGCTCGCCACGTTCAACGGGGGGTTCCGGCTCTTCGCCTCGCGTGGCGGTTTCTACCTGAACGGCAGGACCAGCGGAAAGCTCACGAACGGGGCGGCATCCGTGGTGTACTACCGGAATGGCACCATCAAGATCGGTGACTGGGGCCGGGACGTGAGCATGACCGCTGACGTCGTCGGCGTGCGGCAGAACCTCGAGCTGATCGTGGACCACGGGAAGGTTGCCCCCGACATCAACCAGAACGTGCAGAGCAACTTCGGCGCCACCATCGGCGGCGCGGCCGGTGTCTGGCGCTCCGGCATCGGCGAGACCAAGGACGGCAGGATCCTCTACGTGTACGGGCCCGGGATGTCCGCCGCCGATGTGGCCGGGATGCTCCAGCGGGCCGGCGCCGTCGAGGGCATGGAACTGGACATTAACCCGGACTGGACCGAGTTCGAATATTACAAGGCGGCGGGCCACCCGTCCGACCCGAGCCCGGTGGCGATGCTGCCGGACCAGCCGAGGTCGCCGTTGCGCTACTACTCGGTGTGGGCCCGCGACTTCACGGCGGTTTACGCGAAGTGACCACTCAGACCAGTGCCGCGCAGGTCGCGGACGGGGCCACGCCGCGCCCTGTCACGTTCGGCCGCTGGCTGTCCGGCGCCGTGCGAACCGCTAGGCCCCGGCAGTGGCCGAAGAACCTGCTCGTGTTCGCGGCGCCGCTGGCCGGCAACTCGCTCGGCCCGCACGACGGCCTGAGCGACGCGATCGTCGCCGCGGTCGCGTTCACGCTCGCCTCGTCGGCGGTTTACTACGTCAACGACGTGGCGGACGTCGAGCGGGACCGGGCGCATCCCACCAAGCGCAACCGCCCGATCGCCGCCGGTCTGCTGCCGAAGTCGCACGCACTCGTGCTGGCCGGCCTGTTCGTCGCCGCGGCGCTGACGGCCGGCTTCGCGATCTCCGCCCCGCTGCTCGCCGCGACGGTCGCCGGCTACCTGGTCGCGTCGGTCTCGTACTCGATGGTGCTCAAGCACATCCCGGTGCTCGAGGTGCTGTTCGTCGCGTCCGGCTTCCTGCTCCGCGTGCTCGGCGGAGCGGCGGCCACGCACGTCCCGCCGTCCGGCTGGTTCCTGCTGGTGTGCTCGCTGGGCGCGCTGGGCGTCGCGGTCGCCAAGCGGTACACCGAGCTGGTCACGCTCGGCGAGGACGCGGTGCGGCACCGGCCGGCCATGCGCGGCTACCGCCCGGCCGCGCTCCGGCTCAGCCAGTACGTGATCGGCGCGCTGATGATCGTCTGCTACATGCTGTGGGCGGCGGGAGAGCACAGCGGCGCTCGCGACTGGCACCTGGCCAGCGCGATCCCGCTGGTCGCGGCTCTGGCCCGGTTCGGCGCGCTCACCGGGCGCGGCACGATCCGGCCGGTGGAGGACCTGATCATGCGGGACGGCGGAATGCTGGCCTGTGAACTAGGCTGGTTCACGCTGTTCGTGACCGGCCTGTACGTAGCGTAAGGAACTCGTGCTCGTGACTGGTTCGATACTGCCCACTCGCCCGCAGCGGATCCTGCTGCTCGGCGGCACCAGCGAGATCGGCCTTGCCATCGTGTCCGCGCTCGGCCTGCCGGCCGACTCCGAGGTGATCCTGGCGGGCCGGGACGAGGCACGGCTGCTCGCGGCCGGCAAGACGCTGGGCTGCGAGGTCCGCGCGGTCCCGTTCGACGCGACCGCGACGAGCGCGCACCAGACGCTGGTCGACGCGCTGTTCGCCGAGGGCGGTCTGGACATGGTGATCTCCGCGGCCGGCATCCTGGTGCCGCAAGCCGAGCTCGACAAGGACCCGCAGCGGGCCGCGACGATGATCGAGACGAACTTCACCGGCCACGTGAGCACGCTGCTCGCCGTGGCCAGGCACATGAAGGCGCACGGCCGCGGCACGATCGTGGTGCTGTCCTCGGTGGCGGCCGTGCGGCCGCGCAAGGCCAACCCGGTCTACGGCGCGACCAAGGCGGGCCTCGACGCGTTCGCCCGCGGCCTGGCCGACACGCTGCACGGCACCGGCGTCCGCGTGCTCCTCGTGCGTCCCGGCTTCGTCATCGGCCGGATGACCGAGGGCATGCCGCCCGCCCCCATGGCCACCACCCCCAGCGCCGTCGGCACCGCCACCGTCCGCGCACTGAACGGCAAGCGTGACACGGTCTGGGTACCCGCCAAGCTAGCGGTGCTGGCCACCGCGCTCAAGCTGGTCCCCCGCCCCCTCTGGCGCCGCATAGACCGCTAGCCCCCCGCTCCCGCTAGCCCCCCGCACCCCGCTCCTACCCCGCTTCCCGCAACCCCCCATCACCCCATCAGCCTCCGAAACCTCACACGTCACGGAAAGCGGCGCACGCCCCAGTCGGCTGCCGCAAAGCGCCGCCACTCGCGAACCCTCCGCCCGATTCGCCCCCTATGCCCGGCGCAACGGCCCTCTTCCATGTCAATAAAGTGCTTCGTGTTAGAAAAGGGTGCGTATTTGACACCTTTTCTGACAGAGAGCCCTTTCTTGACACAACAACTGCCTCCTTGACCTCTCAGGTCACAGCAGAAACACGCTCCGGGGCCGCTGACGCGGAAGGGTCGCCAAACCGGCCTCTCGTGTCGCAGGAGTCACACGCTTCGGGGCCGCCGATGCGAAAGCGGCTCTCGCGTCGCGGCACGCGTACGACAACGCGGGAGCGGTGCTGTCCGGGCACGGGGGTCGGGACGGAGTGCGGCGGCGGCCGGGTGCGGGCGGATGGTGCAGATTGACACGGTCTAGTGGGCTCAACTGCGCAATTGACCCGCTGGGGAGCGGGGAGCGGGGAGCGGGGGGCGGGATTGGGGGGCGGGGGGTAGATTCGGGGCGTGCGGGTGCTGGTGGCCGAGGACGACGAGAAGCTGGGGGCCGTGCTCGCTCGCGGGCTGCGCGAGCAGGGGTACGTCGTCGATCTCGTGCCCGATGGCGAGACCGCGGCCGCCTACCTGCAGGCTTACGAGTACGAGGTCGCGGTCGTGGACTGGCGGATGCCGCGGCTGTCCGGGCTCGACCTGGTGCGGCGGCTGCGCAGCGGCCGGCTGGGCGGTCACGGCCAGGCGACGCCCGTGCTCATGCTGACCGCCCGGGACACCCCGGCGGACCGGATCGCCGGACTGGACGCCGGCGCCGACGACTACCTGGTCAAGCCGTTCGACTTCGGCGAACTGCTGGCCCGGCTGCGCGCGCTGCAGCGCCGGCCGAGGCAGACGCAGGCGCCGCGGATCGTTGTCGGCAACCTGGAGTTCGATCCCGCCGGCCGGGAGGTGCTGATCGACGGACGGAGTCCCTCGCTGACCGCCACCGAGCTCGGCATCCTGGAGATGCTCCTGCGCCGGTCGCCTGGGGTGGCCACCCGCCGCTCGATCGCCCAGCACGTGTGGGACAACGAGGCCGACGTGTTCGGCTCCAACACGCTCGACGTGCACCTGGCGCGGCTGCGGACCAAGCTCGGCGGATCCGGCGTGCGGATCGAGACCGTCCGCGGCGTCGGCTACCGGCTCATTGCCGCATGAAGGCGTTCGCGCAACGGGCAGGTCCCGCGCTCCGTGTCGCGATCTTCGCCACGCTGCTGGCCGGCGTCGTCTACTTCTTGGCCGCGGTCATCATGTATTTCGTCACGGTAAGCAGGCTGAACACCGAGGCCGACACTCGCCTCACCGGCCTTATCGCCAGCGCCCGCGGCAACCCGTCCGCGATCAGCCGCGGCAGCGCGCAGGTCGAGGAGCGCGACAACGATCGCGACCCCGATCATGTACCGGCCTATCTCTGGCTGGTGAACGACGCTGGGATGATCATCGCCCGCACGCCCGGTGCGCTGCCGTTCACCGTCCGCGTCCCCGCCGCCGGTACTCCGGTTACCGCGGACCTTGCCCAGGGCATGTCGTACCGGCTGCTCAGCGCCCCCGTGCCCGGTGGACACCTGGTGGCCGGGGTCAGCCGGGCCGGTGACGTGCACACCGAGAACCTGGTGCTTGACGGCGAGCTTGTGGCCGGGCCGCTCGTCCTGCTCGCCATGTTCGGCGGGTCGCTGGCGGTGGGGCTGCGCGCGCTCGCCCCGGTCGAGCAGGCCAGGCGCCGGCAGCTCGAGTTCACCGCGGACGCCTCGCACGAGCTGCGCACCCCGCTGAGCGTGATCAGGGCCGAGGTCGATGTCGCGCTGTCCGGCACGGACCGCACCGCGGCCGAATACCGCGACTCGCTAACCCGGGTCCGGTCAGAGAGCGAGCGGCTGCGCAGGCTGGTCGACGACCTGCTGTGGCTGGCCCGGTTCGATTCCCAGCCGCCGCCGCCCGCCGACGAGCCCATCGACCTGGGCTGCCTGGCTCAGACCTGCGCCGACCGGTTCCGTGCCGTCGGCCCGGCGATCAGCACCGAGATCGGCACCGAGCCCGCGCTGATCAGCGCGCCGCCGGATTGGCTGGACCGGCTGGCCGGGGTGCTGATGGACAACGCCTGCCGGTTCGCCGGCCCGGACGGACAGGTCCGGATCGGCGTCCGGACGCACGCTGGCCGGCTGACACTCACCGTCCAGGACAGCGGCCCCGGCATCCCGGAGCAGGACCGGTCCAAGCTCTTCGATCGCTTCCAGCGCGCCGAGCAGAATGGCCCGGGCGCCGGTCTCGGGCTCGCGATCGGCGACTCGATCGTGTCCTCGACCGGCGGCCGCTGGCGCGTCGCTGCCTCGCCGCTGGGCGGTGCCCTCATGGAGGTCTCCTGGCGCGCCTCCCACACATGACGCGTGGGGTACTCTCGGGTGATATGGGGCTGTTTCCGAGGATGACGCGTAGGACTCGGTGGGCGGTGCCAGCGGGGGCACTGGCGATCACCGGCGGAGCGATGGCGGCGGCGCTGATCCCGGTCGCGCAGGCCGCGCCCGCCCTGCCAGCCAGAACTCCGGCGCAGCTGCTCGCCGATGTCGCGGCGAGATCTCAGGTCCCGGCCTTCAGCGGGACGGTGACCGAGTCGACCTCACTCGGCCTGCCGCAGCTGCCGGGCAGGCAAAGCGACCCGACGTCGATCACCTCGCTGCTCACCGGATCGCACACGATCCAGGTCTGGTACGCAAGCCCGCGAGAGTTCCGTGTCGCGTTCCCCGGCAAGATGAGCGAGACCGACCTTTACCGTAACGGTGACACGGCGTGGCTGTGGCAGTCGGTGCCCGACACCGTGACGAAGTTCACCCTCCCCCCCGGGGCAGACACCAGCATGCCGGACACCAAGCTTCCGGTCACGCCGCAGCAAGCGGCCGGCATCGCGCTGGCCGCGGTCGGGCCCACCACCACGGTCGGCGTGAACAGCAACGTGTACGTGGCCGGCCGGGCCGCCTACGAGCTCACCCTCGCACCCAAGGACGCGCGGTCGCTGATCGGCCAGGTGCGGATCGCGATCGACGCGAGCAACAGCGTGCCGCTGCGGGTCGAGGTGCTCGCCAGGCCCGCGGCGGGGCCGCCTGGGAGCACTGCGAGCAGCCCGGCGATCACCATCGGCTTCACGTCCGTGACGTTCGCCGCGCCACCGGCCTCCGACATCACGTTCACCCCGCCATCCGGCGCGAAGATCACCACAGACACCCCCCCGAGCGGCGACCACGGCAACCACAGCGGAGACGTCGGCACGATCGGATCGGGCTGGCTCACCGTGCTGAAGGCGCCGGCCACCGCGCTGACCGCCCCGGCGGCAGCCGAGCGCAACGCACCGGTCTCGGTGAACGGCGGTCCCGGCGAGGAGCAGGCCGCCATCCAGGCGTTCCTCGGTTCCGCCACCGAGGTGCACGGCGCGTTCGGCACCGGGCAGCTGATCAAGACAGCGCTGGTCAACGTGCTGATCGTCAACGGCACCATGTACCTGGGGGCGGTCGAGCCGAGCGTCCTGTACGCCGCGGCCGCGCAGCAGTAGTGACCGCGATCGCCACCAGCGGGCTGACCAAGCGTTTCCCGGGGGGTGCGGGGGGCTGGCCCCTCGCTGGTAAGCGCCCCGGTCAGCTCGCGGTCGACCACATCGACCTGGACGTGCCGCGGAACTCGGTATACGGATTCCTCGGCCCGAACGGCTCGGGCAAGACCACGACGATCCGGATGCTGCTCGGCCTGGCGTTCCCGACCAGCGGTACCGCCGCGGTGCTCGACGTGCCGATCCCGGCCGAGGCGAACCGCGTGCTGCACAAGGTCGGTTCGCTGGTCGAGGGCCCGGCGTTCTACCCGTTCCTGTCTGGGTACGCGAACCTGGCCAGGTACGACGCCGCCGACCGGACCGCCGACCCGCGCACGGCAAGAACAAGGATCGGCGAGGCGCTCGACCGGGTCGGCCTATTGCCGGCCGCGAACAAACGATTCCGCCACTACTCCCTCGGCATGAAGCAGCGGCTCGCCATCGCGGCCGGCCTGCTCCGGCCGCGCGAGCTGATCATCTTGGACGAGCCCACCAACGGACTCGACCCGCAAGGCACCCGCGAGGTCCGGGCGCTGGTCCGGCAGATCGCCGCCGACGGAACGACCGTGTTCGTGTCCTCCCACCTGCTCGCCGAAGTCGAGCAGGTCTGCAGTCACGTCGGCGTGATGCGCACCGGCAAGCTGGTGTTCCAGGGGTCGCTGCCGGAGCTGCGGCGCACCGGCGCCGCCCGGGTCGTCGTGCAGACCAGCGACGCCGAGAAAGCGGCAAAGGTCCTGGCCAGCCTCGGCCTCGACAACGCGCAGGCGGCCGACGGCGAGGCGACCGCCACGCTCGGGGACGCGGAACCGGAACGTGTCTGCGCCGAGCTGGTGCAGGCCGGCGTCGGCGTTCGCGGGTTCGCCGTGGCCGCGCCCAGCCTGGAAGACCTCTTCGTGGGGCTGACCGGGGAAGGGTTCGCCATAGATGGTTAACAGCGTGACGGTTGAGCAAGCACACCATGTCGTTCTGAGATTCCTTCGTTCTGAGCTTGGCTTGGTGTTCGGGCGGCGGCGTAACCAGGCGCTGCTGGCGGTGACGGCGGCGTTCCCGATCCTGATCGGGATCGCGCTGAAGATCGCGTCGCCGAAAGGCAGGGGCGGCGGGCCGAACTCCGGCACCGCGTTTTTCGACCAGCTGGCCGGCAACGGGGTGTTCCTCACGTTCATCGCGCTGAGCAGCCTGCTGATCCTGGTCCTGCCGGTCGTGGTGTCCGTGGTGGCCGGCGACTCGATCGCCGGGGAGGCCGGGTACGGCACGCTGCGGTACCTGCTCTCGGTGCCGGCCGGGCGGACCAGGCTGCTCGCGGTCAAATTCGGCGCGATCGTCGTGTTCGGCCTGTGCGCGACGTTCGTGATCGCCGCGGTGGCGCTAGTCATGGGCGCGATCCTGTTCCCGGTCGGACCGGTGACGCTGCTGTCCGGCACGACCGTGTCGCTGGGGGCCGGGCTGGTCCGGCTGCTGTTCGTGACGCTGTACTGCGCGGCCGCGATGGCCGCGCTCGGCGCGCTCGGGCTGGCGATCTCGACGCTGACCGAGCACGCCATCGGGGCCATCGCCGCCGCGATGATCGCGGTGGTGACCAGCGAGGTCGTGGACAACGTGCCGCAGCTCTCTGCCGTCGGGCCGTTCCTGCCGACGCACTGGTGGCTGGACTTCGACTCGCTGCTGCGCGCGCCGGTGGACAGCGCGGTGCTGGCGCGCGGATTGCTGTCGTTCGCGGTCTACGCGGTGCTCTGCTGCAGTTTCGCGTGGGCCAGGTTCACCTCATCGGATGTGACCAGCTAATTAATGCAAGCAGCTAGTAGTTGCGAATGACTCGCAACTGGGCTAGGTTGCGGATCATGATCACGCAGCTCCGGCAGTCGTTCGGCACGATGACCCGGACCGAGCGGACCAGAGTGCTTGCCATGTACGGGTCGATCCTGGCCATGCACGTGGTGGGCTTCGGCATCTTCGTGATCTACGTGCTGCCCGCGCACTACAAGCTGTTCGGGGTCGGGCTGTCGGTGACCGCGTACACGCTCGGGCTGCGGCACGCGTTCGACGCGGACCACATCTCCGCGATCGACAACACGACGCGGAAGGTCATCGGGGACCGCCTCGGCACGGGCCAGCCGCGGCCGTTCGGGTTCGGGTACTTCTTCTCGCTGGGACACTCCACGATCGTGGTGGCGATGGGCATCGGCATCATCGTCGCGGAGAAGACCGTGCTGCCCGAGGTGACCCGCTCCGGATCGGCGCTCCAGACGTTCGGCGGCATGTTTGGCACGGTCGTGTCCGCGGTGTTCCTGTTCCTGATCGGGCTGATGAACCTCGTGGTGCTGGCCGGCATCGTGCGTGTGTTCCGGTCCATGCGGCGCGGCAAGTACGACGAGGCCGAGCTGGAGCGGCAGCTGGACAACCGGGGGTTCTTCTCCCGGTTCTTCGGCCGGTGGATGCGGGCGATTGACCGTGAGTGGAAGATCTACCCGGTCGGCGTCGTGTTCGGGCTCGGCTTCGATACCGCGACCGAGGTGCTGCTGCTGACGACCACTGCGTTCCTGGCCTCCGAGCACGTGCCGTGGCAGGCCATCCTGGCGCTGCCCATCCTGTTCATGGCGGGCATGACGCTGATGGACACAACCGACGGGCTGTTCATGAACCTGGCGTACGGCTGGGCGTTCTTCAACCCGGTGCGCAAGGTCTACTACAACCTTGCGATCACCGGGCTGTCCGTGGCGATCTGCTTCTTCATCGGCGGGGTCGAGACGCTCAGCCTGCTGCCGGCCGGCCGGTTCGTGGGCGGCTTCAACATCAACACGGCCGGGTTCGTGATCGTCGGGATGTTCGTGCTCACGTGGGTGGCCGCGATGCTGATCTGGCGGTTCGGGCGGATCGAGGAGAAATGGACCGCGCGGTTGCGGCCCGACAGCGAAGGCGCTACGGAACCGGCTCGGTGACGGCGTCCACCACCGAGTCCATCAGCCCGGGGAACCTGCGGTCCAGGTCGTCCTTGCGCAGGCTCATGAAGCCCTTGGCGCCCTGGATCCGCTTGGTGATAACGCCCGCCTCGCGCAGGATGCGCAGGTGGTGGGAGAAGGTCGGCTTGGTCATCGGCAGGCCGGCCTCCTGGATGACCTGGGAGCACCAGGATTCGCCATGCCGCGCCACATACCGCACCGCGTCGAGCCGGTGCGGGTCGGCCAGCGCGGCGAGGACCCGCGAGAGCTCTATGTCCTCGGTCGCGGGCTCGATGCCGTCGTCCATCACGTGATTCAGCATAAGGCAGCTTGCCAGTAGTTAGATAGATGTTGTACTGTTCGATGGTTGTCGAACTTCGATAAGTATCGAACTGTGGGGGATGCAGTGGTCAACGCTCGGTCCCAGGTGGTGGATTCCCGGGTCGACACGGGCCCCGATCAACGGCACTGGCTCATGCTGCCGGTCGTGCTGATGGCGATGTTCATGGCCGGCTTCGACATCTGGGCGGTCAACGTGGCCGCCCCGTCGCTGGTGCACGACCTGCGGGTCAGTGACGCGTCGCTCCAGTTGATCGTCGGCGGCTACGCGTTCATGTACGCCAGCGGCATGGTGACCGGCGGCCGGCTCGGCGACCTGTTCGGCTACCGGCGGATGTTCATGATCGGCGTGGTCGCGTTCGCGCTGGCCTCGCTGCTTTGCGGGGTGGCTCAGTCGCCGGGCGAACTGGTCGCGGCGCGGCTTGTGCAGGGGCTGACCGGCGCCGCGATGGTGCCGCAGGTGCTGGCGCTGATCACCGCGACGTTCCCGCCGGCCGAGCGGGTCCGTGCGCTGGCCTGGTACGGCGTGACGATGGGCCTCGGCTTCGTGTCCGGCCAGATCCTGGGCGGCGGGCTGCTGTCGCTGAACGTCTTCGGGCTCGGCTGGCGGGCCATCTTCCTGGTCAACGTGCCGGTCGGCGCGGCCGCGCTGGTCGCCGCGTGGAAACTGGTGCCGCACGCGTGGGCGCAGCGCCGGCCGCGGCTGGACCCGGTGGGCGCCGTCGGCGTATCCGCGTCGCTCGCCCTGGCCCTGGTGCCGCTGACCCTTGGCCGCGACGAGCACTGGCCGGTGTGGACCTGGGTGTCCCTGTCGCTGGCGCTGCCGTTGCTGGTGCTGACCGTGCTGTTCGAGCGCCGGCTCGCCCGCCAGGGCGGTGAGCCGCTGCTCGACCTGCCGCTGTTCCGCGACCGGACGTTCTCCGCGGGGCTGGTGGCGAACTTCGGGCTGACGTTCTTCTTCGGCAGCTTCATGTTCGTGCTCACCTTGCTGCTCCAGGCCGGGCTCGGCCAGCAGCCGTTCCACGCCGGGCTGGAGACGCTGCCGCTGGCGGCGACGTTCAGCGTGATGTCCATCCTCGGTCCCCGGGTCGCGGCCAGGCTCGGCGGCTCGAGGTCGATCACGTTGGGCGCCCTGCTCGCCGCGCTCGGCACGTTCGGGCTGGTTTACACCGGCGCCCGCTACGGCCGCGGGCTGACCGCCTGGGACCTGGCACCGGCCACGGCACTGATCGGGATCGGCCAGGGCATCGCGCTGCCGTCGCTGATCGGGGCCGTGCTCCAGCACGTCCAGCCGGCCCGGGCCGGCGCCGCGGCTGGCATCCTGACGACCACGCAGCAGTTCGGCATCGCGAGCGGTGTCGCGATCATCGGCGCGGTGTTCTACGGTGCGGTCGGCTCGGTGCCCGGGCCGGGTACGTTCGTGCACGCGATGGAGGTGGGGATGACGATCGACGGCATCGCGCTGGTGCTCGTCGCCGCGGTCACCCTCCTGCTGCCACGACGAGCTGCCAGGTTATTGGTGGGACTCACGCTGCTCGGCGCTGGGGGTGACGAGGCCGGACTCGTAGGCTAGGACGACCGCTTGCACCCGGTCGCGCAACGCGAGCTTGGCCAGGATGCGCGCCACGTGCGTCTTGACCGTCGCCTCGCTCAACGTCAAGGCGGCAGCCAGCTCGGCGTTGCTCAGCCCGCGGCCGACCAGGGTGAGCACCTCCCGTTCGCGCGGCGTCAGCACGGAAAGGTCAACCCCCGAAGCGCAGCCCCGAGGGGCGAACCGCTCGACGAGCCGCCGGGTGATGGACGGCGCGAGCAGCGCGTCGCCGGACCGCACCAGCTGGACGGCGGCGACCAGGTGCTCCGGCGTCACGTCCTTCAGCAGGAACCCCGACGCGCCGGCCGACAGCGCCCCGTACACGTACTTGTCCAGGTCGAACGTGGTCAGTATCACGACCCGCGCGTCGGACCCCGCGCCGACGATCCGCCGGGTGGCTTCGAGCCCGTCCATCACCGGCATCCGGATGTCCATCAGCACGACGTCCGGCCGCAGCTCGAGCGCGGCCGCAACCGCCGCCGACCCGTCCGCCGCCTCGCCCGCGACGCACAGGCCCGCGGACTCGAGGATCAGCCGGAACCCGCTCCGGACCAGCGCCTGGTCGTCGGCGATCACTACGCGCACGGGAGCTCCTGCTCTTGCTCCGGGATCGGTATCGTCGCCCGCAGCCGCCACCCGCCGCCGGGCCGCGGCCCCGCGTCGACCGCCCCGCCGTACAGCCCGATCCGCTCCCGCAGCCCGAGCAGCCCGCGCCCGGGCTGACCGCTGTTTGCGCCGGTACCAGTACCGTCGTCACTGACCGTTATCACCAGCTGGCCAAGACGACCGCTTATCCGAACGACGGTCGGTGCCTCCCCAGAATGACGTAGCACGTTCGTGAGGCCTTCCTGCACGACGCGGTACACCGCGAGGTCAAGCCCAGGCGGCAGCCCGCCCGGCGGCAGGCTGGAGTGCAGTTCGACCGGCAGGCCGGCCGCCGAAACCCGGTCGACCAGCACGCCCACGTCGGCCAGCCCTGGCTGCGGGGTAAGCGGCGCGTCGTCATCCGAACCGTTCGCGGCCGGAGCGAGCAAGGACAGCAGGTGCCGCAGCTCGCTCATCGCGGTCCGGCCGCTGGCCTCGATTGCGAGCAGCGCGTCCTCCGCGAGGTCCGTCGCGTCTACCCGGGGGCTGCCGAGCACCTTCCGGGCGCCACCGGCCTGCACCATCATCACGCTCACGTTGTGGGTGACCACATCGTGCAGCTCGCTGGCGATCCGCGCCCGTTCCAGCTCGAGGGCGCGCCGGGTGGCGGCCTCGTGCTCGGCCTGCACCTTGCGCAGCCGGGCCGTCGAATCGCCGACCCGCCGCCGCAGCTCGCGGATGCCGAGCCCGGCCGCCACGGCGGGCACCACCACGATCAGCGGCGTGTACCGCTCCGGGATGTCCGGCAGGCTCTCCGGGAACGTCAGCATGGTCGCGATCGCGCCGGCCAGCGCGACGCCGAGCGCCAGCTCGCGGTGCGGACTGTACAGCACGGCGCTGAACACCGCGAACAGCGCGGTCGCGAACACCATCGGCGGAGCCAGGTGCGGGAAGGCGCAGGCGGCCGCGAAGATCACCGCGCACGCGCTCACCGGGTACAGCCGGCGGACCGCGAGCGGCGCGGCCATCAGCACCACCGCCGCGAGCTGCCACACCGACGGGTACGGGTTTGCTGGGATGGGCACCACGCGGCGCGACGGCAGGAGGAGGAAGCCCGGCGGACTGATTCCCCGGGCGTGCGAGAGCACCTCGGAGATCGCCAGCGTCGCGGCGGCCACCGCGATCACCGCGTCGAGGGCCAGGGCCCATGCGGACACTCTCCCCATGGACACATTGTCACATTTCACGGGTGTGATACCGTCGGCCGTTCGGTGTAACTGCCGTACATCCCTGGGATGATGGTCAGCCAATTACGGTAGCCAGGTTCGGTTTGGCGGCCGATGTACCAGAGCGCGGTCCGGCGTACCTTCGGCGCATGGAAGCGCTTGTGCACCTGAACCAGGTGACGAAGAAGTACGACAGCGGCGCCGCCCCGGCGGTGTCCGACGTGAGCCTGACCGTGACGCCCGGCGAGGCCGTGGCGATCATGGGGCCGTCCGGCAGCGGGAAGTCGACGCTGCTGAACCTCATCGCCGGCATGGACCGGCCGACCAGCGGGGAGATCGTGGTCGGCGGCGAGCGGGTAGACAAGCTCAGCGAGACAGGGGTCGCGCGGTTCCGCCGGAGCCAGGTCGGCATGATCTTCCAGTTCTTCAACCTGCTGGACGACATGACGGTCATCGACAACGTGCTGCTGCCTGCCCAGCTGGCCGGACTGCCGTCCGCCAAGGCGCGGGCGCGCGCCGACGAACTGCTGACGGCGCTGCGGATCACCGCTCGCAAGGACGCCTACCCGGCCCGGCTGTCCGGCGGGGAGCGGCAGCGGGTCGCGATCGCCCGGGCGCTGGTGAACCGCCCGGCCGTGCTGCTCGCCGACGAGCCGACCGGCGCGGTCGACACGGCGACCGGCGAGGAGATCGGCGAGCTGCTGCTGGACCTGAACGCGTCCGGGCAGACGCTGATCCTGGTCACCCACAACCCGGACCTGGCAGCCAAGTACACCCAGCGCGTGGTCTCCATCGAAGACGGCCGGGTAGCGAGCGACTCTGGCGCGAGGATCCAGTGAAAGCGATCATCCGGGCGGCACGGGGCGGCCTGGGCGGGCGGCGGCTCCAGGCCGTCGTCATCGGCCTGGTGGTGCTCGCCTGCACCGCCGCTTCGGTGCTCGCGCTCGGCATGCTGGTCGACACCCGGACGCCGTTCGACAGCGGCTTCGGCGCTCAGCACGGCGCGGACGTCACCGCGGACATGTCGCTGGCGGCCGCGTCGTCGGCTCAGCTCGGGGCCACCTCGCACGTGCCCGGGGTGACCGCCGTCGCGGGGCCGTACCCCGAAGCGTCGGTCACCGTCGCGATCAGCGTGCCGGGCATCAGCGGCTCCGCGCTGGCCACCATGCACGTCGTGGGGCGCTCCTCGGCGGGCGGCTCGGTGGACGACCTGACGCTGAAGTCCGGGCACTGGCCGGCCGCGCCGAACCAGATCGTCTGGTCCGAAGCCGGGCCGGACTCAGGGGCGGTCGTGACCGCGGGGGCCACGATCACCGTGCCCGGCGGGCCGGCGCTCACCGTCGTCGGCATCGCCAACTCGATCACGAACAGCGCGGACGCCTGGGTGCTGCCATCCGAGGTCGCGGCGCTGGCCGGGTCCGGCGCCCAGCCGCGGGTCCAGATGATGTACCGGTTCGCCAGCGCCTCGACGGCGAACGCGATCAACTCCGACGTCGCCGCGCTGAAGACCGCGCTCCCGGCGGGCACGGTACAGGGGACGTCGTCCTACCTGGACGTGCAGGCGGCGGAGCGGAGCAACATCGCGCCGTGGGTGCCGTTCATCGTCGCCTTCGGCATCATCGCGCTGGTGATGTCGGTGCTGATCGTCGCGAACGTGGTCAGCGGCGCGGTGATCGCCGGCACCTCCCGGATCGGCGTGCTGAAGTCGATCGGCTTCACCCCGGCCCAGGTGATCGGCTCGTACGTGCTCCAGGTGGCCGTGCCGGCCCTGGCGGGCTGCGTGGCCGGCGCGGCGTGCGGGGTGCTGCTGGCGCAGCCGATCCTGTCCGAGAACGCGTCGGTGTACGGGGTCGGCTCGCTGAAGGTGCCGCTGTGGGTGATGGTCCTCGTGCCGCTGGCGATCTTGACGCTGACCGCGCTCGGCGCGGTGCTGCCGGCGCTGCGGGCGGGGCGGATGAGCGCGACCCAGGCGATCGCGACCGGCCGCGCGCCGCGGGCCGCGCACGGCTACCTCGCGCACCGGCTGCTCGGCAAGGCGCGCAAGCTGCCGCGCGCCGCGACGATCGGGCTGGCGGCGCCGTTCTCCCGGCCGGGCCGGACGGCCGTGACCGCGGTGGCGATCCTGTTCGGTGCGGTGGCGGTGACGTTCGGCGTCGGGCTGTCCGCCTCGCTGAGCCGCGTCTACAACGACCTGCGCCTCTCCAGTACCGCGCCGCTGCGGGTGCACGCCCTTGGTGACGTCGTCAGCGTGCCGAAGTCAGGCAAGGATCAGCCGCAGCCGGGCGTGTATCCGGGGAAGTCGCGGCACACCGGCGCGACCGCGGCGCAGCAGGCCGCGATCGCCGCGGCGCTGAACGGCAACCCGGACATCACGCACTGGGTGCCGGAGACCGACGCCCAGGTGAACGTCACCGGGCTGTCGGCGCAGGCGCAGGTGACCGCGTTCGACGGGGACGCCCGCTGGACGGGGTACGCGATGATCGAGGGAGCGTGGTACGGCCCGGGCAGCATCGACGTCAACACGTTCTTCCTCACCGCGACCGGCGCCTCGGTGGGCTCGACGGTGACGCTGACCGACGGCGGGCGCTCCGCGACGGTGCGGATCGCCGGCGAAGTGTTCTCGCCGGACAACGGTGCCTCGGTGTACATGAGCGGTTCCGACCTGGCGCGGATCGACCCAGGTCAGGCGCCGGATACGTACTACGCGGGGGTCAGACCGGGCGCGGACCCGCGGTCGGTCGGGAACGCGGTGGGTGCCGCGGCCGGGGATTCGATCGGCGGCCTTCAGGTGACCCCGGACGACAACGCCGAGTTCCTGGCGGTGATCTCGCTCATCGCGCTGCTCACGATCCTGCTCACGGTCGTGGCCGGGCTAGGCGTGCTGAACACCGTGGTGCTCCAGCTCCGCGAGCGGGTTCATGACCTGGGCGTGTTCAAGTCGGTCGGCATGACGCCGCGGCAGGCCATCGCGATGGTGGTGTGCTCGGTGACCTTGATCGGCCTGGTCGCCGGCGTCGTCGCGGTCCCGCTGGGCGTGCTGGTGCACCACGGCGTGCTGCCCGTGATGGCGCACGCCGCCAACTCCGGCCTGCCCCCGGCCGTGCTCGCCGTGTACTCCTGGTGGCTGTACATCCTGCTGGCGCTGGCCGGACTGGTCATCGCCGTGGGCGCCGCGCTCGGCCCGGCCAGCTGGGCCGCGCGGACCAGGACCGCGTTCGCCCTCCGCGCCGAGTAGCGCCCGGCCGGCCACGGCGGCCGGCCACGTCGGCCCGCCACGTGCCGATGGCGCCAACGGGTCGGTAAAGAGTCTGCCGATGGCGCCATCGGGTCGGGGTCCCCCCGGCCCGATGGCGCCATCGGCACGACGCGAGAGCCCGTTGACCTCAACCGAGGTTGAGGTTGGATACTTCCTGAGTGGTCAACGATCAGCTGCCGGAGCAGGTTCCGGCCCCGGCCGGGGCCCCGGCCGGGGGCGGGCGCCGCGGGCTGACCGGGCGCCTCCAGGCTTCGCCGTACTACCCGGCGCTGACCCATCCGGTGATCCGCCGGGTGCTGCCTGGCGTGTCGCTGTCCGCGCTTGGCGACGGCATGAGCGCGGTGGCGATCGCCTGGCTCGCGCTGCGGATCGCCCCGCCCGCGAGCCGCGGGCTGTGGGTGGGCCTGGCGGTGGCGGCGTACTCCCTGCCAGGCGCGGCCGGCGCGGTCGTGCTGCGCCGCTGGCTGCGCGGCCGGGCCGGCGCCCGGCTGGTCTACGTGAACGCCGTGCTGCGGGCGGCCGCGCTCGGCCTGGCCGGCTGCCTGGCCCTCGCGCACCTGCTGGATCCCGCTGGCTACGTCGTCCTGCTCGGCGCTTCGTCGGTGCTGAGTGCGTGGGGCGCCGCCGGGAAGTACACGCTGATCGCGGACCTGCTGCCCGCCGGCCAGCGGGTGGCCGGCAACACCGTGTTCGGGCTGGCCGACCAGATCAGCCTCATGATCGGCCCGGCGCTGGCGGGCGTGCTCGCGGCGGCGGCCGGGCCCGCGATCGTGATCACGCTGGACGCCGCGAGCTGGGCGGTGCTCGCGGCCAGCTATGCGCGGATCGCGCCGATGGTGAGCCGGGCCGCGCGGAGCTCGCCGTCGCAGACCCCGGAACAAGCAGCGCCGCGCGGCGCCTGGGCGATGATCCGGGCTACTCCGGTACTGCCGGGCCTGCTGGCCCTGTCGTTCTGCTTCTATCTGCTTTATGGTCCTGTAGAGGTCGCATTGCCCGTGCACGTGGCACTTGACCTGCACGGATCGGCGGCGCTGCTCGGGTTGTTCTGGGCGGCGTTCGGGGTCGGCGCGATCGTCGGCGAGCTCGCGGCGCCGTTCTTGCGGCGGCTGCCGGTGTGGCCGACGATGACCGCGATCGTGCTCGGCTGGGGCCTGGCGCTGCTGCCGCTGGGGTTCAGCACGCCGCTGTGGCTGGCGCTGGCCGCGTTCTTCACCGGCGCCGTGATCTGGGGGCCGTGGACGTCCCTGTCGATGGGCGTGTTCCAGAGCGCCGCCTCGCCGGACGCACTGGCGTCGGTGCTGGCGGCCAGGGGATCGCTGCTGATCCTGGCCTCGCCGCTGGGCACGGCGGTCGGCGGTCCGCTCGTGGCCGGCTTGGGCGCGCGGGGCACCTTGCTGATCTCCGCGCTGGGCACGGTCGTGCTCGGGCTGATCACGGTAGCGGTCCTGGTCGCCGCCCGGGCGCGAAGCTCATAGCTTTCCCAGAAGAAGCCTGCAGAGCGCCCGCAGAACCGGCGCCGAATATGTAGCCATGAACCGCAACGAGATGGCCGCCGCCGCCGCTGCCAGGGACCGCGGCCGGTCGAAGGTGCGATCGCTTACCGCCGCTTCCGGCCTGGCGGGTGTCGCGGCCGCTGGCGCCGTGGCCTTGGTCCTGCCTGGTGCCACGCACCACACCACGACGAGCACCTCCGGCAAGAGCAGCTCCAGCCCGTCTCCGTCCCCGTCTCCGTCCGCGTCCACCGGGACGAGCGGCGCAACGAACAACTCCAGCGGCTTCAGCACCGGCAACTCCCCGTCGTCGAGCTCTGGGAGCAGCAGCGCGACGTCCGGCGGCTCCTCGGCCAACTGAGGTGAGCCACATGAAGACAGCAAATCCGGGAGCCGCCGCGAGCTGGCCCGCGCTGGGCACCGAGGTTCGCCTCGTGGTGACCGAAGGCAGCCGCCTCGACGACGCCCGCCGTCTGCTCGAGGCCGACCTTGCCGAGGTCGACGCGGCGTGCAGCCGGTTCCGGGCCGACTCCGAGCTGTGCGCGCTGCCGCGCGACGGCAGGCCGGCGACGGTCAGCCCGCTGCTCGCCGAGGCGATCGGCGTCGCGCTGCGCGCCGCGCGGCTGACCGACGGCGACGTCGACCCCACGATCGGCGGCGCGCTTGACGCGGCCGGCTACGACCGGGACTTCGTCGCGATCACGCCGCGGCGGCGCGGTGTCGTTCCCCGGCAGATCCCGGGCTGGCGCAGCGTACGCCTGGACGGCCGCACGCTGACCATGCCGCCAGGGACGAAGCTCGACCTGGGCGCGACGGCGAAGGCCTGGGCCGCCGACCGGTCCGCCGCCCGCATCGCCGGTCAATCCGGCGCCGGCGTGCTCGTCAGCCTCGGCGGTGACATCGCCGTCGCCGGCCCCGCCCCGGCCGAAGGCTGGAAGATAAGGGTCCAGGACATCGCCGGCCACCCCGTGGACGACCCCGAAGGCCCGTACGCGATCGTGGCGATCCGCGACGGCGGCCTCGCGACGTCCAGCGTCACCGCGCGCCGCTGGCGGCGGGGCGGCGACATCCTGCACCACATCCTCGACCCGCGGACCGGGCTGCCCGCCGAGCCCGTGTGGCGCACCGCGTCGGTGGCGGCGGGCACGTGCGCGGACGCAAACGCGGCGAGCACCGCCGCGATCATCCGCGGGGTGGCGGCCCCGTCCTGGCTGGCCGGCCATCACCTGGCCGCGCGGCTCGTCGACACCAAGGGGCTGGTGCTCACCGTGGCGGGGTGGCCGGCATGACCAGTTCAACCGCCCTCTGGTACGCCAGCCGCGCCACCGGCGTCGTCGCGCTGATCCTGCTCACCGTCGTGTTCGCGGCCGGTATCGGGATCAGCAGGCAGGTCCGGATCCCCGGCCTGCCCAGGTTCGCGGTGACGGACCTGCACCGGAACCTTTCGCTGCTCGCGGTCGCGTTCGTCGCGGTGCACGTGATCTCAGCGGTGCTCGACACGTTCGTGAGCATCCCGGTCCTGTCCGCGGTGATCCCGTTCGCGTCCGGCTACGAGCGATTCTGGCTCGGGCTCGGCGCGGTCTGTTTTGACCTGATGCTGGCGATGATCGTCACCAGCCTGGTCAGGGGCCGGTTGAACCGCCACGCGTGGCTGGCCGTCCACCTGACCGCGTACCTGAGCTGGCCGGTCGCGTTCCTGCACAGCATTTACTCCAGTGGCGACCTCCGGCACGGCGTGCTGCTGGAGCTGTCGCTTGGCTGCGCGGCTATCGTCGGCGCGGCGGTAACCTGGAGGCTGGTGAGCGTCGCTCGGCGCCTTCCGCGTGCCCAGCGCGTCGCCGCCCAGCTTGCCGCCGCCCAGCTCGCCGCCGCGCAGACGACCCGCACTCTTCCGCCGCGGACCGCCCGATGACCGGGGTCAAGTCGGCGGTAGGCGGGGCAGCCCGGCAGGCTGCTGCCGGGCTGCCCCGCCTGCTGCCGCCCGTGCCGGGCGACGCGGAGGATCTGAACGCGCACCTGACGCGGCACGGCCGGCTCCGGTACCACGGCACCGCGCTGCTCCACGCGGTCAAGGCGGCCGGGCTGACCGGTCGCGGCGGCGCCGCGTTCCCGACGCACGTCAAGCTCACCGCGGCCAAGGCCGCCGGGCGTCCGGTGGTCGTCGCCAACGGCGCGGAGAGCGAACCTGCCAGCGAAAAGGACGCGGCGCTGCTGTATCACGCGCCACACCTGGTGCTCGACGGCCTCGTCCTCGCCGCCGAGGCGGTCGGCGCCGGCCGGGCTTACCTGTACCTGCACGCCGGTCACGCTGGGCGAATTCAGCAAGCTCTTACCGAACGACGTCGCGTACGTCTGGACGCGGTCGCTATTACGGTCGCCGAGGCGCCGGCCCGCTTCCTGGCCGGTCAGGAGACCGCCTTGGTCAGCCGCATTTCCGGCGGGCCCGCGCTGCCCACGTTCGACTCGCGCCGCGTCACCGAGCGCGGCATTCTCGTGCAGAACGTGGAGACGCTGGCCCACCTGGCGCTGATCTCGCGGTACGGGCCGGACTGGTTCCGCGAGCGGGGCACCCGCGACGAACCGGGCACGATGCTGCTCACCCTGCACGCCGGCGGGCGTCCGCGGGTCACCGAACAGCCCATCGGGGTTCCGCTGAGCGCCGCGCTGGGCGTGCCGGATGCGGCCGCGGTGCTGGTCGGCGGCTACCACGGCACCTGGCTGCCCGCTGCCGCGGTGCCCGCGCTCACGCTGGACAACGCGGCGCTCCGCCGGCACGGAGCGAGCCTCGGTGCGGGTGTGCTCGCGGCACTCCCGCATGGCAGCTGCGGGCTCGTGGAGACCGCGCGGGTCACCCGCTACCTGGCCGCCGAATCGGCCGGCCAGTGCGGGCCATGCCTGAACGGCCTGCCCCGGATCGCCGCCGCGCTGGCCGAACTGGCGGGGCCGCGGCCGCGCCGGAGCACGCTGCACGACGTGGAACGCTGGGCGGGCCTGGTCACCGGCCGCGGTGCGTGCCACCATCCCGACGGCACCGCGCGGTTCGTGCGCAGCGCACTTACCGTGTTCGGTGCCGAGCTGAAGCGGCACGCCAGCGGCGAGTGCACCGCCACGGACCGGGAGCCCGTGCTGCCGCTGCCGCCCGGCTACGCCGCGCCGACGACGGACGAGGAGTGGCGATGACGGTATTGCGCGTTGACCCGATAGCCTGCGAGGGCCACGGCACGTGCGCCGAACTCCTGCCCGAGCTCGTCACGCTCGACGAATGGGGCTATCCCATCATCCACTGGGGGCAGACCTCCCCCCAGACCCCCCTTGGCGAACCCCGGCAGCTGCCGCCGGGCCTGGAACGGGTCGCCCGCAAGGCGGTGGCCGCCTGCCCGGTTCTCGCCCTCAAGCTCGTAAGCCGTCCGCCCCGTAAGCTCGAGGCATGACGATTCGGCGGATGGACAACTCAGAGCACGTCGTGACCCGGGTGCGGGTCGATCGGCACGGCCGACCCCGCTAGCACGGCCGGGATGCTTCCCAGGCGTCCCGCCTGGTAGTCCTCGAAGGCCTGCATCAGCTCGGCGCGGGTGTTCATCACGAACGGCCCGTACGCGGCGACCGGCTCCCGGATCGGCTGCCCGCCGAGCAGCAGGATGTCCAGCTCCTGCTTTGCCCCGGCGCCGAACGTGAGCACGTCCCCCGCCCCGAAGACGGCGAGCTGGCCCATGGTCACCGGGCGCTTCTCCGCACCGGCGGTCCCGGCGCCGGCCAGCACGTACCCGAGCGCGTTGAACCCGGCGTCCCACGGCACCCGGACCTGGGCGCCGGGCGAGACGGTCGCGTGCACCAGCGTGATCGGGGTGTGCGTCACGCCGGGTCCCTCATGGCCGCCGAGCGAGCCGGCGATGACCCGCAGCAGCGACCCGCCGTCCGCCGAGGTGAGCAGCGCGACCTGGCCGGCCCGGATGTCCTGGTAGCGAGGCTGGGTCATCTTCAGCCGGGCGGGCAGGTTCACCCACAGCTGGAAGCCGTGGAACAGCCCGCCGGACATGACCAGGTCCTCGGGCGGTTCCTCGATGTGCAAGATCCCGCCGCCGGCCGTCATCCACTGGGTGTCGCCGTTGGTGATCAGCCCGCCGCCCCCGTTGGAGTCCTGATGCCGGAACGTCCCGTCGATGATGTACGTGACGGTCTCGAAGCCTCGGTGCGGGTGCCAGGGGGTGCCCTTCGGCTCGCCGGGACCGTAGTCGACGGCGCCCATCTGGTCCATGTGCACGAACGGGTCAAGCAGCCGCAGGTCCACCCCGGCGAACGCGCGCCGGACCGGGAATCCCTCGCCCTCGAGCCCGCTCGGCGCTGTCGTCACCGACAGGACCTTGCGCTCCGCTCCTTCGGGCTCCGCGACGCGGGGGAGCACTAGCACGTTCTCGACGGTTACCGCTGGCATGGGGCACCTCCATCTGTTCCGAAGATACCCCGGCAACAATACTTGAAAGTTCAATATTTCCACCCAGGCCAACGTGCCGAGCTCCAACGTGCCCGGCTCCCAACGTGCCGAATGGCGCCAGCGGCACCAGCCAACCCGCTTGCCACCCGTGCGATGATTACATAGTTACATTGGTCATAACGGGACGGAGGAACCCGGTCATGAGCGAAGGCGCGCCGGCCGGACGGGGCAAGCTGGCAGAGCTCATCGCGACCCGCGGGGGGAAGGCGGCGCCCGAGGCGCCGTTTGTCATCGAGCACCGTGAGGCGCTGATCTACATGCTGTGCGAGGCTTCCGAACTGGAGCACGGCATCATGTGCCAGTACCTGTTCGCCGCATTCTCACTCAAGCAGAGCACCGACGAGGGGCTGACCGCCGAAGAAGTCGAGGTGGTGACCCGCTGGCGGAAGCAGATCTCCCACGTAGCCACGCAGGAGATGCTGCACCTGGCGCTGGTCAACAACATCCTGTCCGCGATCGGCGCGGCGCCGCACCTGTCGCGGGTGAACCTGCCCGCCCAGGCGAATCACTACCCGGCCGGGGTGCAGCTGACGCTGCTGCCGTTCGGTGAAGAGGCTCTTCAGCACTTCATGTTCCTCGAGCGTCCGGAGGGGATGGACCTCGACGACGCGGCAGGGCTCGAGGCGATCGGCCGCGCCGAACCGCTGATGGCAGAGGGTGACATCGTGCCGCGACCGCAGGACTTCGCGACCGTCGGCCACCTGTACCGGTCGATCGAGACGGGGCTGGCACGCCTGTCGGCGAAGTTCGGCGAGCAGGCGCTGTTCGTCGGGCCGCCGCGGGCGCAGGCGACCTCGGCGAACTTCCCCTGGCCCGAGTTGATCCCGGTGACCGACCTGGCGTCCGCCCAACGTGCCGTCGACGAAATACTTGAGCAGGGGGAGGGGCCGCGCGGCGAGTGGCAGAACGCGCACTTCGGCCAGTTCGTCAGCATCCTGGACGAGTACCAGTCGATGGTCGCCGCGAACCCCCGCTTCGACCCGGTCCGGCCCGTCATAGCGGCGAATGTCCGCCCGGTCGCGCACGCGGACGTGCCCCTGGTCACCGATCCGCTGACCGCGCAGTGCATGGACCTGTTCAATGTGGGCAACGAGATCCTGCTGCTGGCGCTGCAGCGATACTTCGCGCATACCGAGGAGACCGACGAGCAGCTCCAGACGTTGGCAGACCTCACGCTGGGCCTGATGTTCGGCGTGATCAAGCCGCTCGGTGACCTGATCACGACGTTGCCGGCCGGTCCGGAGTACCCGGGAAGGAACGCCGCACCCAGCTTCGAGCTGTTCTACGAGAGCGATTACGTGCTGCCGCACCGTGCGGCCGCGTGGGCGCTGCTGGAGGAGCGGCTGCGCCAGGCGATGAGCTTCTGCGAGCGCTGCCGCACCGGTACCGCCGCCCAGCTGAAGTCGGTGTCCGGCGCTCTCGGCCAGGTCAGCGCCGCGTTCAGCCAGCTGGCCGACTCGCTGGCCGCGCACTTCCCCGAGTGGGGCGCGGTCAGCCGCTGGGCCGTCAGCGGCTCCGCGGCTGACGCGGACGCCAAGCGGCTTGGCCGGGCCGCCGAGCTGCTCGCCGGCGCCGAACTGGCTCAGCTCGGGGCCGACGTGCGCGCCGTCGCGGCGCAGGCGCCGAACCTGCCCGCGGACCGCCTCGCCGAGCTGGCGCTGGCCGCGACCCGCCAGCGGGTGGCCGACCCCGATCCCGCCGTGCAGGAGGCGACCGCGACGCTCCAGGATCTCGCGCTGCGGCTGGCAGCGCCGGAGCGCGCCGCAAGCCTCGCCGCGGAACTCCGCGAACTCCAGGCAGGCCTCGAGCCGGGCATCGTGGTCGCCACCGACGGCCCCTACCTGGTCACCAACGCCACGCACCTGCGCGACTGGATGGGCCAGGACCGGCCGAACCGTCCGCAGCTGGCGCTGTGCCGCTGCGGCGAGTCCGCGGTCAAGCCGGCCTGCGACGGCAGCTGCGCGACCAACGGCTTCTCCGGCGCCAAGGACCCCAAGCGCGTGCCCGACCGGCGTGCTACCTACCCGGCGCCCGCGCTGACGATCTACGACAACCGCGGCATCTGCCAGCACTCCGGCTATTGCACCGACCGGCTGTCCCGGGTGTTCCACTCCGGCGAGGAGCCGTTTGTCAGCGCCGCTGCGGGCCGGGCTGACGAGGTCGTCGCCGCGGTCCGCGCCTGTCCTTCCGGCGCGCTCAGCTTCGCGATCGACGGTGTCGAGGGCCGGGCCACCGCGGACTACCACGACACTCGCGAGCCGGCCGTCGAGGTGAGCAAGGACGGCCCGTACCGGATCACCGGCGGGCTGCCGCTCACCGACGCCGACGGGAAGGATGTCGAACGCGCGCAGGGCAGTTCCCGCGAGCACTACGCGCTCTGCCGGTGCGGCCACTCGCAGAACAAACCGTTCTGCAGCGGCATGCACTGGTACGTCGACTTCGCCGACCCCAAGCCCAGCGCGCGGCCCACCCTGTTCGAGTGGGCCGGGGGACTGCCCGCTTTGAACGCGCTGGCCCGTGCCTGCTACGAGCAGCGGCTGCCGTCCGACCCGCTGCTCGGCGCGCGCCTCGCGGCGGCGCCGGCCGACGCCGCGCGGTTGGCGGCGGAGCGGATGGCGCAGGCGTTCGGCGGTCCGCGGGTTGCGGCCGGCAGGCCCGCCCGGCCGGACCTGTCCGAGGCCGAACGCGCGCAGTGGATCAGCCTGTGGCTGCGCTGCGCCGACGAGGTGAAGCTGCCATCCGATCCCGAGTTCCGGGCCGCGTTCGCCGGGTACGTGGCGTGGGACGCCGCCGCCCCCGCGGACGCCGAGGTGCCGGCCTGGGACTGGGGCGCCGCCGGACCGCCGTCCGCGCAAGCCTCCGCCGGCGCCGCGGTCGATGCGCCTGCCGTCGAACCCTCGCTGCCGGCGCCGGGCGAGCCGGTCAGCTTCGCCCGGCACATCAAGCCGCTGTTCCGCGACAAGGACCGCAAGTCGATGAGCTTCGCCTTCGACCTGTGGTCTTACGCGGACGTAACGGCAAACGCGGCCGGCATCCTGGAGCGCGTCGCCAACGGCACGATGCCCTGCGACGGCGCCTGGCCCGCCGAGAAGGTGGCCGTCTTCCGCCGCTGGACCGAATCCGGCACCCCCGAGTAGCCAGGTGACCCGCCGACGAGCCGCCAGCGCCCGCTGAAGGGTACCGGAGCAGGCGCTCGGCGCCTTGCCGCCCGCCCGGCGTGCCTTCCCGTCGGCCTGGCGGCGGTGCCAGTGTGACGGTTGCGTTCCACGTTACTCCAGTGACGCTTTAGATGTCAGAAAAGTGCTTACTGGTAGAAAAGGCGTCAGATCTGGCGCCTTTTCTACCGCGAGGCCCTTTTCTAACATGGGAGGTCCTTCGCATGCGCATCGGCGGCAACTTTAGCCACACGCGTTGCACCCCCGACCGCCCGTCGGCTAGTCCCAGCCGGTGAAGCTCTGGGTCGCGATGCAGAATTCGTTGCCCTCGGGGTCTTGCAGCACGGTCCAGCCATGACCGCCGCGCATCCGGTGCCTCTCGACAACCGTGGCGCCGCGCGTGACGAGTTCGTCGACGGCCGACGCGTCGGGGTCGACCAGGTCGAGGTGGACACGGTTCTTCGCCCGCTTGGGTTCTGGCACTTTGCTGAAGTACCAGGCCGGCTCCAGCCGGCGTGCATCGGCCCCGCCGATAGAGGCGAACACCTCGCTGCTGCCCGTGTCGAGCGGGCGGCCGAGCACCCCCGACCAGAAGGTGGCCACCTTCAGCACGTCGTCGCAGTCGAAGGCGACGTTCCCGATCCTGGCCGTCATGGCATCCTCCTTGGCCATTTGAGCGCGTAATAGGTAGCGTTGCTACTAGTGGAGGTCGCAATGTCGAGTATGAGCCTCGCGCTACGCAACATAGTCTTCACCATCGTCGTCCCCGGCGCGGGCGGGTTCTACGTCCCCTGGGTGATCTTGAGCCGGAATGGCTCTCTCCCGGCGCCGGTCGCGTGGTTCACGCTGCCCGTTGTCGTCGCCGGCGTCGCGCTGTACGTGTGGTGTGTCTGGGAGTTCGCCACCACCGGCCGTGGCACGCCGGGACTGTGGGACGCGCCGCGCCGGGTGGTCGCCGCCGGACCGTACCGGTGGGTCCGCAACCCGATCTACATCTCCGCCTTCCTCATCGTGGCCGGCCAGGCTTGGCTGTTCGGCTCGCTCGCCCTGCTGCTGTACGCGATCGGACTCGTGGGCGCCTGCCACCTGTTCATCGTCGGTTATGAGGAGCCGAGGCTGCGCCGCCGGTTCGGCGAGTCATACGAGGCCTACTTGCGCACGGTCTCCCGGTGGATCCCGCACCGGCCAGCCAGGGTCCGGTAGGCCGTGAGCAGGTACGGTTCTGTACATGGACATCCGCGGTTATGTTGAGTCGAACGCGCCCGAATTCTTCGCCGCGCTGAAGGAATGGCTGACGATCCCTTCCATCTCCGCCGACCCCGGCCGCCACCCCGACGTCCGGCGGTCCGCCGAATGGCTGGTGGCCCACCTTCAGGCAACCGGCTTCCCGGTCGCCGAGGTCTGGGAGACGGGCGAGGGCCTGCCGGCCGTGTACGGCGAGTGGCCGGCCGCGGACCCCGGAGCACCGGTGGTGCTGGTGTACGGCCATCACGATGTCCAGCCGGTCGAGCCGCTGGAGGAGTGGATCCTCACTCCGTTCGAGCCCATCGAGCGGGACGGGCGGCTGCTGGCGCGCGGCGCCTCGGATGACAAGGGACAGGTGCTGTTCCACTGCCTCGGCATCCGGGCCTGCCTGGCCGCATCGGGTCAGAGCGCGCCCCCGGTCACCATCAAGCTGCTGGTGGAGGGCGAGGAGGAGTCCGGCTCGCCGTACTTCGCCGACCTGCTGCGGCGGGAACGCGAGCGGCTCGCCTGCGACGTGATCGTGATCAGTGACACCACCATGTGGGCCGCCGACGTCCCGTCCATGTGCACCAGCATGCGTGGCCTCGCCGACACCGAGGTCACGCTGACCGGCCCGAGCCGTGATCTGCACTCCGGTTCGTTCGGCGGCGGCGTGCCGAACCCGCTGCACGCGATGGCGAGCCTGCTCGCCGGGCTGCACGACGTGCACGGCCGGATCACCATCCCCGGCTTCTACGACAAGGTGGTCGCGCTGAGCGACGAGGAGCGCGACCTGCTGGCCAGGCTGCCGTTCGACGAGAAGCAATGGCTGGAAGAGGCCGGCGGCAGCGGCGCCACCTACGGTGAGCAGGGGTTCAGCACACTCGAGCGGATCTGGGCGAGGCCGACCGCCGAGATCAACGGCATGTGGGGCGGGCACACCGGCCCCGGCACGAAGACGATCATCCCGAAACAAGCGCATGCGAAGGTCACGTTCCGGCTGGTCGCTGACCAGGATCCGAAAGAGGTCGCGGAAGCGTTCCAGGCCTACGTGCACGCGAACACGCCGGCCGGGCTCCAGTCGGAGGTGACGCTGGGATCCGGGGTCCGGCCCTGCCGGTCGCCGATCGACTCCCCGGCGGTGCTGGCCGGCCGCCGTGCCATGGAGCGGGCGTTCGGCAAGCAGGTGCTGTTCACAAAGGAGGGCGGCAGCGGCCCGGAGGCCGACCTCGCCGACATCCTCGGCGCCCCGCTGGTGTTCATCGCGGTCGGCCTGGATTCGGACCAGATCCACGCGCCGAACGAGAGCATCGACATGTCCTTGCTGCTGCGCGGCGCCAAGGCATCCGCGTACCTGTGGGAAGAGCTCGCCGCGAGCGCGTCCAGGTGACCGGCCCACACGGCCTAGGGCGGCTCGCGCTCGCCCGCGGGACGCTCGACCGGCTGACCGAGCGACGCTCGGACGAGGCCTGGCTGGAGAAGACGTGGGCCGATCCGCGCACGCGCGTGCTCACCGTCGACGACGGCCGGGCGTCGGTCCGGTTCGGCGACGGCGAGGACGCCGCGCTCGTGCTGGAGTCCCCGGCCGACGTGTCGCCGGACGTCGCACGCTACCTGCTCGGCCAGGACGCTGACGGCGTCGTGTACTTCGCGATCCACGATGCGTTGCGGGCCGGCCGGGAAGCTGGGCCGGACGGCGTCCGCGCGGCCTCGCTGCGGAGTGTGGGCGCGATGCTCAACGACCGCGACGCCGGCCTGCTCACCCACGCGGTCGCGCTGGACAACTGGCACACGACGCACACGCACTGTCCGCGCTGCGGGGCGCAGACGTCCGTCGAGTCTGGCGGACACAGCACCCGGTGCCCCGTCGACGGCACCGAGCACTTCCCGCGCACCGACCCCGCGGTGATCATGCTGGTCACCGACCCCGAGGACCGCTGCCTGCTGGCCCGGAACG
>Ga0070714_100000249_pt1 | contig 42002 bp, 27 predicted proteins | sample LARL83metaG_FD_65450 | JGI IMG/M metagenome (GOLD analysis project Ga0070714, IMG submission 65450) | Corn, switchgrass and miscanthus rhizosphere microbial communities from Kellogg Biological Station, Michigan, USA - LAR L8-3 metaG | ecosystem: Host-associated > Plants > Roots > Rhizosphere ... | reverse complement strand
ACTGTGCCGCGCCGCGCAGCACCGGGTAGTTGGTGGACAGGAAGTTCGTGTCGTCGCCTGCCAGGAACGTCTGCCAGACCCACAGGCCGATCTCGGCGCCGCTGGTGATGGTCTGCGCGTTGAAGCTCGGCGAGATCGTCGCGTCACAGGACGCGTTGCTCTCGCCGCCGACGTAGAAACCGTTGCCGTTGAACCGCATCGTCTCCGGGACGCACGTGCCGGCGCGGCCGTTGTCCTTGGTCGACGTCCACGACGTGATGTTGTTGACGTTGCTCGTGTACAGGTTGAAGACCGGGTTGTTGAGGCTCGCCTCGCCGGCCGACAGGTTGGCCTGGACCTGCATGCGCAGGTTCCAGAACCAGAAACCGGAGGGGAACCAGTCCTGGTGGTCCTGCGAGAAGTTGAACAGGTCCGCGACACCGGCCTGTGAGCCGGGGAACGGTCCGCCGCGTTCGGCGTTGGCGAAGTAGAGGTACAGCGTGCGGATGTTCTCGACGTACTCGCCGGAACCGTCCGACGACGTGATCTCGATCAGGCCGGCGCCGCTCCAGTAGTTGTGCCAGAAGGCCAGGTGGGCGGCGTCGATCGTGGACGCGGGCTTGGTGGTGTCACCGTTGATCACGGCGTTGGCGGTGTTGATCGCGTTGCCGCCGGTCCAGTTGGGCGCGGCCACGATCACGCGGAACGAGCCGTCCGTGTTGGGGTTGAAGGACACCTGAGCGGTCAGACCGTCCGGATTGGACGCGGCGACGTTACGGCCGCCAGCACTGATCCCGGCGAGCGAGCCGAACGTCTGCCCGGACGCGCCGAGTCCGCTGTTGTCGACGAAGGTCTCGGCCAGCGTGGCGGTCGCGCCGGAGGCCTGTGCCGACGGTGACCGGCCGCTCCACAGTTTGACCTGCGCGGTCTGCGTGCTGTTCGGGTCGGCGCCGGTGACGTCGACCACGAGTTGCGCGGTGTCCGATCGCACGTACGCGGTCAGCGACATGCCGCCGCCGGACTCGTGCAGCATCCCGTCGTAGACGTCGAGGAAGCCGTTGAAGTCGGACGCGCCGGTCAGCCGCGCCAGGCCGGGAATCACGACCTGGCCGGGCGAGCGGCGGTCGGGGAAGGTGTCGGACCGGTTGAGTTGGGCGGTGAACCCGTTCGCCGCCCAGACGGCGGCGCCCAGCGTGCCGTTGCCCAACGGCATGAACTGGGTCGCGGCGGTGTTCGGCTTGCCCAGCACGATGTCCGAGCGGCGGACCACGTTCGGCGTGTCCACGGCGAACGAGCCGTTCTGCCATGCGGTCGTGGTGCCGGCGGCGAACGCCGGTGACGTGGCGGCGGGCGCCGCCTGGCCCATGCCCAGGGTGATCCCGGCGGCGAGCACCGGGATCAGCACCAGCGCATGCCTGGATAACGATGGTCGAGACATGTCTGCCAGTCCTTCATCAGTCGTTGATGAGGGTCTTAGTTCAGTGGATAAACTATATCGAAGCCTAAGAGGAGTCACGACTCCAGTCAAGACCAGAGATCCGATGCTTACGGCTTGTTGTTCACAGATACCGCGCAAGTCCCGTCGATATCCATCGAGACATCGGATCAGTCGTGGATGAGGTCGAACTCCTCCCACGTGCCGATCGCGGTGCGGTTGGCGATCAACGGCGACGCGCCGGCGTTTTCCGCCGTCACGATCATGTTGTCGGCGTGCGCGCAGGCTGATCACCGGCGTCGCCGACGACGAACCGAACGTGTTCAGCGGGACCGCGTTCGCGATGGCCTGCAGGCCGGTCTCGTTCGGGTGCAGGTGATCGCCGCTGTCCAGGGACGGCAGGTAGCGGGTCGGGTTGGCCGGATCGTGGGTCGCGGTGTCCTGGTCCACGATCGCGTCGCAGCCGCTGCCGGCGCCCCGAATGAAGCTGTCGATCGCACCGCGCTCGGTCTCGTTACTCGGGCTCCAGCCGCCCGATCCCTGAAACGGCGTCAGGGTCGAGCAGATGAACTTGACGCCGGCAGTGTCTGGTTGTTGAACGTCGTACCGCTGCTTTGTGGTGCCACCGCCCAGGTTCCGGTCCACGGCGTGGCCGCCGACCAATTCGCGACGTACCAGGGCGAGTGTCGATAACTGATGCACGCCGAAATCCGGTGGACCGTTGCCGGAGGCGGCGCGATGATCGCCGGATGGACCAGTCACTGCCTGCGGGTTTGGTGTTGCGTACCGCGCGTCCGACGGACCTGGAGCAGATCGGTGCCCTGCTGACCGAGCGCGGTGAGGCCGCCGACGCGATCGACCATCGCCTGGTGGTCGAGGACCCGGACGCCGGTTACCCGAGTTGCGCGGTCGTCGTCGACGGTGATCGCGTCGTCTCGACCGCCACCCTGCTGGACGAAACCCTGTATCTCGACGGACTGGCGATACCGGCCGGGCAGGTCGAGTTGGTCGCGACCGACCGCGAATACGAAGGGCGCGGCCTGGTGCGGGCGCTGATGGGCTGGGCGCACACACGGTCGGCGGCGCGCGGGCAGCTCATGCAGGTGATGATCGGGATTCCGTACTTCTATCGGCTGTTCGGCTACGAGTACGCGATCCGGATGCCGCACAACCGTTCGGTCGCGGCCGTGCCTCCGGTCGAGGGCTACCTCGTGCGGGTGGCGAAGGCGGACGAGATCGGAGTGCAGACCGAGCTGCAGGACGCGGCGCAGCGTGGATTCGACCTGCGGATGCCGCACTCGCCGGCATGCCGGCGATGGCTGGCGGCGCGGACCGGCAGCGTGCAACTGTTGGTGGAACGGGATTCCGTACCGGTCGGCACCGCCCGCATCACACCGCCCGACGAGGACGACGCGCTGCCGGGCGAGATCGCCGCCACCAGCCCGGCCGCCGTCCACGCGCTGCTGGCGTACGGACAGCGCGAGCGCGCGAACCTCATGGTCAAGGAGCGGCTGGGCGGCGTCGTCGCGGACACGCTGGAATCGTGTCTGGCCCCGGCACCGCAGGAGGCCAACGCCTACTACGCGCGGGTCGCCGACCCGGTCGCGCTGCTCGACCACCTGCGTCCGGTGTTGTCGGCGCGGCTGGCGGCATCGGGACTGGCGAGTGGGGTCGGCGAGATCGTGGTGTCGTTCTTCCGTTCGCACGTCCGCATGCCCTACGTCGACGGCGCGATCAGCGGTGTCCTGGCCGGCGGACCGATGCAGGGACCGGGCGTGGTCGGCGGTGCCGGTGTCGCGCCGGACCAGCTCGGTGCGCTGCTGTTCGGACCGCATGGCATCGCCGGGCTGGCCGCGCGGCACCCGGACGTCTACCCCGGGCCGCGCGCGGACCTGATGACGGCGCTGTTCCCACCCGTGTCGGCCGACCTGCTCACCTACTACCTACCTTGAACGCAGTATATATCGGATTGCGGTATATACTGGCGGCATGAGTAGGCGAGCCCTGTCCGAGCAGGCGTTCCTGGTGCTGACCGTGCTCGCGCGGGCACCCCAGCACGGCTACGCGATCGTGCGGGAGGTGCGAGAGGTGTCCGACAGGCGGGTCCAGTTGCGCGTCGGCACGTTGTACGGCGTCCTGGACCGGCTGACCGGCGACGGGCTGATCGAACCGGACCGGGAGGAGATCCACCAGGGGCGGCTGCGCCGCTACTACCGGCTCACCACCGACGGCCTGCACGCGCTGACGGCCGAGGCCGCGCGGCTGACCGCCAACGCGAAGGCGGCCACGACGGCCCTGCGCGCACGGACCGACACCGCGGCGGGCCTGGCATGAGTGAGCTGGAACGGCGCTACCGGTTGCTGCTGCGTGCGTTGCCCGCCTGGTATCGCGAGCGACGCGCGGACGAAATGGTCGACGCCTTCCTCACCGGGTGGCTGGACGAGCATCAGTCCGAAATCGACGGTGACGAATCCGTCAGCACCGCGTGGGCGTACGGCTGGCCGGGTTGGGCGGAGATCTGGTCCGTCGCGGTACTCGCGATCCGCACCCGTGCGGCCGCCACCGTGGGACCGCCCCGCGCCCGCGCCACCGGCCACGCCGTTCGCCTGATCGCGTTGCTGGGCCTGCTGTTCCAGGCCGCGCTCGGCGTCGCCGGACTGACCAGCGCGCTGACCTCGCCGCTGCGTTCCTACTTCTCCCACGACGTGTCCGTGCTGGTCGCCGAGGCCGGTGAACTGGCGATCGTGGCCGCATTCGCGTTGTTGTTATGGGAACGCAGGGCGCCGGCCCGGGTGGCCGCCGCGCTCGCGCTGGTATCGAGTGTGATCGGCATGGTCCGGACGACGTTCGTCACGGCCGGCCACGCACTGCCGGCGGTCGTGCTGGTCTCCCTGCCGCTGTGGATCACCGTCGCCGCCCTGTACGCGGGTTTCCACGCCGACGCGCCGACACCGCGTGCCCGGCCGTGGCTGTGGGCCATGGCCGCGGCCATCGGCGTCGGGCTCGCGTGGGGCCTGGTGGTGGGTCGCGTCTCGGCCGGCACGTGGGTGGCCGCGCTGATCGGCGACCCGGGCATGCTGTCCGCCTGGGCCGTCATCGTTGCCGGGCTGGGCTATCCGGTCCTGATCGGGCGGCGCGGACTGGACCCGTCCGGGACGGTGGCCACCGCGTTGGCCGTAGTGGCCGCGGCCGCGCTGCCCGCCCGGGTCGACGCCGCCGACCTGTTCGACGCGGCCGCCCGGCCGTTGCTCACCGCCGAATTCGTCGCGATGGCCGCCACTGTGGTGGTACTGGCCGTATTCGGGTTGCGCGGCGTCCGCCGGATTCCGGCCCGAGATCAGTCAGGTTAGTCAGGATTGCACGGATGCCGTGCGTACAGCAGGGCCATGGCCCGCACTTCGGGGCGAACCCGATCCGGACCGACGTGCCCCAACACCTGGGCGATCAGCTGGAACGGTCGATGGGTTCGGGCGTACAGCATCATGTGGTCGCGTTCGACCCACCACACCGGCCATCCCGGGAGGTTGACGGGTTCGATGTCGTTGTCTCCCAGGACACGCGTCATGTGGTCGAGCAGTTCGTACGCCTCGGACCATTCGCCGGCGACCGCGAGGCCGAACGCCATGTAACCGAGGAATTCGCCGTGCAGTCGCGGTTCGAGCACGGGCACGATCCGGGCCAGCACGTCATGGGCGGCCCGGCCATCGCCGATGCGCAGCAGGACGAGGCCGTAGTTGACGGCGATGTTCGGCGCACGTGGATAGATTCGGTATGCCTGCTCGAGGATGTCGTGGTTGCGCTTGTTGTGCTCGGGAGTGTCCTCGAGCGTGAAGCTCGTCCGCATGACCTCATCGGCCCCGCGCTTGGCTTCCGATTCCCGCCGCACCAACTCGGCAACGTCGTGGTCGAGTTCGAGGCCGGCCGCCTTCTCCGGTGTTCCCACGGTGACGTGTACCGAGGCGGCCAGGTCGTCCATCGTATGGTCGTTGGGCCATTTGGCCCGCATGTCCTCGTACTGCCACCAGAACGTCCGGAACGCGCCGGCAGCCACGGCGCACCGCATGGCCGTCACCTTGCACGCCCGCGTGTTCGGCTCGATCCTTAGCGCGTCCATCGCCGGTTTCAACCCTCGATACGCGTCGTCGCCACGACCGTGGACGGCGGCCAGGACCAACAGCGCCAGGAAATTGTCGGGGTGTGTGGCGAGGATGCTCTCGGCGATGGCCTCGGCCTCGTCGTACCGTTGCGCGTCAAGCAGTTGGGCCATCCTGATCTCGGTTTCGGTCCGGTCGAGGCCTTCCCGCAACTCGAAGACGCCACCGTGCGCGTGCACCGTGACATGATCATGAATGACATGACGGAGGCCGCGGTCCCGCAGTTGTCGCAACGCATCGCGGGCTTTCGTGGAGATGTCCGCGGCGTTCTCCTGGTCCCGCAGGATCAGGATCGCGTGGGTCGTCCGGCCGAAGCGTCGATTGATCAACTCGTGGACGAATCGTTCGCCGCCCTCGCCCAGCAGTGGCCCGATCTCGTATTCGGCACCATCCAGCCTGACCACGCGACCCTGGAACTCCTCCGGATCGTCCGTTCGCAGATCGAGTTCGGTCATAACATCGTCAGCCGGTCCGACGACGGCAGGGACAGCTTGAGGAACAGCGGGCTGCCGACCACCCGGGACTGGCCCGCCTCCAACAGCAGGAACACCGTCGTCATGGTCAGGGCCACGTCGGCTGCGAAGAAGCGGTGATTGGCGGAGTTCAGCGCGAAACTGCCGTCGGGCAACGGGCCTTCGCTGAAGTTGCGCAACGAGCAGTCCAGCAACAACGGCCGCTCACCCATTGACGATGTCAGTGTCACCACGGTGTCGGCACGCAGTTCGGCGTCCGGTTTCCGGATCCGGAACTCGCCGGTGTGGTGGTAGTACGCGGACAGATCCATGTCCCAGCGATCGAGTTCCGACGCGGGCGGGATCGGTGCCTGGGCGGCCAACGCGAGCATCACCCGTTCCAGCTTCTCCAGGTAGGTCCGCTTGACCTTCGCCTCCCGTTGCAGCACGGACGTCTTGCCGTACGAACGCCCGGCGGAGAACAGCGAGATGATCTGCCCGGTCTTCCAGTCCGTCTTGCGATCGATCTCCTGTTTGGCGAGTTCGGTCACCTCGTAGTCGGCCTGCGGGTCCAGTTGCTGGTACAGCTGGTCGATCTTGTTCCGCGACACGTAGCAGAAGTACTCGATCGCACTCACCCGCACAGTCTATGAGTGCGCGGCCACCGCCGACGCGAAGTCCGGGTTGACGCCCAGCTGCGCGAGCATGACGCTCACACCGACGTAGCAGTTGAACTCCGAGATCTTGCCGTCGCGCACATACCAGAAGTCCCCGGTCGGGATGTCGAGCTTCGCCCCGGTCGGCTGGACCGGCCCGGCGGGCGTTTCGAACGGCTTGGTGAAGGTGCCCTGGATCGACAGCTCGATCGCGACGACGTCCCCGAGAACGGTGACCCGGTGCAGCTCCCGGTGCACGTCGGGCGCGAACTGGGTCATCCACAGCAGGACGTCACCCAGGTGCTCGCCGCGGTATTCCTGACCGTTGACCATGTCCCGGAACACGCCGTCCTCGGTGAACAGGTCGACGAACCCCTGGACGTCCAGGACGTCACCCTCCGCGTAGTGGTACGCCTTGCGCACGACCTCTTCGACGCTGCTGGCCATCGCCATCTCCTCCTGATGAAATTCAAATGTTTGCTTGACTAAAGCCTAGGCCGGCGCCCCGATACTTGTCAAGCGAACGCTTGAATTATCAGCCGGCGGCCGGGTCGCCGCGGAAGGCTCCGGCCAGTACGGGCAACAGCAGCCGTTCGATCTGCTTGACCGGCTTGCCGGCGAGTTCGGCACCGATGGGCGCCATCGCCAGCCAGTTCACCATGCCGGCGGCGCACCGGAGCCGGAAGATCAGCTCCCGCTCCTTGGCCGCGGGCAGGTGCACCTTGAGCACCCGCATGGCATCCCGGCGGGTCTCGTCGAACTTGTCGTCCAGGCGGTCCCAGTCCTCCGGCGGATCGGCCCCGAACCGCGCCACGGTCCGCATGACCGCCAGGTCGTGCCCGCCCGCCGCCAGCGCGTCCACCATCGGCCGGGCGAACGCGGCGGCCAGTTCCAGCAGCGTCGACCCGGGCGCCAGGGCACTCATCGCCTCGTGCTGCACGTCCAGGTACCGCTCCAGCGCGAGTTCGGCGGCCGTCTCGCACAACACCTTCAGCGATCCGAAGTGGTAGCTCACCGCCGCGACATTGGCCCCGGCGGCCTCCGTGATCTCGCGCAGCGTCACGCCCTCCGGGCCGCGTTGCGCCAGCAGGTCCAAAGCGGCCGTCAGCAACTGGTCCCGGGTACGCTGACCAGCCTCACGACGCAGATCCACATTCTTGGCCGACACGGTACCGGACTCAAGCAGTTGTTTGATTTGCTGTCAAGCAACCACGCACGTCAACCGATCGCGTCTGGCGCCACTCGTTCCGCCCACGGCATGGCCCGTTCCAGTTCGGCCGCGACCCGCAGCAACAGGCCGTCCCGGCCGTAACCGGCGACGAGTTGCACCCCGATCGGCAGGCCGGATTCGCTGTGGCCTAGTGGCATGCTGATGGCCGGCTGGCCGCCGACGTTGAACGGGGCGGTGAACGGGCCGACGTCGAACAGGCTGCGCAGCCAGGATTCCAGCGTGTGACCGGGCCGGTCCGACGACAGTGTCCCGTGTGGTGGGGGAAGACACGCGAGGGTGGGTGTGATCAGCAGGTCGTGGTCGGTGAAGAACGCGCCGATCCGCCGGCTCACGCGGTTCTGCGCGTCCAGCATGCGCATCAGGTCCATCGCGGACATCCCGTCGGCTTCGGCCAGGATCTGCCGGGACACCGCCTCCATCCGCGCCGGGTCCGGCCGGCGCGGCGCGGTCAGGAACGGCGCGGCGATCGCGATCGACTCGGCCATGACCGCGTGCACCACGTCGTCCCAGTCCAGCCCCGGGTCGGCGTTGATCACCGGGTTGCCGAGTTCGGCGAAGAACAGTCCGACCCGCTCGGCGACGGCGGCCACGTCGGCGTCGACCGTGCCACCCGACCAGGAACGGGTGCTGATCGCGACCCGCAACCGTTCCGGTGCCACGGTCAACTCCGCCGCGTAACACCGGGCCGGCGGCGGCGCGGTGTACTTGTCACCGACACCCGGCCCGTGCACCGCGTCCAACAGCCCGGCGGCGTCGCGGACCGTGCGGGTCACCACGAAATCCGCGACCCCGCCGAACGCCGGATCACCCGCGTCCGGTCCACACGGCGTCCGGCCACGGCTCGGCTTCAGTCCCACCAGGCCGCAACACGCGGCCGGAACCCGGATCGACCCGGCCGCGTCGTTGGCGTGCGCCACCGGCACCGCACCCATCGCGACCATGGCGGCCGCACCGCCGCTCGACCCGCCGACCCCGCGTGCGAGGTCCCACGGATTGCGCGTCGGCCCGGAGCGCGCCGGCTCGGTCGCGAAGCTCAGGCCCAGTTCCGGCATGGTCGTCACACCCAGCGCGACCAGGCCGGCCGCGCGGAAGCGGCGCATCAGGTCGCTGTCGTGCCGCGCCCGGATGCCGTTGAGCGAGCGACTGCCGAGCGAGAACTCGACGCCGTCGGCCATCGGGCCGTCCTTGAGCAGAAACGGCACGCCACCGAACGGTCCGTCAGCAGAATGCGCCAGCCCCGTGTCGAACAGCGGCTGCGCCAATCCGTTCACCACCGTGTTCGCCTTGGCGATGGCCACGCGCGCCACCGCGTCCACTTCGGCCACGTCGACGTCGCCGCGCGCGATCAGTGCACGCAACCCCGTGGCGTCCAGCCGCGCGTACTCCCCCGGTTCCACGTGCTCCCCTAACGCGATGTCATCAGATCGGGTGACAGCTCGGCGATGGTGGCCGCACCCGCGAGTGTCATGGCGTGGACCAACTCGGCGGTCAGGTCGTCGAGCAACCGGCTCACCAGGTCGGCGCCGCCCACCCGCAGCGCCCACAACACCGGCCGACCTACGAACACCGCCGTGGCGCCCAGGGCCAGCGCGGCCAGCACGTGCGTGCCACGCCGGATTCCGCCGTCCACGATGATCTCGGCGTCGGTTCCCGCGAGTGCCTCGGCCACGTCGGGTAACGCGGCCGCGCTGGAGATCACCGGATCGAACTGGCGGGCGCCGTGGGTGGACACGATCACCCCGGCCGCTCCGGCGTCGACCGCGTGACGCGCGTCGTCACCCCGCAGCACTCCCTTGACCAGCACGGGCAGTTCCGCGTCGTCGGCGATTCGCGCGATGTCGGCGAAGGTCAGGTCTTTCGCGTTGCCGATGTCGGTCTCGGCGAACGGGATGCCGCCGTAGTGCGGGCCGGGGTCGCGGGTCGCCTGGAGCTGCTCGTCGGTGCGGATGCGGCGGTCGCCCAGCAGCACGGTGTCCACCGTGAGCACGATGGCCCGCGCGCCCGCCTCCCGCGCGCGCACGAGCAGTTCCCGGGTCAGCCCGCGGTCGTCGAGCACGTAGACCTGCGCCCACCACGGCGCTCCCGCCTGCGCGATCGTCGGGTACGAGACGGTCGTGCGGCACGACACGCACAACAGCGACCCGGACTTGGCGACCCCACGCGCGGTGGCCGCGTCCGCGTCCTGGTCACACTCGACCTGCAGCGCCATCGGCGCCACCATGACCGGCGTCCGCAGCGCGGAGCCCAGGACGGTGACCGACGTGTCGACGGACGAGACGTCACGGAGCACACGGGGGCGACAGCGCAGTGCGTCCCAGGCGGGCGTGGCCTCGGCGAGCGAGATCTCCTGGCCGGCGCCGCCCCGGAAGTACTCGTACACGCCCGGCGACAGTCGCTGTTCAGCCTGCCGCTCCAGTTCGTCGATCCACCGTGTCATGGTGGTCATCATCCCAGGGGTCGGTGACGATGTCACCGACATTCGATCATTACCCAATAGGGTCCAATTTGGATGCACGACCGGTCGATTCGGCGTTGCGCCATTACCTTGGAAGGACCGCTGAGTGGAAGGACTTACCGTGGCCACACCGGTTGCCGGATCCGAGCCGTTGGAGTTCCTGCCGGAGCTCGACATTCGCGCGCCGGAACGGCAACGGCGGTGGACCGTCCTCTTGCGACTCGTTCTGCTGATACCGCATGCCGTTTGGCTCAGCCTGGTCGGCATCGCGGTCTTCGTGGTGGCGGTGATCAGCTGGTTCGCGGCGTTGTTCCTCGGTCGGCTGCCCAAGTGGTCGGCCCGCTTCCTGGCCGGCTACCTCGGCTACTACACCCGGGTGTACGCCTATTCGTACCTGCTGGTGGACCGTTATCCGCCGTTCGCGTGGGACGCGCCGGAACATCCGGTGCAGGTCACGCTCGCGCCCGGCCGGCTCAACCGGCTGGCCGTGTTGTTCCGCATCATCCTGGCCATTCCGGCGATCATCGTCGCGGACGTGGTCGCGTCCGGGTGGGCCGCGCTGTCGTTCTTCATCTGGCTGATCGTGCTGGTCATCGGCCGCGTTCCGGCACCGGTTCTTGGTGCGACGGCCGCCGTGGCGCGCTACGAGTTCCGGTTCCAGTCGTACTTCCTGATGCTCACGTCGGCGTACCCGAAGGGCTTGTTCGGCGACCTGCCCGCCGTCGACCGGCACAGCGACACCCGGCCACTCGTACTGACGCCGGGTGGCCGGGTCCTGCTGATCGTGTTCATCGTGCTGGGCATCCTGGGCACGGTTGGCGCGAGCGTGACCGAAACCCGCACCAACCAGCCGTCCACTAGCAGCTACTCGGCTCGTCCCTGACCATGTCGACGACCAGCACCGCCAGGTTCGCGCCGACGATCGCACCGACGACGGCCGTGGCCAGTGCGGTGATCCCGGACAGGACCTGGAAACCCAGCCACCCGCCGACCAACGCGCAGACGAGCGCCCCCACCAGGCCGATGGTCGCCGTGCTGGATATCCGATCACGCCGTGACCAGGCCAGATAGACACCCAACCCGATCGGGATGCCCACGCCGATGGCCACCGGCAGTTCGTCGTTGATCGCGACGGTCGGCAGCGCCGTCAGCACGACGAGGGCCGCGAGGCACCACCCGCCGACGCCGAGCACGGCCGCGTACACCGTCCGCAGGATCGGGGCGGCCACCCGACCGAACCGGCCGCGCCCGCGTACCCGCAGCACCAGCACGATCAGCGACACGACGGTCAGGAATCCGAGGCCGACCAGCAGGGCGAGGACGATCTTGGCCAGCGTCGGGTAGGACAGGCCGGGCGTGAAGCCGAGGGCCGCGTAGGTGTACCCGGACTGGTCGACCCGGCCGGTGTCGAGGTAGGTCAGGATCAGGCGCGTGCTCGCACTTGGTTCGTAGGCCCAGAAGTCGGGCACGTGGCCGAGTTCGGACAGCACGACCTGCTGTCCGTGCGGCAGATACGGCAGCAGTTCCTTGGTCGCGTTCTGCGGCGGTGTGGTGAAGTCGAGCGTGCCGCCGACCAGCAGCGTGTCCGTCTGCGACGTGCGTACCTGGCTGTACTCGGTGGCGTCCGGCGCGATCGGCCATGCCTTCGTCCACGCGCCGTCCGCCCAGTACCAGGCAGTGCCGGGGTTGCCGAGGACGGTGTCGTGCTCCTCCTGCGGATGGGTCGCGAAATAGGCGTTCGCGTAGGGTGCGTCGGCCATCCCGATGGCGGCCGACTCGCCCCAGACGATCGACGTCGGGAAGACGAGACTGCCGAAGGTCGACACGAACCACAGGCCGCTCGGGTCGCCATGCGCCGCGGCGAGCCAGGCGTCGACGACGCCTGGCAGGGTGGGCGGTGCCGAACGGGTGTCGAACAGTCCGAAGAAGGATCCCAGTCGCACGTCACCCGGCTTGATCTGGAGCAATCCCCAACGATTGGGCATGTTCGTGGCGGTGCTGTGCATGGTCTGCGTGAGGTCGTTGGTGCGACCGCGGCAGGCGCTGTCCTGCGCGCACAACTGTGCGACGTGCGCGAGCTGGCTGTCGGTGGTCAGCGGATCCCACAGGAAGTTCCCGGGCGGGTTCACCCCGATCATCACCGACCGGTGGATGCTCGCCGGGTACCGCCAGGAGTAGATCATCGCCATCCGCGTGCCCTCGCTCTCGCTGATCAGATCGACCTGGTGGTAGCCGAGCGCGAGGCGCGCGGCCTCCATGTCGTCGATCTGTTCGGGAAGGCTGTAGCCGGCGAGGTCGACACCGGACGCGGTCAGGCGGTTGGCGCACGCGAGGAAGGCTTTCGCCTGGGCGGTCAGCGAGTCCGCGGCCAGCAGGTCGTGGGAGTGCGCGAGCACCGTCGTGACCTCCGCACAGTCCAATCGGGACGATCCGTCCACGCCCCGGTAGCCGACCAGCACGAGGTCGTGATCGGCGATGAATCGACTGGCCTGCGGGAATGTCATGTTCGTCCCGCCCGGTCCGCCGACCAAACGGAAGATCGGCTCGGCCGGATGATTGGATTTCGCGTGCACGCGAACCACCGGTAAGCCGATCAGGCGGGACCGCGGATCATGTCGATTCTCCGGCACGGTGAGCGTGCCACAGTCGGCGGGCACGTCACCGGCTTCCGTGGCATACGTGCAGGGTTGCGTGTCCAACTGACCGGCTCGGCTCCCGACGGAAGCCGTTCCGGAATTCTGGCCGACTCGGAGAAATACCAGTCCCCCGACAATGAGCGCGATGAATGTGAACGCGATGATACGCGAAGTGGTGATCCTCATGGCCCCGAATTTAGGACGGGGCCGCGCATGCTCGCGTCGTCGCGAAGCCGGAGCGGTACTCCTACCTGAGTAGGAGGCGATATCGACGGCCGTTGTCGTATTTTCGGCTGGTGCAACGGATCGGCTTCAACGTCCTGATCGTCGCAGCCGCGCTGGAGAGCGCGCTGGAGGTCTTGCTGCGACACGACACGGTGGGCGCGCCGCGATCGCCGGCGTGGTTCGCGGCGCCGGCCATCGCGCTCGTCGTCCTCCCGCTGCTGGCTCGTCGTCGCTTCCCGTTCACCGCGCCACTGGCGGTGTGGCTGGTCGCGACCGGGCTGTCGCTCGTGGATCCGCGGTTGGTGCTGTTCTCGATCTGCCCGTTCATCGCGGCGATCGCCGCCGCGTTCCTGCTGGGCAATGTCGACGACTCGTTCCAGGCGCGGTTCGGCCTGCTCGTGGTGGTCTGCGGTTCGGCGGTGATCGCCTACCAGGACCCGAACCACCGGCCGAGCGAACTGCTGTTCGTCCCGGTCCTGTTCACCGTCGCCTGGCTGGCCGGTTTCGCGTTGCGGCAGCGCGTCACCCAGGCCGATGCCGCTGACCTGCGCGCGACGCTGGCCGAGCGGGAGCGAGCGGTGGCCGTGGCCGAGGAACGCACCAGGATCGCGCGGGAACTGCACGACATCGTGGCGCACTCGGTCAGCGTGATGGTGCTGCACGTCGGTGCCGTCCGGCACAAACTCCCGGACACACTCGACGAGGAGGCGGCGGCACTGCGTGGCGTGGAACTGGCCGGGCGGACCGCGCTGGCCGAGATGCGCCGCCTGCTCGGCGCGATGCGCGAGAACCATGATGTGGAACTCGCACCGCACCCCGGCCTGGCACATCTCGATCAGCTGGTGGCCGAGGTCGGCCGCGCCGGACTGCCGGTGCGGCTGCGTATCGACGGCGAGTCGGTCCCACTGCCGGAGGCGATCGACCTGTCGGCGTACCGCATCGTGCAGGAGGGCCTGACCAATGCGCTCAAGCACGCCAACGCCAGCCACGCCGAGGTCACCGTCCGGTACCTGACCGACGAACTACGAATCGAGATACGCGACGACGGCCGAGGCGGTGCTCCGGACGACGGACTCGGGCACGGTCTGGTCGGCGTGCGCGAACGGGTCAAGATCTACGGCGGTGACATGACCGCAGGCGCCGCCCCCGACCGCGGATTCGTGCTCAGCACCCGCCTGCCATTGGCCAGCTCGTGACCATCCGTGTGCTGGTCGCCGACGACCAGGCGATGGTGCGCGCCGGCTTCCGCATGCTGCTGTCGCGGGAACCCGACATCGCGGTAGTCGCCGAGGCAAGCAACGGCCTGGAGGCCGTCGAAGCGGCGACCCGCGTCAATCCGACGGTGGTGCTGATGGACATCCGCATGCCGGAGCTGGACGGCCTGGCCGCGACCCGACGCATCATCGCGGCCGACGACGCGGCTCGCGTACTCATCCTGACCACGTTCGACCTGGACGAGTACATCTACGAGGCATTACGTGCCGGCGCCAGCGGTTTCGTCATGAAGGACGATCCGCCGGAGAACCTGATCGCCGCGATCCGGACGGTGGCGGCGGGCGACGCGCTGCTCTCCCCCGCTGTCACGCGGCGCGTGATCCAACGGTTCACCCGACTGGGCCGCCCCGCGCCGACGCCGGAGTTCGACGGCCTGACGACGCGGGAACAGGAGGTGTTCGGGCTCGTCGCTCTCGGCCTGTCCAACGCCGAGATCGGCCGGCGCCTCTACATCGGTGACACCACGGTGAAGACGCACATCACGCACATCCTGCAGAAGTTCAACCTGCGGGACCGGGTTCAGTTGATTGTGGTGGCTTATCAGAGCGGCATCGTCGAACCCTCAGCTCGTACCGAGTCATGATTTTGCTGGTCCCGGGTTTCGGCTCGCGGACACCTGTCGGACCCGGCCGATAGGGTCCGACAGCATCGGCCTCGACCATGAAGGGATCGCCGATGCAACTGGCGAAGAAGAACGCGATCGTGTACGGCGCCGCCCGTCCGATCGGTAGCGCCGTGGCCCGTGCCTTCGCGCGAGAAGGTGCCAGCGTGTTCCTGGCCGGACGCACCACGGCCACACTCGACCAGGTGGCCGCCGACATTCGCGCGGCCGGTGGCACGGCCGAAACGGCGCAGGTCGACGCGATGGACAAGGCGAGCGTCGACGCGCACGCCGACCGGGTGGCCGCAGAAGCCGGGAGCATCGACATCTCGTTCAACGCGGTCGGAGTGCCGGTCGTACAGAACATCCCGCTCACCGAGATCTCGCCGGACGACTTCCTCGGGCCGATCGTCGGGATCTGCCGAACGCACTTCCTGACCGCGACCGCCGCCGTGCGTCACATGACGGTGCAGGGGTCGGGCGTTGTCGTGACCCTGTCGGCCACGTCCGCCAAGGAGACGCGCCACGAGATGGGTGGGTTCAGCCTCGCCAACGCCGCCATCGAGGCCCTGACCCGCAGCCTGGCCGGTGAAGTGGGCCGGTACGGTGTGCGCGTCGTCGGGTTGCGGTCCAACTTCACCCCGGAGACCTATCCGCAGGTCACGGCCGAGCAGGTGGCGCCGCTGGTCAAGGACACGTTGCTGGGCCGGCTGCCCAGGCTGTCCGAACTCGCCGACACCGCCGTCTACCTGGCGTCGGACGCGGCCGGCGCCATGAGCGGCGCGACGGTCAATCTCAGCTGCGGCGCCATCATCGACTGACCCATGAGCGAGCTGACCGACAAGCCGGCGACCGAACTGAAACAGCTGTTGCTGTCCCGGGAGATCTCCGCGCGCGAACTGCTCGACGCCCACCTGCGCGGCATCGAGGCAACGAACCCGCGGGTCAACGCGATCGTCACGCTGGCCGCCGACCAGGCAACGGCCGCCGCTACCGCGGCCGACGACGCCCTGGCCCGAGGCGAGCAGGTCGGCTACCTGCACGGCCTTCCCGTGGCCTGCAAGGATCTCCAGGAGACCCGCGGCGTCCGCACGACCTTCGGATCGACCCGCTACGCCGACCACGTGCCCCACTTCGACGCGCTGATCGTGTCCCGGCTGCGGGACGCGGGCGCGATCATGATCGGCAAGACCAACACCCCGGAATTCGGCGCCGGCTCGCAGACCTACAACGCCGTGTTCGGCGTGACCCGCAACCCCTACGACCTGACCAGGACCGCGGGCGGCAGCAGTGGTGGCGCGGCGGCGGCACTCGCCGCGCGGATGGTGCCGCTGGCCTCCGGCAGCGACATGGGCGGGTCGCTGCGCAATCCGGCCAGTTTCTGCAACGTCGTCGGGTTGCGGCCCAGCGCGGGCCTGGTGCCGAGTTGGCCGTCGGCCGTGGGGTGGTCCACGCTGGGTGTGGACGGGCCGATGGCACGCACTGTCGGCGATGTCGTGCTGATGTTGGGCGCCATCGCAGGCTACGACGATCGCTCGCCGATCGCCTTGCCGGGCAACGGATCGGCGTTCCGCGAGGCGCTGAACGAAGAAGCGCTGAACGAAGAAGTGCTGCAGGGACTTCGCGTCGGCTGGAGCCGGCACCCCGACGGCGCACCGGTCGCGCCCGAGGTGACCAGTGTGCTGGACGCCGACGGCAGAACGCTGCTGGAAACGCTCGGCGCCCACGTGGTCGACGACGAACCCAACCTCCGTGGCGCCGACGACGCGTTCCGCACCATCCGTGCTTGGCTGTTCGCCGGGCTGCTCGGCAACGAGATGCGGGACGGCACGAACACGGACATCGCGTGGAACATCGAGCGCGGCCGGCTCGTCACCGGCGCGGATCTCATGCGGGCCGAACAGAACCGCACCAAGGTCTACCACCGGATGCGGGCCTATTTCGAACGCCACGACGTCCTCGCCCTGCCGACCGCGCAGGTAGTGCCGTTCGACGCCGATGTCCACTGGCCGCGGGACATCGACGGTGTCGCGCAAGAGAATTATCTCGACTGGATGCGTTCCTGCTATCTGATCAGCGTCACAGGCCTGCCCGCGATCTCGATACCGTGCGGCTTCACGTCGGACGGGCTGCCTGTCGGGCTTCAACTCGTCGGGCCGCCGGGTGGGGACCTGCGACTGTTGCGGATCGCGGCCGCGATCGAACAAGCCCATCCACTCTGGCGCCGCAGCCCACCACTCGAATAGAGCAGCCCCGGCCACCAAACTGATGGCCGGGGCTGCTAACTCTATCTAGACAGACTTAGTCGTCGTTGGAAGCGCCCGCGGCGGCGTCCGGGACGGTGGTGGGGCCGTAGACCTTGGCCTCACCCGGGTACGCGGCCACCCAGTTGTGCGCCTCGTACCAGTCGTAGTGGTTCATCAGGACCGGGTTGACCACGTCCGGCTTGCTCAGGTCCTGAGCGGCCTTCCAGTTGGTCCACTGCGTGGCGACCTGCTGTGCGACGGCCGGCACCACCGTCGACGGCGCGGGGGCCGCCCCCGGCAACGCCTGCGCCGGCACGTCGGCGCCGCATGTGGGCGGCGTCTTCAGGCCGGCGGTCAGCGAGGTCCGGTTGGGGACCGCGTTGAACGGCGCGAAATTCGGGTGCTGGGTGAACGCGTGCCGCATCGGTGTCGCGGCGGTGTCCATCTGGTTCATCGGCTTGATGCCCAGGATCTGCTCGATGGTGCGGTCCATCGTGATCTGGGTGTAGTAGGTGTTGTCGACCGCGCCGTGCTGGGCCCACGGGCTGATGATCTGGACCGGGGCACGGTGACCGTCGACGTGGTCGACGCCTGCCTGCGAGTCGTCCTCGACCACGAAGATGGCCGAGTCCTTCCAGTACTTGCTGTGCGAGATGGTGTCGACGATCCGGCCGAGCGCGAGGTCGTTGTCCGCGACCTGGGCCGGGCCGGAGGCCGGTCCACCGGTGTGGTCGTTGGACAGCCAGAACATGTTCAGGTCGGCCGGACCGTTCTTCGCGAAGTCCTGCTGCCAGACCTGTTCCTTGTAGATGTCCGGCACGTTCAGGTCGAACAGCGGGAATCCTGGCACGGCAACGGAGTTCAGCGACGGGATCGCCGAACCGGTCGTGATCGGGAACGCGCTGGGCGCGCCGGTCGCGGCCATGGTCTTCGAGTCGCAGTAGTAGTCCTGCCAGGTCGCACCGGCCGGCTTCTGCTCGATCGACTGGAATTCGCCGAAGTCCTTGACGGTCTTGCCGGCGTTCTGGGCACCGGTCCAGATGAAGCCCGACGCCTGGTGTCCCAGGACGTCGTTCTCCGTGTCGTAGCTACGGGTGTACTCGCCCGCGCTGGACTCGGTGTACTCCGGGTCGTCGGCCTGGGTGAGCCAGTTGTGGCCCTCGGCGGAGTTCGTGGGAGTGTCGTAGAAGTTGTCGTACAGGCCGAACTGGCCGGCCAGGGCGTGCGCGTTCGGGGTGACGTTCGCACCGTAGTTGACCAGCGTCGGGTCGCCGTTGCCCTGCGGCATGTCACCGAACACCTGGTCGTAGGTGCGGTTCTCCTTGACGATCAGGAACACGTGCTTGATCGTCGACGGGTCACCGAGCCGGGCCGGAACGGGCACCGGCGCGGCGCGATGTCCGCCGGACGCCACGGCCAGCGCGTTGTGGTTCCAGCCGTTGTTGCTGAACACCTTGCCCGTCAGGTGCCGGATCACGTCGTCGCTGGGCAGCGTGAAGTGGGTCAGGCTGGACGTGGTGTCGTGGGTACCGTGCGCGTTGCTGGTGGAGCGGCGAGCGTCGATGCCACGGGTGTTGGAGACGACGACCTGGTTGCCGACCGTGTCGATCTCGGACGGGAAGTAGTCGGCGGGCAGCAGACCCACGTAGACCGCGGGGGTCTGCGGGGCGCTGTACTTGTACACGGCGACCGCGTTCGCGCGGCCCAGCGTCACCAGCAGGCGACCGTTGTTGGTCAGGGTCACCGCGTCCGGCTCGTAGCCGATCGTCGCCTCCGACCACGGCTGCGTGGCGATGGTCTGCACGACGGCGTCCTTGGCGGTGTCGATGACCGACACCTCGTTGGACGCGACGTCGGTGACGAACACGGCGCCGTTCTTGGCGTACACCGTGGTCGGGTGCAGGCCGACGTTGATGTTCCTGATGCCGCCCTTGGCCGTGTCGATGACGCTGACCGTGCCGGTGGTGCTGGCGCCCGTCTTCGGGTTCGCCGGGACCTGGGTGCCGTAGGAGTTCATCGTCGTGTCGCCGGGCCGGGCCGTACGACCACCCTCGTTGCTGACGTACAGCTTGCCGCCGACCAGCACCAGATCGCGCGGGGCGTTGCCGACGTTCCAGTCCTGCGTGATCGAACCGGTCGCGACGTTGATCGCGACGACGCGGTTCTGGCCGTTGACGGCCGAGTACACGGTCGAGCCGTCGGCGGAGAAGGCAGCGTTGCCCACCAGGGCATGCGCGCCGTTGACGACCGGGATGGACACGAACTGCGGGTTGGACAGCGAACCGTCGGCGTTCACGGTGAACGTGCGGTACCCGTCGGACTGCCCCAGCCACAACGACTTGCCGTCCGGCGAGTACGTCGGGCCCTCCTGGCCGACGTCGTTACCGGGGATCTTGAGGTCCGCGGCCGCGTTGTTGCCGATGAGCTGCTGGACCTTCCAGCTCTTCAGGTCCACGACGGCCATGGCGTAGCCGCCGTCGGTGATGGACGCCGCCATGTGCGTGCCGTCCGGGCTGATCACGGACGACATCAGCTTGCCGGGGTTGATGACCATCCGGTCGCCGTACGGGGAGATGATCTGGTCCGACGACACGACGAGGCCTTGCTTGGTCGTCTGGCCGACGTGGTCGTTCCCCAGGAACAGGGTCTGGGCGAGACCGATACCCGTACCGGTCACCACCAGCGCGGCGGCGGACACCCCGGCGACAACCAGGGTGGTCCGCCGACGCCGGCCGGGAAGCGATGGCTTCTCGGCACTACGGCGAGCGCGCGTTAACCGCATCGCAACTCCTTCTCTGCGTTTGAACTCGCAGGGAAGATAGGTGCGGCAAATTACGCCTACCCTAGAGTAGAGCTAACGAAGACCAAACACGGGCTGACCGGATCGGGAGCGCGTAACGCTGTCGCTGCCACTATGCTGGCCGCCGTGTCGGGCATCGGCCCGGTGGTTAAGGCCCGCGCAGGGGCGCGCACGGGTGGTGTTCAACGACGGGCTGCGCGCCCGCCAGCAAGCCCACCGGGCCGGGTTGCCCTACATCCCGGACGGCGCACTGTCCAAGCAGGTCATCACCCAGGCCAAGGACACACCGCAACGCGCTTGGCTGGGCGAGGTGTCGGCGGTGGTGTTGCAGCAAGCACTGGCCGACCTGAACGTGGCGTACCGCAACTTCTTCGCCTCGATCGCTGGAAAGCGCAAGGGCCGCCCGGTGGCGCCGCCTCGGTTCCGCTCGCGCAAGGACAGCCGGCAGGCCATCCGGTTCACCGCCAACGCCCGGTTCCGGGTGCTGGACAACGGGCGGTTGCGGCTGCCCAAGATCGGAGACCTACGGGTCCGCTGGTCGCGGGAGTTGCCCGCCCTACCGTCCTCGGTCACCCTCATCAAGGACGCGGCAGGCCGGTACTTCGCCTCCTTCGTCGTCCAGTCCCCCGACGAGCCGTTGCCGGCGGTCGAATCCGAGGTCGGGATCGATCTGGGACCGACCCACTTCGCGGTGCTCTCCGACGGCACGAAGGTCGCGGCGCCGCGTTTGCCGCGGCGGGCGGCCCGCAGGCCGCGCAGGTTGCACAAGGCCCTGTCCCGCAAAACCAAGGGCTCCAACCGTCGCCGCAGGGCCGTTGTCGCCCTGGCCCGCGCCCACGCGCGGGTGGCCGACACACGCCGGGACTTCCACCACAAACTGTCGACCACGATCATCCGCGACAACCAAGCGGTGTACGTGGAAGACCTCGCCGTGGTGGGCTTGGCGCGTACCCGGTTGGCCAAGTCCGTGCACGACGCGGGATGGTCCCAACTGCCGTTGATATCCCGGTCGTGGACCTGCCAGTGCGGCAGCGTCCACGACCGGGATATCAACGCGGCACGCAACGTGTTGGCCACCGGACGGGCGGACAACTCAAACGACCGTGGAGCGCGGGTAGGACCACCAGTGATGGTGGCACTGCGCAGTGAAGCGGTAATCCACCCGGACGCCGCGCCCTCCACGCGCAGCGTGGCGGGAATCCACGTCCTTTGAGACGGGGAGAACGTCAACCGAAGTAGCCGTACACGTCCGCCACCACGTCCACCGAACCGTGGTGGTTCCACACGTCGATCGTCTCGTCGGGACCGACCGGGAGCACGGCCAGATTCGACACTGTCTGCCCGGCCGGGAAGTTCAGGTTGGACGTGTCCGGCTGCGGTGCGCCGCCGGCGTACCCGGTCAGGAAGCTGTCGTCCGTCCCGCCGACCGCGGTCAGGTGCACCACGACCGCGGTCGCCGTGCTCGGGACGCCGGCCGCGGCGAGTGAGATCGGCACGACGCCGTCGGGACCGATCTGTCCGACCGGTGCTCCGGTGCCGGCCCGGGTGTCCAGGACTCGGGTCGGGGTGAGCGCGCTGAACGTGCTGCCGCTGCCGGACGTGTAGTAGCCGTACAGGTCGGCGATGACGTCCACCGAGCCGACGTGGTTGGTGATGTCGACCTTGCCGTCCGTCACCGGCACCACCGCCAGGTCCGCGACGTTCTGGTTCGGCGAGAAGTTCAGGTTCGACGCGTCGGGCAACGCGCTGCCGTCCGGGTACGCGGTCAGGAACGAACTGTCCGTGCTGTTCGTCGCGACCAGGTCCAGCACCACCGCTGTCACGCCGGTGCTCGGCACGCCGGCGACGCCGTCGACCTGCAGGCCGAGCGTGGCGCCCTGGCCGATCGGCGCGATGGTCTGGCCCGGGGTGCCGATGCCCGACCTGGTGTCCAGGACGCGGGTCGGGCCGACGGGCTGGAAGGTCCCGGAGCTGCCGGCGCTGTAGTAGCCGGCGAGGTCCGCGATCAGGTCCACCGAACCCGCGTGATTCCAGATGTCGACGGAACCGTCCGAGCCGATCGGCGCGGACACCAGGTTCGCCGTGTTCTGCCCGGCCGCGAAGTCGAGGCTCGACGCGGCCGGCCGTGCCGTGCCGTCCGCGTAGGCCGTGACGAAGCTGTCGTTGGTCGCGTCGGTGGCCGTCAGCGTGAAGACGACCTCGGTCGCGCCGGCCGGGACGGACGACCCGGCGCCGGCCACGTGCAACGTGTAGACCGAGTTCGGGCCGACCGGCCCGCCGCCGTCACGGGTGTCCAGTATCCGAAGTGGACCGACCGGGGTGAACACACTCCCCTGCGCTCCGTGCGCCGGCACGCCGGCCAACGCGACCGCCGCGAGTACGACGCCGAGCATTCCCAGTACGCGCATGCCTACCGTCCTCAGTGGATCTGCTGGTACAACGCGCCGATCTGGTCGGGCGTCAGGCTGTAGTTCCATGCGTCGACCGTGCTGAGCAGCCCGGGGAACCAGGCGCCGGCCTGGCCGCCCGCCTGACCGCGACCCAGTGCCAGCACGCCGCTCGCCGCGAACGGCGTCGTGTCCTTCGCGGTGCCCGCGACGGCTCCGTTGACGTACAGCGTCAGCGTGCCGGTCGGCGCGTTGTACGTGCCCACCAGGTGCGTCCACGTGTTGAGGGTGGGCGCGAACTGTGACGTGGCACGGATCATCGGCGCACCGGCCGTGTCGGACGCGGACATCCCGAACGCCCACCGCCCGTCGGCCGCGTCGTACTGGAGCGCGAACCCGGAACTGGCCGCGCCGTCCTCGCTGATCACGTCGGCGTCTGCGGTCGGCTGGGCGGTGAGATCGACCCAGCCGGACACCGTGAAGCTGCCGGTCGTGGTGAGTACCGTGCCGGCCGTCGTGGCGGCGCCGCTCTTGCCGTCCAGTTGCAGCACCTCCGACCTGGTCGGGTCGGTCGCGAAGCTCGCGCCACCGGCCAGCGTCGCGTTGTTCTTGCCGGCGAACTGGTTGGTGACCAGGCCCTTGTTCTTGGTGTTCTTCGCCGTGTCGAGCGCGACGGTCGTGTCGCTCGGGTTGGCCGCCGTGTCGTCCAGGCGCCACGTGTCCTGCGGGCCGAGGTAGGCCGACGTGAGGGCGCCGTAGCCGGTCGCGGTCAGGTTGGCGTGGTCGGGCATGGCCGCGTGCGGGTCGAGTGCGGTGAGCCCGTCCGAGTTCGGCACGCCGAGCGCGCCGTCGGTGTCCGCGTAGAAGTACGAGGGCACACCGGGATTGCTCCACGGACCCATGCCGAGCGGAGTACCGCCCAGGTAGCGGTTCACGATCTGCCGCCCGGCGTCGACCGTTGACGTGCACGGATCGTTCGGTGTCGCCCCGTCGCCGGCGTAGCCGTCACACGGCGGAAGCCGGATGCCGATGACGTTGATGCCGTACGTCTTGAGGAATTCGAGCAGTTCCGGATAGCCGACCTGGTCCAGGGTGTCGGCCGGGTCGAGCGCGCCCGCCTGGTGGTTGGCCAGCAGGTCCTCCATGCCCTCGTCCAGGATCACCGTGGTCACGCCGGGCTGATCCAGGATGTCCCTGTCCACTCGGGACAGTGCGGACGGGCCGCCGACCGCGCCGCCGTTGTGGGTCTGCGGGTTGTCGACCATGATCTGGTTCGCCTCGATGCCCGCGTCCAGCGTGCCGTACGGCGCCGGCGACGTCGGCTCGGCCGCGGTCAGTTCGGCGGCGATGTCGTTCTGCGTCAAGGCGTCCGCGTTCGGCTGCAACGGGTCGACGAGACTGTCGCCGAGTACGACCGTCGTGGGGACGGAGCCGGCCGCCGTGACCACGTCCAGGCCGGTGACGAGGTTGCTGAACGCGCCGTTCGTGCCGGTGAACACGGAGCCGGCCAGGGTCGTCGCGTCGCCCTGGTTCGGCGGGGTCACGTACTCCCATGCCGTGTTGGACCAGGTGTGTTCCACCAGGAACGGCACCGCCGGGTCGTGGAGTTTGTCGTTCACGCCGTTGGCCAGGAAGAACGACACGGCGACGCTCTGGCCCGCGGTGACCGGGAAGGACAGCGGATCGGAGTACACCATGCCACCGGCCGGCACGCGCACCGACGTGCTCCCGCCGAAGGTCAGCGCGTGCGTCGCGCCGCCCAGGTTCGGCGACGGCGCACCGCCGCTGCCGCCATCAGGGGCGACGGTCGCGTTGTCGACGTCGAGCACGCCCGCGCCCAGCGCGTTGTCCAGCTTCACGCGCACCTGGCCACCGGACACGGACGGCTTGATCACGACACGGAACGTCTGGTTCGCGAACGATCCGCCCTGGTAGTTGTAGCTGCCCTCGGTCGGGCTGGACCACGCACCGGTCCACGACTGGGTCGTCGAGCCGGCGACCCGGGTGGTGTTGCGGGTGGTCATGCCGAACACGTGCAACGCCTCGCCGCCCAGGAGTTCCTCGGGGCTCACGTCCGGCAGCGTGACCGACTGGATCGTCTTGCCGGCGTCGCCTGCCTGCAGCGGTACCGAGAACGTGTAGAGCTTCGGGCCGTTCGCGATGGCGTTGTGGCCACCGGGGCCGTTCTGGTGCGGCAGGGTCACGGCCGCGAGCGAGGACGGACCGGTGATCCAGTCCGGCGCGTTCAGGTCGTAGCCCTCGGACGTTCCGTCGGTGAAGTTGATCCGCCCGATACCGGGGCAGTAGTTGTCCGGGTTGGTGGCGTCGAAGCAGTACACGGCGGACACCGCGGCGCCGTCCGGGATCGCCGGGGCCGTACCGACGGCCGCGGCCAGTTGGTTGACCGGGTTGCCGAGCAGGTTGCCCTTGTCGTCCACCTTGGGCGCCTGCGCGTTGGTCGCGGTGACCAGGAAGTCCAGTTGGGTACCGCCGACCGTGGACACCGGGGTCGAATCGCCCCACGTGACGGTCTGGTTCGCGGCCAGCACATTGTCGTTCTTGTCGTTGCCGAAGTCAGGCAGCGTGAACGTGGCGCCGTTGATGGTCACCTGCTTGTCGGCCAGCCAGCCGGCCGCGGCGAGATCGCCGGCGGAGAATGTGTTCTGACCGTCGGCACCGGTCGAGCCGGACAGCTGGAGCGCGTGACCGCGGGCGGTGTCGGTGGCCCACAGTGCTCCGCCGGACAACACGGCCGGGTTGGTGCCGACGGTGTCGGCGGCCGTCGTGCCGGCGCCGTCGGTGAGGGTCCACCGGTCCGCGATGCCGCTCGCGGTGCCGGTCCCGGTGCCGCCGCCGTAGAGCGCCGTGACGTCGGACTGGGTCAGCGCCCTCGGGTAGACCTGCACGTCGCTGACGGAACCCGGGAAGAAGTTGCCGGCGCCGCCCGCGTTCTTGATCGCACCGATGGCCAGCGGGCCCTTCCCGCTCCACGGGGTCGGGTTGTTCGCCGTGCCGGCCAGTACGCCGTTGACGTACAGGCTCATGGTCTGGTTGTTGTTCACGTCGTAGACGCCGACGAGATGTGTCCACGCGTTGAGCGCCGGTGACGTCGACGCGTGCGCGGCCGGGAAACTCGCCGGATTCGTCGCGTCGGAACTGGGCGACACGAACGTCCACGCGTTGAACGACGCCGAGTACTGCAGGTAGAAACTGCCCGCGTTCTGGCCGCCCTGGCCGACCGCCGTGTAGTAGTCGCCGGTGTGGGACAGCTTCACCCAGGCCGACACGCTGTAGCTGCCGGCTGTGTTCAGCACGGGACCGCCGGTCGCCGCGTACGCGCCGATGCCCGTGTCGGTGTCCGAGCTGATCGCGGTGTTGTCGAAGCACGCGGCCAGCGACGTACACGTCGTGGGCGGGTCGGCGGCGACGAGGAACGGGTAGTCGGCCGAACCGGAGTCGTCACCGGCGGCGTCCCTGGCATAGACGTGCAGCGTGTGCGGGCCGGGCGACGGCGGCGTGATCGGCAGCGTCACCGTGTTGTACATCGTGTCGACCTCGGACGCGGTCAGCGCCCGCGTGTAGGTCTGCACGTCGCTGATCTCACCGGGGAAGAAGTTGCCGGCGCCACCGGTGTTCTTGACCGCGCCGATGGCGAACTGGCCGGTGGAGTTCCACGCCAGCCGGTTGTCCGCCGTCGCGACCTGCGCGCCGTTGACGTACAGGGTCATCGTGTGCGCGCCGGCGTCGAACGTGCCGACCAGATGGGTCCACACGTTCAGGTTCGGGGGCGAACTCGCGTGCGCGGACGCGAAGCCACTCGCGGGGTTGACCGAGTTCTGGCTCGGCGACACGAAGGCCCACGCGTTGTCGGAGTGCGAGTACTGGAGGTAGAAACTCGCCGCGTTGGTGTCACCCTGGCTGACCGCGGTGGCGAAGTCGTTGGTGTTGGTGAGGTTCACCCATGCCGACACCGAGTAGCTGTTCGTGGTGTTCAGGACGGGACCGCTCGTGGCCGCGTAGCCGCTCGAACCGTCCAGCGCGAGGACGTTGCCGCGCTGGGTGTCGTTGGTCCACGCGGTGTTGCCGGTGATGGTGGCCGGGTGGTTGCCGGTCGAGTCGGCCAGCGTGCTGCCGCTCCCCTCCCCCGCCGTCCAGCGGTCGCCCAGCGTCCCGTTGGGAACGGAGCCGTTGTACACGGCGCTGATCTCGGACGCCGTCAGTGCCCGCGAGTAGAGCTGCACGTCGCTGATCTCGCCGGGGAAGAAGTCACCGGCGCCACCGGTCAGCTTCACCCCGCCGATGGCCAGTTGGCCGCTGGACGCCCACGGCGACGGGTTGGTGGCCGTGGCGACGATCGCGCCGTTGACGTACAGGCTCATCGAGTCGTTGCCGGAGTCGAAGACGCCCGTCAGGTGGGTCCACGCGTTCAGCGTCGGTGGCGTGTTCGCGAAGGCGCGCGGGAAAGAGCTCGGTGTCGTGGAGTTCTGGCTCGGCGACACGAACGACCATGCGTTGTCGCTGTGCGAGTACTGGAGGTAGAAACTCGCGGCGTTCGCGTCGCCCTGGCTTACGATCGTGGCGAAACCGTTGGTGTTGTTCAGTTTCACCCATGCCGACACCGTGTAGCTGTTCGTGGTGTTCAGGACGGGGCCGCTGGTCGTGGCGTATCCGGCGGTGCCGTCGGTGGACAGCACGGTGCCTCGGGTCGCGTCGGTGGTGAATGTGGCACCTTGCGAGCTGAGGGACAGCGGCTTGCCGCCGATCGCGTCGCTGTTGTTGGTCAGCGGCCAGCGATGCGTGATGCCGCCGGACACCGTGCCACCGGTGAGGTTCGAGACGATCTGTGACGTGGGCGGGTTCACCGTGGTCGGCTGCTGGTCGAGTTGGTACACGAACTGGGTGGTGCCGACGCCGTTCGCGGAGATCGTGAACTGGCCGGGGACACCGGCGTGCGCGCCGGCCTTGCCGCCGGTGGCGGTGTTCGGGTAGACGCCGTCGGCCGAGATGATGCCGGGCGGGTTCGGCGCGACCGGTTCGGCGATGAAGTGACAGACCGGCGACCAGCCGCTGGTGAGAATGCCGTCGTTGGCTTGGGCCTGCCAGTCCACGATCTGGCCGTTGGTCAGGCTCGACGTGAACGACGGCGGCAGCGAGAACTGCGCGTTCGTACCGGACGCGAGGCCGTCCGCGCTCGTGCCGGTGGCGACATTCGAACTGCCGTCGATCCAGTAGCGGTAGTTGGCCTGGATCAGGTCGCCACCGTCCGGATCGGACACGGTCGCGTTGAGCACCGGCGTGTTCGTCGCGATGGTCTTGCCCATGTACGGGTACGGCGTCGACGTGGCGCAGCCGACGTCCTCGGCGCCGGAGCGCGCGGACAGGCCGCCGGGAGTGGCCGGCGGACGGTCGTAGGAGATGTCCAGGCTCGGCACGGGCTGCGAGAAGGTGGTGCTGGAGAACCGGTTGAACTGGGTGTCGTCGAACCTGGCCTCGGCGGCGTCCTCGGACAGCATGAACGTGATCTGTCCGGCGCCGACCTGGGCCGACCACTGGAGCGGTTGGGTGACCGTGAAGCTACGGCTCGAGTCGGCATGGCCGTTGCAGTTGGCCGGGTCGAACCCCTGGGACGTCTGCCAGAACGGCGAGACCGGGCCGGGCCGGTTGTTCCAGTCCGTTCCGGTGCCGATGCCGCCGGTCCACGTCAGGTCGACCGTGGTCCCGACGCACGACGCCGAGTAGACCTTGGTGGCGTTGACGACGGCCAGGTTGACCGCGGCACCGGCCAGTTCGCTGGGCAGCGACCACTGGTAGTAGGTGTGTTCCATGCCGAGGCAGCCCTGGCCCGCGAAGCCGTTGTACCCGACACCCAGCAGGCCTTGGTCACCGTCGTCCATGGTGTCGTTGTAGTACGGCACGTGGTTGCACGGCGAACCCTGCTTGACCTCGTCGAACCCGAGGTTGGTGCCGGACGTGTCGTGCCAGTTCGCGGTCGGGTCGATGTAGATCGGGAACGCGGTGGTCGACGCGGTGAGCAGCGACTGGTCCGGTGTGATGCTCAGCCCGGAATTGGTCGCGTGCATCGGTATCGTGGCGACGTGGGCGATCAGTCCGGGGTGGTGGATGTCGGACGGGTCCGGGTTCGCCGGCGCGGCCGGGGTCATCGCGTGTGCCTTGCCGGGCGTGCCGATCGCGGCGGGCTGCGTGTTGGAGTCCCACATCATCGGCGCGGATGCGTGTAGTGCCATGCCGTGCCCGCCGGCCACGGTGAACGAGCCGTCGGTGCCGGTGCTCAGTGTGCCGCCGGTCACGTGGCCGGCCAGGTTCAGCGTCGCCAGCGCGGGATTCCTGGCGGCGTCGGCATTGTGCACGACCAGCACGTCCGAGAAGCCGCCCGTGGTGGTCGCTTCCATCGTCAGGTCGACGCCGGGCAGCACGTTGGCGTAGGTCGCGGTCGAGCCGTCGACCGTCGGGGTGGGCAGCGCGGTCGGCCACGTGAGGGCGTAGCCGGCGCCGCCGGACGTCGTGGTCACCAGCGGCGCGGTGCCACCACCGGAGAAGCGCACGCTGCCGTACGCGGTGGCCTGCGGTGCGATGGTGCCGTCGGGCTGCCGGTGCAGCGTGGTGTCGATCGGCACCCACGCGCCGTTCTGTTTGGTGCGCACCGGTCCCGCGCTCAGCTTCATCGTGAATCCGCCGTGTGGCTGGGCACTGATCACCTGTGTTTCGGTGGTCAGGCTGTCGATCGGCACGGCCTTGCCGGACCGACGCGCCTGCGCGGCCGCGGCCGCTTCCGCCCGTTGTCGCGCCGTCGGCGCGCTCGGCGTGGTGGATGTGGGGTGCGGCGCGGCCGGTTGCGGCGCCGATTTCGGTGCGGGTTTCGCGGATCCCGTCGCGCCCACCGGCTTCGGTGGTCCGGCCGGGGCAGCTGCGGTGGCCGTGGGAGCGGACACCATTCCCCAACCGAGACAGACCGCCACGATCATCGCGATCACCGTGCGGTGCCAACGTGTCCTTCGCGCCGAGCGTGCGCCAGCGAACATCGATATCCCCCTCAAGACACCCTCACAGTCATCCGCTGTGGAACGTATATCGCGGGTGGTGACGCGGCTATGGCCCAAAGGTGGAACTTCTTCGCCGGTGTCTTCACCATTCGACGGCAACCGTTTACTGTCCTCCCGGCGGCCTGTGTCGACGGGCGCCATGGCGAGGGGGTTTCGTTATGAGTCGAGGCTTCGGTATGCGCGCGGCCCTGGTGTTCGCCGTCATACTCAGCTTGATCGCCGCGGTCGTCAGTCCACCGGTGTTCGCCGCGAATGCCGGCACCGGCCACGCCTTGCCAATACCGCAGGACAAAGCGATCCCGGTCACACCGGTGAAGTCGGCCTACCACGGCGCACCGGCGATGCCGGCGTGGTCGGCCAAGCCGGTCGCCTGGCCGGCCGGCAACGCCGATCTCGCCGTCACGGCCACCGCGTCGACGAGCAAGGCCGCCCTCCCGCTCGCCGTACGCCCGGCCGGGCCGACGGCACCGTCCGGCGTGCACGTGACCGTGGCGCCACAGGCGACATCCGCCGCGGCCGGCGTGAACGGCGTGGTGATGTCGTTGCACCGCAACGATTCCGCCACGGCGTCCGGCCCGGTGCACGTGACGGTCGACTACCGGTCGTTCGCCGGCGCGTTCGGCGGTGACTGGGCCTCCCGACTCAACCTGGTCGAGCTTCCCGCCTGCGCGTTGACCACCCCCACCGTGGCCGCCTGCCGCACCAGGACCCCACTACCGTCCACAAACGACACCCAGGCCGGCACGGTATCGGCCGACGTCACGCTGGCCGGCAGCGCTCCCGCCCAACGCGCGGCCGCACCCGACATGGTGGTGGCCGCGACGTCATCCACCGGCGGCGGCGGCGGTGATTACAGCGCCACGTCGTTGAAACCGGCCGGCGCGTGGACCGCGGGCGGTTCGGCGGACGGGTTCAACTGGTCCTACCCGATCACCGTGCCGCCGGTGCCCGGTGGCCTCACGCCGAAGGTCGCCCTGACCTACAACTCGCAGTCCGTGGACGGGTTGAGCAGCGGCACCAACAACCAGGCATCCTGGATCGGCGACGGCTGGAGCTACGAGCCGGGCTTCATCGAGCGCTCCTACCAGTCCTGCCACGACAATCCGGACGGTGCCACGAAGACGTGGGACAACTGCTGGTCGGGCAACAACACCCTGAACCTGTCGCTGGCCGGTCAGACCAACGTCCTGGTGCCCGACAACACCACCCCGGGCCTGTACCACACGCAGGGCGACGACAACGAGCACGTCCAGTACTTCGGCCAGCCCAACCAGCCGGGCCAGCCCGGCAACGAGTACTTCGTCGTCACCACGAACGACGGCACCCAGTACTTCTTCGGCAAGAACCAGTTGCCCGGCTGGCAGAACGGCAACCCGGTGACGAACTCGGTGTGGAGCGAGCCGATCTACAGCACGGCGGCCGGGCAACCGTGCTACTCGGCCACGTTCTCCGCGTCCGTGTGCGCGCAGCCCTACCGGTGGAACCTGGACTACGTCAAGGACACCCACGGCGACGTGGTCTCGTACTTCTACCAGGCGGAGACCAACCTCTACGCCAGCGACCTCGGCTCCACGTCCCCCGCGTCCTCCAGCTACACCCGCGGCGGCTTCCTCACGAAGATCCAGTACGGCCAACGGGACCAGCAGGAGTTCAGCACGAGTCCGGGCGCCCAGGTGGTGTTCACGTCGACCGGCCGCTGCGACCAGACGTCGTGCGACCCCAAGAACCTGTCGACGTCGACCGCGGGCCACTGGCCCGACGTGCCCTTCGACCTCAACTGCACGACGTCCGGCGGCTCCTGCAACGCACAGTCCCCGTCGTTCTGGTCGGAGTACACCCTCCAGACCATCCAGGCGACGGCATTGCAGGGCACGACGGAGACGCCGGTCGACTCGTGGAGCCTCACCCATCGCTTTCCCACGGTGACCGACCCCAACACCCAGCCGTCGCTGTGGCTGGACTCGATCACGCACACCGGCCAGGACCCGTCCGGCGGCGGGTCCACCGCCGCGATCGCGCTGCCCAAGGTGTCCTTCACCGAGGTGCCGCTCAACAACCGCGTGAACCTGACCAACGGCCTGCCGTGGATCACGCGGGAACGAATGAACAAGATCACCACCGAGGCCGGTGAGGTGATCACGGTCGGCTACTCGTCGCCGTCCTGCTCGCCGGTGCCGGCGGACCCGTCGCAGAACCAGTCGCTGTGCTATCCGGTGTACTGGACGCCGACCGGGCAGATCGATCCGGTCCAGGACTGGTTCAACAAGTACATCGTGGCCACCGTCACCGAGCACGACCCCACCGGCGGCTCCGCCAACGACGACGTCGTCACCACCTACACCCCGTCCGGGACACCGGCGTGGCACTACAACGACAACCCGGTCGTGCCGGCGAACCGGCGCACCTGGGACCAGTGGCGCGGCTATGCCGGGATGACCGTGTCCACCGGACACGCACCCGACCCGATCACGTCGACGGCGTACACGTACTTCCGGGGCATGAACGGGGACACGCTGCCCAACAACGGCACGCGCGGCGCGACCGTCACTGACCTGCACGGCGACCCGGCCACGACGGACGCGAACCAGTTCACCGGCTACGTCTACGACAAGGTCGTCTCCAACGGCGGCGCCGTGGTCAGCGACACGGTCACCGATCCGTGGACGTCGGCGCCGACGGCGAGTGCGAACATTGCGGGATTCCCGGCGCTCCAGTCGTTCCACATCGGCACCGCGGACACCAAGGTGTACACGCCGTTGGCCGACGGAACCACGCGCCAGACGGAGATCGACTACACGCACGACGCCTACGGTCGCGTCACCGTGACCAACGACCTCGGCGACGTGGCGACGCCGTCGGACGATCTCTGCACCACACAGTCCTATGCGGATAACACGGGCGCTGACATTCTCGGTCTGCCGGCGGAAACGAAGACCGTGTCCGTCGCGTGCTCGACCACGCCGACCCAGCAGAACACGGTGAGCGACGAGCAGGACTTCTACGACAAGTCGACCACGCTCGGCGCCTCGCCGACCGTCGGTGACGTCACGATGAAACAGAACCTGATCTCCTACAACCCCGACGGCACGCCGAACGAGTCGACCACTACCAACGTGGTGGACCAGTACGGCCGCGTGACGCGCACGACGGACCCGAACGACCACACCACGAACACGGCCTACACCCCGGCCACCGGCGCCGGACCGACGTCGGAAACGGTCACCGATCCGCTCGGCAACACCACGACCACCACCTACGACCCGCTCCGTAACCAGCCGCTGGCCACGACCGACGCGGCCGGCTACACCACCACCAAGCAGTACGACACGCTCGGCGAACTCACCGCCGTGCTGCTACCGGGCATCGACGTCCCGATGTACAAGTTCTCCTACACCGTCTCGAACACCGGTCCGTCCGTAGTGGACAAGAGCACACTCGACGACGACGGCACCTATCACACGACGGAGACGTTGTACGACTCGATGTTGCGGGTACGGGAGACCCAGACCCAGACGCAGGGCATGCAGGTGGGCAGCGGGATCGTCACCGGCCGCCTGATCAGCGACACGATGTACAACACCGACGGCTGGCAGTCCGAGACGACGGACCCGTATTTCGCGGACGGCACGGTGTCGCCGACCATGGTGCAGGCGCAGGCCGGCCAGGTGCCGTCGCTGACCGGCTACACGTACGACGGCGCCGGCCGCAAGACGGCGGCGATCGCCTACCAGGGCACCAGTTCCGGCCCGGCGGAGACCTGGCGGACGAGCTACGCCTACGGCGGGGACTCGACCACCACGATCCCGCCGGCCGGCGGCGCGGCGACCACGACGATCGTCGACGGGCGCAACCGCACGGCCGACCTGTTCACCTACCACAGCGGTGTGGCGGCTGACCCGGTGCACGATCCCGCCAGTGCCTATGACGACACGCACTACACCTACGCACCGAACAACAAGCCCGCCACCGTCGTCGACGCGGCCGGCAACACGTGGCGCTACGGATACGACCTGCTCGGCAACCAGACGTCCGCGCAGGACCCGGACACCGGCACGACGATCACCACCTACGACCCGGCGAGCAACCCCGTCACCGTGACCGACGGGCGTGGCAAGCAGACCACCACGGTGTACGACTCGGCGAACCGCAAGACCGCCACCTACGACACCACCGGTGGCGCCCCCCAGGCACCGGCCGACCAGATCGCGGCCTGGACCTACGACACCGTCGCGGCGGGATACCTGACGTCGAGCACGTCGTACTCCGGCGGCGACACGTACACCCACTCGGTGCTCAGCTACAACGCGATGGCGAAGCCGGACGCCGTGCAGGACACCCTCACCGGCCAGGACGGCTCGCTGCTCCCGAAGACCGGCCTGACCACCAGCTACGGCTACAACCTCACCGGCAGCGTGCACGACCAGCAGGACCCGGCATCGGCGAACCTGGCGCCGGAGGACCTGAACTTCGGTTACGACCAGTTCGGCCAGCCGACCTCGGTGAGCTCCAAGGCGTGGACCTACGTGGACGCCGTCGGCTACACGACGCTGGGACAGCCGGCGCAGTACATGCTCGGCGGCTCGCCGACGGTCACCGTGCAGGAGTCCTACGACCCGCAGACCCAGGCCCTGACGCAGGTGCAGACGACCGACTCGCTGTCGTCGAACGTCGTCGACAACATCACCTACGGGCTGTCGAACCCGAACGTTTCCAAGGGCGCCGGGCTGCTGGTGTCCACAACGGACCAACAGAACGGCAACGCGACCACGGACACGCAATGCTTCGGCTACGACTACGCGAAGCGCCTGTCCGCCGCGTGGACCGCGACCGACCAGTGCGCCGCGACGCCACAGTCGGGGAACAGCGCGTCGGTCGGTGGGCCGAACCCGTACTGGCAGACGTGGACCTACGACGCGGCCGGTAACCGCGCCACCCAGACCGACCACGACACCGGTGGCACCGCAGCGAACGACACGACGACCACGTACGGCTACGTCCCCGGCCAGCCGCACACCCTGGGCAGCACCACAGCGACCGGTCCGTCGGCGCCCGCGAACACCGCGTCGTACACGTACGACGCGAGCGGCAACACCACCGGCGTCAACGGCAGCGCCATCGGCAGCCAGACCATGACGTGGACCGACCAGGGCAGGCTGGCCACCGACACGACCGGCGCCGGCACGAGCAGCTACGTGTACGACGCGGACGGAAACCTCCTGGTGCACCGGGATCCCGGCCAGACGACGCTGAACATCGGCGACGAGGAACTCGTACTGAACACGAAGACCAACACGGCGAGCGCGACCCGGTACTACTCGATCGGCGGCGTCGTGATCGCGGCCCGCACCGGCGGTGCGAACCCGCAGTACCTGGTGCCGGACCGGCAGGGCACGGACCAGTTGGCGATCGACGCGGTCAGCGAGACGGTCACGCGGCGGCAGTACCTGCCGTTCGGCCAGGCGCGCGGCCCGGTGCCGACCACGTGGGCCGGCGGTGACAAGGGGTATGTCGGCGGTACGGCGGACACGGCGACCGGCTTGGAGAATCTCGGCGCCCGCGAGTACGACGCCGTGGCCGGCCGCTTCCTGTCGCGCGACTCGAAGTTCGAGTCGGACGACCCGAACCAGATGGGCGGTTACGACTACGCGGCCAACAACCCGGTCACCGGCAGCGACCCGACCGGCCTGAACTGGTTCACCGATGCGGTGGGTGCCGTCGGCAACGCTTTGCACACCGCCGGGAACTGGATCGAGGAACACCCGACGATGGTCCTCGGCGTGGCCGCGTTGGCCTGCACTTTCATACCCGGCGCACAACCCATCGCGTTCCTCCTCACCGCGGCGTCGGTCGCGAGCGGCGCGGTGGACACCGTGAAGGACATCAAGAAGGGCGACTACACGGCAGCCGCCTGGGACGGTTTGGATGCCGTGGCGAGTGCGGTCGACGCCGGTTTTCTCGTCAAATCCGCCCATGACATGGCAGAGGCGGCAGACATCGCGCAACTGTACTCCCACATCTCCCCGAAAGCGGGGGCGGACGGCGAATTCATGGACCAAATAATTGGCGACAACGCGACCGAAGAAATGGAGCATTCAGCGCACCATTTGCTCGAGGCTAGGGCGCTGGGGGCGGATAGCCTTATCGACAGCGCCAATGGCGACGCCGCAAAAGTGCGCTTCGAACACGACGAAATGGTGCGAGAGGTCGCCGAACGACAGGCCAAAGACCGCGAGGCCGCCGAAGCCTACGAGACATTCATCGGGCCAGCGGCCCCGGACTCACCCGTGGGCAAGCAGCGGCATCCGGACGTCCCCGCACCGCCGGAGCCCCAGCGTGGCCGGTACGTAGCGTTCTGACCGGCAACAAACCGATCCTGGACGGTCTTCCTCCCCTCGGGGCCGTCCAGGATCGGTGTGTTTGTGCCGGGAGAACGCTCAGTGCTGGAAGCGCATCGCCAGTTGGGTGCGACTGGTGCACCGGGTCTTCGCCATGGCGCGGGTCAGGTGCTTCTTGACGGTGTCGACGGTGACGTGCAGCCGCTCGGCGATCTCCCGATTGCTCAGGCCACGAGCGGCGAGTTCCGCCGTGTCACGTTCGCGGGCGCTGAGCAGGGCGTGTTCGCGCTGCAGCCGGGTCGCCGCGAAATGGCTGCGTACCCACGGCGCGAGATATCTGGCCAGGCGCTGCATGGTCGCGCGCTCGCGGTGACCGAGGTCGGCGCCGTCCCGGAAGTGGACACACCTCGCCCCGTCCGGAAATTCGCCGAACTCGGCCGGTATGTCCACGACGACGTCGGCCCAGCCGAAATGGCGGCCGATGCTGTCCCGGATCTGGTCGAAGAAGCTCGGGTCGCCGGCCGCGGCCGACACGTCGTCCAACACGCCGACGAGACGATGACTATCCTCCGGAGACAGGGGCGGGCCGTTGGCGGCGAGCCCCGGATCAATTACGGCGGACACGACGTCCTTCCCATTTCGGCCGGCAAACGAGCCGAGGCTAACCCGCCTCCGACGCCGGTCGCACACGTTTCAACCACGCTTGAAAGGGTGCCACCGCTCCACAGGCGAGCAGTTACTCACAGTGACCAGACGCGGTTGACAGGCACAGAGGTCTAGTCCACTCTGAGTCGATGCGCATGCGGCTGGCACGATTCTGGATGATTCTGATCAGTACGCTGACGCTTTTGTCCGCATCATTGGCATCGGCCGCGGCGGCTACGACACCGATCCAGGTTTACGGGTCGTGGCTGTGCGGCAATGACGAATGCACCTGGGCGACCGTTCGGAACATGACCGACTTCGACACCAACAATCACTGGCTGATCGACCGCGGCAACGGCAGCCCGTCGGTCAATCTGGTGGTGCTGGCGTTCGTCGACCCGTTGAAACTGCTCGACCAGACCAACGACAGCGGCGACGCCAACGGCGTCCCGGTCGGCATGAATGCCGCCGTGGTCAACTACTTCACCAGTCACGGAATTCGCGTGATGCTGTCCATCGGCGGCATCACGTACACCAACGACTGGGACACCGCGCTGACGCAGAACCCGACCCAGTTAGGCCTCGACGCGGCCGCGTTGGCCCGGCAGCTGGGTGTCGGCATCGAGATCGACTACGAGAACAGCACAGCGCCGAACCTGACCGGCATGCAGTCCTTCGTGACCGCCTACCGCGGCCAACTCCCCTACGACGCCACCGGGGCGAACCCGGCGGCGCGGCTGACGATCGATCTGGCCGCGGGCGACCAGTTCCTGATCGACCTGAACCGGTACGCGACCGCCAACTGGCTGACCGCAGCGAACCCGGTGCTCGACTACGCCAACGCGATGGTGCCCAACAAGCAGCCATCGACCAGCGCGGCCGAGTCGAACTGGCAGCAGCACGTCGACGGCAAGCCGAACTACGCCCCACCGGTCCTGCCGTTGGCACCGGCCAAATTCACCGGCAGCGTGTTCCTCGTGGGCACGCAGGTGCAGCCGGAATGCGTCAGTTTCGCCAGTTCGCTCGAGAACACCACCGGTTCGTTCGTCCGGTCGATCGCACCGAACGGCGCCGGCAGCACGCCTGGCATGCTCGGCTACATGTTCTGGGCCGCCGAGAAGCCATCCACCAGGGGGCAGACGACCGACCCGCCGAACACCTGCCAGGGCGGCGTCGGCGTCGGGGCGACGACCTACGCCGTCCCGGTCCCGATGCCGGCGCTCCGCCAGAACTGACGACCGGCGGGTTGTGAACGATCCACAGTGGATCGGGTCGAATCGTAGAACCAAGGGGGTTCGCCTCCGCAGCACGAAAGCTCGGCGTACCAGGATGGGATCATGACTTCGGTGCGCGCGAACGACTACGACAGCTTCGCCGACGGGTACTCGGCGGAGAACGAGACCAGCCTCCTGAACGCCTACTACGAGCGGCCCGCGATGCTGGAACTCGCCGGGGACGTGGCCGGCCGGCGGATCCTCGACGCGGGTTGCGGCTCCGGCCCGCTGTTCGCGGCACTGCGCGATCGCGGCGCCGTCATGACCGGTGTCGATGCGAGCGCCGGAATGCTGGAGCTGGCCCGACGGCGCCTGGGCGCCGACGCGGACCTACGGGTCGCCGATCTGGCCAACCCGCTGCCCTTCCCCGACGACACGTTCGACGACGTGGTCGCGTCCCTGGTGCTGCACTACCTGGAGGACTGGGGACCGACGCTCACCGAGTTGCGGCGCGTGCTGACGCCCGGCGGCCGGCTCATCGTCTCGGTCGAGCATCCGTTCGCCATCACCCTCATGCAGCGCCTGGCCGGGGAGAAGACCCACTATTTCGCGACCAGGAGCCGGACCGAGGAATGGACCATGGGCGGGCAGACCGCCCAGCTGAGTTTCTGGGACCGGCCGCTGCACGCGATGACCGATGCCTTCACCGGAGCCGGCTTTCGCATCGACGTCATCAGCGAACCGCCGCCCGCGCCCGGCGCCCGCGAGATGTTCCCCGAGGAATTCCGCGAACTCACCGGCCCGAGCTTCCTGGCCTTCCTGTTCTTCGTGCTCACCGCCGAGTGACGAGAGGGCCGAGCCGTTCGGCCCGGCCCTTCGTCGTGTCGTTCGGTCAACTGCAGGCCGTGGCGACCTTGACGTTCCCGGAGTTCTCGTCGACGAGGAGCAGGCTGCCGTCCGACCGGAAGGTGAGCCCCTGCGGCGCACCGGCACCTGTCACGAGGACGTTGACGGCACCGGTCGCGATGGTCACGGCGTCCAGTTGACCGGTGCTCAGGTCGCCCACGTAGGCGATCCCGTTCCGCACGAGGACCTCGTCGAGCGAGCCGAAGCTGCCGATCGCGGTCACCTGCCCGGTGGTCGGGTTGACCCGGTCGAGACCGGGCCGGTTCTCGACGGCGACCAGGATCGTGCCGTCACCGACCGGTGACGCGGCGACCGGCCGCCCGAGGTTGCTGGCCACCACCTTCGGCGTGCCGCTGAAGGGCGGCAGCGATACCGTGTCCAGCTTGCCGGCAGCGGCATCCGGCAATATCAGCATGCCGGGCTCGATGCTCAGGCCGTCGACGCCCAGGTTTCCGTTGGCCGTCAGCTGAACCCACACCTGCTTCGTGTTCCGCACGGGATCGAAGACGACCACCCGATCCGCGCGCTGTTCCGCGAGCGCGAACTGGCCCGTGGGAAGTTGAACCATGCCCTCCGGATTCTGCCTGTCGGAGAACGTCTTCACGAGATGGCCCTGCGAGCTCAGCTCGGTGATCTGGTTGCCGGTCACGTTGGTGACCCAGACATTGCCGTCTTGCCCCACGGCGACGTCGTCGGCTCCGTTGACGTGGGCGAACATCGGCAGCGAACCGAATGACACCGAGGCCGGGCAGGCGGCGGGATGAACCGCGGCCGGCTGGGCCGTGATCCCGGCACCCGAGGACATCGTGCATCCGAGCAGCAACGCTGGCGCGAGCAGCGCAGCGCGCAGCTGCCAATTCGACATGTTCATCGCAGCGTCCCTCCACACAGCAGCAGGGACCGCCGAAAGCCCCTCGCCACGGCATACCGAGCGCGAGTACGGCGCCTCCGGCGGTGGGTCGGAGCGCGGGCCGCGCGTGGAAACGTCATTGGGGGCCCGACGCCCTTGAAGCGACCATGACGTTACACCGCACACCCGCGCGGACCGTGGTACAGCAATTGTCAATACTTGTGTTATGTGGGCATGATTGTTCAGTTTGGGAGTCGCACGCGGCTCGCACCGGGAAACCGCTGGGGGAACTATGGATCTGCCGGCCGACGACACGTTCGCGTTCGGCCCGGCGTCGTCCGACAGCGGGGTCGCCCGGGCGCGGCGCGCGCTGGCCACGGCGTTGCTGTTCTTCCGGCTCGGCGGTCTCGGGGAGATCCTGCTCGCCGGCGGTCTCGACTTCGGCCGTTATCCGTATTCCGCGCTCACCTTCGGGTTGATCGGGCTCGTGCTTCTGGAAAGCGCGGTGCTCATCGGCGCCTGCCGGCGGGTCGGCGTCATCCGGCCGCGATGGATGATCGCCGACGTGCTGTTCTGCACGGCCGCACTGGTGGCCAGCGCTCGGCTGACCGCGCCGGTCGACTACAACACGTGGGCCAACTTCATGTATCCGTTCACGGTCGTCACGTCCGTGGGCATCGGCATCACGTTCCGGCGGATCTGGAACGCGGCCATCGTCACGTCCGTGATGGCCGGCGGATACGTGCTGTCCGCGGTGCTGTTCCACGGCGACCCGGTATGGAACGCGCTGCCCAACGCGTCCACGTACTACGCGAACATGGTCGTGGCGTGGCCGGTGGCGCGCTACCTGCTGGCCAGTGGCCGGGAAACCGACCGCCTGCGGGCCGACGCCGTGACGCAGGCCGGCGCGCTGGCCACCGAGCGGGAACGCTCCCGGCACGCCCGCATCCTGCACGACCGCGTGTTGCAGACGCTGGAAACGCTGGCGCGGGGCGCGTGGGTGGCCGACGCCGACTTCCGGGCCCACATCGCGGGCGAGGCAGCGTGGCTGCGGGCGCTCGTGGAGGGGGCCGACCCGACCCGGGACCGCGACCTGCTCACCGCGCTGCAACGGCTGGTGCAGCGCAACGCGCGCACCGGCCTGCGTGTCGAGCTCAACGGAACACAACTGCGGGACGCGCACGCACTGCGGGACGCGTTGGGGCCGGACCTGGTGGACGCGGTGGTCGACGCGACCCAGGAGGCGCTGACGAACGTCGCCAAACACGCCGGCGTGGACACGGCCGTGGTGCGGGCCGGCGCCACGACGCGCGACCTGACCGTCAGCGTGGTGGATCAGGGCCGGGGATTCGACCCGGACCGGGTGTCGCGCGGCACCGGCATCGAACGCTCGATCCGTGCTCGGATCGCCGAGCAGGGCGGCTGCGTGCGGATCGACAGCGCGGTCGGGGCCGGCACGTACGTCGAGATCAGCGTCCCGGTGCCGGACGGGCGCCACAACGGCTGTGGTGCGTTCTAGGGACATGACATGCCGATGCTGTGTGCGTGACGCTGGCGGGGCGGGGCATGCACGTGCCCGGCGCCGGCATACCGTCCGGGATCGCAGCGACAGTACGGAGCACGATGGGGGACAACGAGGAACGGCCCGCAGCCGTGGGGGACGAGATGACGATCCAGGTCGCGATCGTGGACGATCATCCGCTGGCCCGTCGGGGCATGGCGGCGATCCTGGCCGAGGCCGGTGACATCACGATCGCCCAGTCCACGCCGTCACCGGTCGAGTTGCTGGAGACGGCCCAGCGCGGTGTGGTCGCGGACGTCGTCCTGCTCGACCTGTATCACGGGGATGACGAGCCGTGCCTGCCGATCCTGGCCGAACTGCGCACGGTCGCGAAGGTGCTGGTGGTGTCCGCGTCCGGGCGACCGGCCGACGTGCTGGGCGCGATCCGAGCCGGCGCGAGCGGCTACGTCACGAAACTGGCCGACCCGGCGATGCTGGTGTCGGCCGTGCGGACGGTGGCGGCGGGCGGTTTCGCGCTGTCATCGCAGTTGGCCGACATCCTCCAGTCCGAGCTGGCCAACCCGGCGCCGGCAGGTCCGGCCGGTCCGGCGCCCACCGGTTCGTCGGAGTCGCCGCTCTCGCCTCGTGAGGAACAGGCGTTGACGTTGATCGCCAAGGGTTTCACGCACGCGCAGACCGCGACCAGAATGGGCGTCAGCAAGGCCACAGTGGACACCTACGTCGAGCGCATCCGGGCTAAGCTCCAGGTGGGCAACAAGGCCGACCTGACCCGGGCGGCGTTGCGGCGGCTGCGCGACGACGACACGCACACGTGAATGACCGCGACGCCGACCACGGGGAAGGTCGGCGTCGCGGCCATTCGTGCTCGGCGTCAGCGGATGAAGGCGTTCACGCTGGCGCCGTCACCGAGGCCCGGAAACGGATCGGGCCACGGGAT
>Ga0070714_100000248_pt1 | contig 42012 bp, 39 predicted proteins | sample LARL83metaG_FD_65450 | JGI IMG/M metagenome (GOLD analysis project Ga0070714, IMG submission 65450) | Corn, switchgrass and miscanthus rhizosphere microbial communities from Kellogg Biological Station, Michigan, USA - LAR L8-3 metaG | ecosystem: Host-associated > Plants > Roots > Rhizosphere ... | reverse complement strand
GCAGCAGCCGCAGCAGGGCCAGGCGCCGCCCGTCGGGAACGGCGGAGAGCAGTCCGTGGTGAACAAGGTCTCGGCAGGCCTGGTCATCATCAACACCTCGCTGCAGTACCGGTCTGAGCAGGCCGCCGGCACCGGGATTGTGCTCAACTCCGACGGCCTGGTGCTGACGAACAACCACGTGATCGCGAACGCCACGAGCATCAGCGCGACGCTCGTGGCGACCGGCAAGACGTACCGGGCGAAGGTCCTGGGCTACGACCAGACGGGAGACATCGCCGCCATTCAGCTGCAGAGCGCGTCCGGCCTGAAGGCGGCCCCGCTGGGCAACTCGTCGAACCTGAAGGTCAGCGACAACGTCGTCGCGATGGGCAACGCCGAGGGCGGCAGCCAGATCGTCCCGGCGGCCGGGCAGATCACCGCGCTGCACCAGACGATCACCGCGAACGACGAGAACGGCATCGACAGCAAAGAGACGCTGCACAACATGATCCAGACCGACGCGGCGATCATCTCCGGCGACTCCGGCGGCGCGCTGGCCAACATGTCCGGCCAGGTCATCGGCATGAACACGGCCGGGAACAACGGCCAGGACCCGGAGCAGGGATCGACCGGCTTCGCGATCCCGATCAACGACGCGCTGTCGGTGGTCAGCCAGATCACCGGCGGGCACGGCAGCTCGACGATCTCGCTCGGGTACCCGCCGTTCATGGGCATCTTCCTCGCGACGTCGGACAGCAGCAACCCGCAGACCCAGGCGCAGCAACAGGCGCAGGGTCAGGGCGGGTTCGGCTTCGGCCAGCAGCAGGCCTGCTACACCAGCGACGCGAACCTGCCGGTGCCGACCACGATCGCGCCGGTGAACAGCGGCGCCCTGGTGATCGGCACGATCTGCAACGGGCCCGCGCAAGGTACCGGCATGACGTCCGGCGCGGTCATCACCGCGGTCAACGGCCAGACGGTCGGCACGCCGAGCCAGCTGCACAACGCCATCGCGAGCCACAAGCCAGGCGACACGGTGTCCATCACCTGGGTGAGCACCTCCGGCCATCGCGCCACGAGCTCGATCAAGCTGACCGAGGGCCCGCCGCTCTAACCGCGTACAAGACCATGATCATGAAGGATCGTGCGGGCTATAACCCACACAACTGCCGGACAAGATGTCGCACACCCCGGCCTCGACCGAGGTCCATCCCGGGGCCGATGGCGTCGGATCCGCCATCGCCCAGGCCGCGTACGGCCTCGCGGCACGGGCGGCGGCCGAGATGCTCACCGCCGGCACGTGCGAATCGTGCGCCGGCGGCGTCGACTACGCCGAGATGAACTCGCGGATATCCGGTCAGTCCCGGACGAAGTAACCGAGCCCGGGTACGCGTACCAGCCAGCCCTCGTCCTCCAGGAGCCGCATCGCCCGGCCCGCCGTCCGCCGGGACGTGGCGTGCTCGCGGCACAACGCCCCGATGGAGGGGAGCCGGTCTCCAGCGGTCAGCTCGCCGGACATGATCTGCTCGCGGACGTGGGACGCGAGCCGCATGTACAGCCGGGGATCAGACTGACTAACCATCACCATAACGACGATCCTAGGCGACTATTTATGTAAGTGGTCGACTACTCTCGAAGATTCCTCAACTTCGTTACCTCGCCTGGCGAATTTGACCGCATTTGGGGGCATTCCGGCAGCGTACGCATCGACGGCCGTGCCAACAACGTGGTAGATCGTCGCTTCGTGGCAGGGAAACCGTCGTAATCGACGGCCAGTCCACCACGAAGCGGTAATCCGGCACGTTGTCCGGCCACGCACCGGCCGGCAAGCGTCGACCGGACGGCGGTGAGCGGAGCCAGCCGCGACGCGCTCCGGAAAGGACAACGGGGTACGGGCGACCCGGGGAGTAACTACCCGCAGTGATCTGACCCGCCCAGACGAATCGGGCGTCAATCCGACCGCATTGCGAAAAGCCAACGAGAATACGCCGGGGGCATATCGGCATAAGTCGGTCAATCTGGGCATATGCGAGATCCAAGACCTCATCGCCATGTCGTTCCGGAAAGTCATTCTACAATCTCTTGACAGTCCTACATGAGAATGTAGAGAATAAGGCTGTATGGAGCGGATCAGCTTCCAGACCGATCCGAGTCGCTACCGGCACTGGCGGCTGTCAATCGAGGGCGCGGTCGCCACGCTCGCGATGGACGTGGACGAGGCCGGCGGCCTGGCCGAGGGGTATGAGCTGAAGCTCAACTCCTACGACCTGGGCGTGGACATCGAGCTGTACGACGCGGTGCAGCGGCTGCGGTTCGAGCACCCAGAGGTCAAGACCGTCGTGCTGACCAGCGCCAAGGACAAGATCTTCTGCGCCGGCGCGAACATCCGGATGCTGGCCGCGTCGCCCCATCCGTGGAAGGTGAACTTCTGCAAGTTCACCAACGAGACGCGGAACGGCATCGAGGACGCGTCCGCCAACTCGGGCCAGACCTGGCTCGCCGCCCTGAACGGCGCCGCGTCCGGCGGCGGGTACGAGCTGGCGCTCGCCTGCGAGTACGTCATGCTGATCGACGACCGGTCCTCGGTGGTGTCACTGCCGGAGCTTCCGCTGCTCGGCGTCCTGCCGGGGACCGGAGGGCTCACCCGGGTGACCGACAAGCGGCATGTGCGGCGGGACATCGCGGACTACTTCTCGACCCGGTCCGAAGGCGTCGGCGGGCGCAAGGCCGTCGCGTGGAAGCTGGTCGACGAGGCCGTGCCCCGGGCTGCCTGGGCGGAGACCGTAGCAAGAAAGGCCGCCGAGCTGGCCGGGAAGTCGACGCGGACCGGTGAGTCCCAGGGCATCGTGCTCGGCCCGCTCCAGCACCGGTATGTGGCAACAGACATAGACCGCCCGGGGCGGTCGGTGACGATCACCGTCCGCGGACCGGAAACAGAGCCGGGAACTCACCCGGGGGACATCGACGCGGAGTTCTGGACGCTGGCGATGACCCGCGAGCTGGACGACGTGATCCTGGACCTGCGGACGAACGAGCCGGAGCTCGGCACCTGGATCCTGCGTACCGCAGGCGACGCGGATCTGGTGCTGGCGCACGACCGGATGCTGCTGGACAACCGCGACAACTGGCTGGTCAACGAGATCCTGCTGTACCTGAAGCGGACGCTGAAGCGGCTGGACGTGACCAGCCGGAGCCTGATCGCGCTGATCGAGCCGGACAGCTGCTTCGCCGGGTCGTTGCTTGAGCTGGCGCTCGCCGCGGACCGGACCTTCCAGCTCGACGAGCCGGGTGTCGCGATCACCGTGGACGCGATGAACTTCGGCGTGCTGCCGATGGGCAACGGGCTGTCAAGGCTCCAGACGCGGTTCGCCGGGGACGACGCGCACATCAAAGCCGTCCGGGAACGGACCGGTGAACCCCTCGAAGCCGCCGACGCGGACAAGCTCGGCCTGGTCACGTTCATCCCGGACGAACTGGACTGGGACGACGAGGTGCGGATCGCGGTGGAGGAGCGGGCCAGCTTCAGCCCGGACGCGCTGACCGGGATGGAGGCGAACTTCCGGTTCGCCGGCCCGGAAACGATGGAGACGAAGATCTTCGGCCGCCTCACCGCGTGGCAGAACTGGATCTTCCACCGGCCGAACGCGTCGGGTCCGGACGGCGCGCTGCGCAGTTTCGGCACCGGCCAGCGTCCCGATTTCGACCGGAAGCGGGTATAAGCATGGATTACACCGAGAAGATCCCGAACAACGTGGGGCTGCGCGACGACCGGCGGCTCCAGCGCGCGCTGGAGTCGTGGCAGCCGAACTTCCTCACCTGGTGGCAGGAGATGGGCCCGACGCTGCCGACCCAGGATGTCTACCTGCGCACCGCGATCAACGTGGGCCGCGAGGGCTGGGCGCACTTCGCGCACGTACCGATGAAGGACTACCGCTGGGGCATCTTCCTGGCCGAACCAAACGCGGACCGCCTGATCGGGTTCGGCCAGCACAAGGGCGAGCCCGCCTGGCAGCAGGTGCCGGGGGAGTACCGGGCCGATCTGCGGCGGCTGATCGTTATCCAGGGCGACACCGAGCCCGCTTCGGTGGAGCAGCAACGTAACCTCGGGGCCACCGCACCAAGCCTGTACGACCTGCGGAACCTGTTCCAGGTGAACGTCGAGGAAGGGCGCCACCTGTGGGCGATGGTGTACCTGCTGCACGCGTACTTCGGCCGGGAGGGCCGGGAGGAGGCGGAGGAGCTGCTGCACCGGAACTCCGGGTCGGTGGATTCGCCGCGGATCCTGGGCGCCTTCAACGAGGAGACGCCGGACTGGCTGTCGTTCTTCATGTTCACGTACTTCACCGACCGGGACGGGAAGTACCAGCTCGGCACCCTCAAGGAAAGCGCCTTTGACCCGCTGTCGAGGACGTGCGAGTTCATGCTGAAGGAGGAGGCGCACCACATGATGGTGGGCACCACCGGTGTGGACCGGGTGGTGGAGCGCACCGCTTCCTTGATGGCTTCGCATGAGGTTGACGATGTCGCGGCGCACGGCGCGATCCCGCTCGACGTCATCCAGAAGTACCTGAACTTCCATTACTCGGTCTCCCTCGACCTGTTCGGCGGGGAGACGTCCACGAACGTCGCCAACTACTACACCGCCGGGCTGAAGGGGCGGTGGATGGAGGACCGGCGGCGCGACGACCATCGGCTGGCATCGGATTCGATCATGGTCGACAGCTTCGCTGACGGGGAGATCGGGCAGAGCGAGGTCTCGGCGCTGACCGGGCTCAACACCGACCTGCGGCGGGAGTACATCGCGGACTGCCGCAGCGGCGTGAACCGGTGGAACAAGCTCCTCGCCGAGGCGGGGCTGCCGCACCGGCTCTACTTGCCGCATGTGGCGTTCAACCGCAAGGTCGGCGCGTTCGCCGGGATCGAGGCATCGCCATCGGGCGAGGTGCTCAGCTCATCGGAGTGGCAGACAGGCCAGCGCGCCTGGCTGCCGACCGAGGTGGACAAGACGTTCGTCCGGTCCCTGATGAAGCCGGTGTACCAGCGGGGCAAGATAGCGGCGTGGATCGCCCCGCCACGCAACGGCATCAACGGCAAGCCGTTCGACTACGACTACGTCCACCTGCCGTGAACGCGTGCGAGTACCTGCTGGACAGGCAGGTGGCGGCCGGCGGTGGTGACCGGCTCGCGCTGACCGGGCCGTCTGGTGCGCTGACCTATGGCGAGCTGCTCGACCAGGTGCAGCGGGCTTCGGCTGGCCTGCGGTCGCGCGGCCTCGAGCCGGAGCAGCGCATCGTCATGTTCATGTCGGACAGCCCGGATTTCGTCGTGGTGTACCTGGCCGCGATGCGGATCGGCGCTATCCCGGTGCCGGTCTCCACCATGCTGCTTGCTGACGGCCTGGCTGAGCTGCTGGTCGATTCCCGCGCCCGGCTCCTCGCGATAACCCCGGAATTTACCGAACGAACGGCCGCGGCGGCGGCCTCAGCTCCCGAATTGCGGGCGGTCGTTTCGGTAGCGGATCTGGTCAGCGCCGCGCCGGACCCGGCGGTGTACCCGGTGAGCCCCGACTCGCCCGCGTTCTGGCTTTACACGTCCGGCACCACCGGCACCAGCAAGGGTGCGATGCACCGGCACGGCGCTGTCCAGGTGGTCTGCGAAACCTACGCCGCCCAGGTGCTCGGCATCCGCCCCGAAGACCGGTGCCTGTCCGCGGCGAAGGCGTTCTTCGCCTACGGCCTAGGCAACTCGGTGCTGTTCCCGCTGTCCGTGGGCGCGTGCGCGATCCTCGAGCCGTCCCCGGCCCGGCCGGACCTTCTCGTGTCGCGGGCCGCGTCGTACGGGGCCACGTTGTTCTTCGCCGGGCCGACGTTCTTCGCGAACATGCTGCGTTCTGATTTGCCGGCCGAAGCTCTGCGTGGCGTCCGGCTCGCCACCTCGGCGGGGGAGGCGCTGCCCGCCGCGCTGTACCAGCGGTGGACCAGCCACTTCGGCGTGGACATCCTGGACGGCATCGGGATGACCGAGATGCTGCACATATTCCTGTCCAACCGGCCGGGCCAGGTACGCCCCGGGACGACCGGGGTCGCGGTACCGGGGTACGACCTGAAGATCCTGGACGACGATGCCGCCCCGGTACCGCCTGGCCAGCCCGGCACCCTGTTCGTGCGGGGCGCGTCCACCGCGACCGGCTACTGGTCCCGGTACGACGCGTCCCGTGCCGTTTTCCAGGGGGAGTGGCTGCGCACCGGGGACACCTACGTTCTTTCCGCGGACGGGTTCTACACCTGCCTCGGCCGGACCGGGGACATGCTCAAGCCGAGCGGCATCTGGGTCTCGCCCGGCGAGGTCGAGGGCCGGCTGCTGGCGCACGACGCGGTGGCGCAGGCGATCGTCGTGGCGGGCCTGGACGGCGACGGGCTGGAGAAACCCGTCGCCTATGTGGCGCTCAAACCGGGTGCTACCGTGACCGAGGTGGAGCTGATCGAGTTCAGCAAGGCGGGCCTGCCGACGGTGAAGTGCCCGCGCCGCGTGGTGTTCACCGACGCGTACCCGGTGACGGCGACCGGCAAGGTGCGACGGGTCGAGCTACGGCGGATGGCGTCGGAAGTCCTCACGGCCACCACCCCCGCCGCTCCGGTCGTCGGTGCCTCACCAGCCGCACCAGCCTCGGCGACGCCGGCATGATCGACGGCCTGCCACTGATCGACGTTCACCTGCATCCAGCGCATCAGCGCGGGCTGAAGCTGCCCTGGGACATCTGGCTGCAAGACTTTTCCGTCCCGTCGCTCCGCGACCTCTACGACTCCGACGGAGCAGTGCGCCCCGCGGCGTTCGACGCCCTGCTCGCCGCCGAAGGCGTGGACATCGGCGTCATCCTCGCCGAGTACAGCCCGAAGGTCACCGGCTGGCAGACCGTCGAGGAGATGCTCCCGTTGTGCGCGGCTAACCCGGAGCGGGTCAAGTTCGCCGCGAATGTGAATCCGCACCTGCACTTCCCGGTCGCCGACGAGGTACGGCGCCAGTTCGCGCTGGGCGCGGTCGCGCTCAAGGTGCACCCGGTGCACGGCGGCTTCCCGGCCAACGACCGGGCGATGTACCCGGCGTACGAGATCTGCCAGTCCGCGGGGATTCCGGTCGTCGTGCACTGCGGCACGTCGACGTTTCCCGGCGCGATGAACCAGTTCGGCGATCCGGTGCTGCTTGACGACGTGCTGCGTGACTTCCGCTCGCTGCGTGTGGTGCTGGCGCACGGCGGCCGTGGCTGGTGGTACGACGCGGCGGCGTTCCTGGCGCTGTCCAGCGAGAACGTGTGGATCGAGCTGTCCGGCCTGCCGCCGTCCCGGCTCCAGACGTACTACGCCAGGCACAACTGGGCGCGCCTGACGCGGCGGATGATCTTCGGCACCGACTGGCCGGGAGTACCCGGCATCGCCAGGAACGCCCGTGCCGTCGCCGCCCTGTGCCCCGACCCGGAGACCGCCGCCCTGGTCCTGGCCGGCAACGCCGCCCACGTCTACAACCTCAAACCCCCGGACGCCTAACCCCACCCCGCCCGCCCCAGCGCCCCGCGCCCCGCGCCCCGCGCCCCGCGGCCAGCGCCGCGCCCAGCCCCGCGCCCAGCGCCCCGCCGCGCCCCAGCGCCGCGCCCCCAGCGCCGCGCCCAGCCCCGCGGCCAGCGCCCCGCAGCCCCCCGCGCGCCGCCCCCCAGCGTGTCAATTGCGCAGTTGAGCCCACTAGAGCGTGTCAATTTGCGCCATGCTCAGGCGCGGGGATCCGCCGGCAGGTCAAGCAGCGGCGCGACGGGGAGCTGCCGCAGCGGCTCGATGCCCCGCAGCTTGTTCAGGCGAGGGTCGACCCGGACGTGCACGAGCGTGCCCGGCGGCATCGCGTTGTAGTTCTGCTCCGTCACCGGAAACGCCCACGCATCTGCGCTCGTCCCGTCATCGATCGCGACGAAGTAGCTGATGCCCTCCTCGCTCTTCTCATTCCCGGTCTGCCACTGCCGGATGACGAGCCCGTCGAACTCCGCGAACCGCGGCAGATGCGCGAACCGGGCGATCGCCCGCGAGGTCAGCGCTACGTTACCGGCGACCACGGCGAGCACACCGAGCTCGGCGCCGTGCCCGCCGGCAAGTACGTCTCCCACGATGCCGGCCACCGGTATCCCCGGGATGATCAGCAGCACCATGATGATGAACGCGCCGCCGGAGATGCCCGGCCACATGCGCTCATCTGTGCTGCCGATCTTGACCAGCCGCCAGCTGTCGCCATATCCGGACCAGGCGGCGTTCCGCTCTCCCGTATCGAGGGAGCCGGGCGAACCGAACGAGCCGAGTGCGCGGATCAGGTCACTCTCACGTGCCGCGAGCACTGCCTGACCGGCACGGGTGAGCCGCTCGGTGCTCTTTGTCAGCGCCGCCACACACAGGATTATGTAGTAGAAGGCAACGAGCGGAAGCAGGCTCGGGAGCTGCCCGCCAGGATGGGCCGCCACCACTGTCGCACCCGCCGGGATGAGGGCCAGTACGCACAGCAGTGCCTTGCGCGCTCCGCTGAACGTGGGCCGGCTCAGCCCGCGCGCACGTGATTCGGCGATCACCTCGGCGCGGAACGCCTTCATGAATTCGTCCTCGCCGCCGGCGAAACCGTCGAGCAGCGCTTCCGGCGGAGTTTCACGGTGCGCCCCGGTGCGCTTGGCCACGTGCACCACCGCCCGCCGCTCATACGGGTTGAGCTCCTCGATCGGCGTCTCGGCCGGCAGCACGCAGGCTGTCGGCGTGAGCGAGAACCAACCGCGACCGGACAACCCGATCAGCGTCGCGGCGAGTCCGTCACGATCGGCACGCCCGGCTATCAGGTTCAGCACCGCGGGCGGCTCAGATCCCGCTCCGATGGGGAGCTGGCCAGCCCGCCGGTGCCCGAGGCGCGGCCCGATCAGAGACGCGAAATACAAGGCAAGCCAGCCAGCTAGCGTACCGGCGATCAACGCCGCTCCCATGGCGCCCACTCCCCGCGAAGTTCTCCGCACTGATAAAGACGTATCGTTCGCGTCGGCGGTTCACGGTTAGGCTGCCGCTGCCGGAACCAGGAGCTCGAACGTCGATCCGGCCCCGATGGTGCTGTGCACCCGGACCGAACCGTGATGCGCCTCCGCGATCGCCTGGACGATCGGCAGCCCGAGGCCGAAGCCGCCCGTTTCGCGTCCCCGGTGCGGGCTCACCCGCGCGAACCTGCCGAAGATCCGTTCCAGGTCAGCCTCAGGAATCCCGCAGCCGCTGTCGGCGACGGCGAACACCACGCCCTCGTCGCTCAGCCGCGCGCTCAGCTCGATGCGGTCATCGGTTTCGGTGTGCGCGATGGCGTTTTCCAGCAGCGCGTCAAGCGCGGCCGCGAGCCGGTCCTTGTCGCCGTGCACGGTGATCTCGGAGATTTCGCCGAGCCGCCAGCGTCGCGGCGTGTGCCCCCACCGGCTGAGCGCGTCGAGCAGCAGCGCGTCCGCCGGTACCGGCGCCAGCGCGAGGAAGTCCGGGCTGCCGGCCGAGGCGAGCAGCAGCAGGCGGTTTGCGAGCATGCGCAGCCGAGCCAGTTCTCCGGCCACCACCCGCGCGTCCGCCGCCACCTGGTCGGTGGCCGCGCGCTCGATGAGTTCGGCGTGGCCGAGCGCCACGGTAATCGGGGTGCCCAGCTCGTGGGACGCGTCCTGCAGGAACTGCCGCTGCTGTTCAAGCAGCCGCAGGTTCTCCTGGGAGATCCGCTGGACCTCCTCCATCGCGGTGAGCCGGTCCTGCATGGCGCTGAGCCGTCGTCGGCCGTGCCAGACCATCACGAGGAACATCAGCGCGATGAGCGGGACCTCGGCCAGGTAATCGGCGTCTTGCTGGCCCTTCACCACTTGGACCAGGATGATGCCACCGGTCGCCAGCATCACCGCGGCCATGGTGAGAATGGTTGGCTGCAGCCGCCAGAGCCGGAACCCGTAGACGACGGTAAGGCTCACCCAGATGGCGAGGAATGGAACGGTCTGCCAGGTCGGCAGCAATCGCATCGCGGCGAGATTGAGCCCGACGAACACGGCCCAGGCGACGTCCGGCCACGCCGACCGCGACACCCGCAGCCGGTGACCGCGCCACGTCCACGCGGGACGATCCGCCCGAACCCTCATGCATCGTCATGCTACAAGCGTGTTCCGCCCCGCTCAATGCATTCCCATATGGGTATATGATGAGACGCATGGCGAGGGCCGCGACCACGACGGATGTTTTCAACGCGGTCGCCGAGCCGCGACGCCGGGAGATCCTCGACGCACTCGCGGATGGCGAACTCTCGGTCACCGAACTGGTCCGTCAGCTCGGTTTGGCGCAGCCGCAGGTGTCCAAGCACCTGCGCGTGCTCCGCGCGGTCGGCGCGGTGACCGCGCGCGAGGAAGGCCGCCAGCGCCGGTACCGGGTCGATGGGTATGCGCTCAGGCCGATACACGACTGGGTTTCCCGTTACGAGCACTGGTGGGGAGCCATGGACATCCCGATCGTCCGTGAGCTGGACGCGCCGCCGGAGCTTGTGTACCGGGCCTGGACCACGCCTGCCCTGATCCGCGAGTGGTGGACCGCCGGCATGGGCGAGATGGTGACGACCGACATCGACCTGCGGGCAGGGGGCGCCTGGCGGTACACGATGCGGATGGACGACGGTGCCGAGGTCGCCTTTCACGGCGAGTACCGCGAGGTCGTCCCGAGGGAACGGCTCGTCTACACCGAGGTGCTGGAAGACCAGCCGAACGCGGAGGCGCTGACCACGGTGACGTTCGCCGCCACGCCGGCTGGCCGTACCGCGCTGTCGATCCTGGTCCGGCACGCCAGCGTGGCGGATCGCGACGCGCACCGCGAATACATGACCGTCGGTCTCAACCAAGCCCTCGTCCGGCTGGAGCAGACCGCCCGATCGCTGAGGAGAAACTGATGCTGCCCGTGATCTTTTCGATGAGCGTGTCGCTGGACGGCTTCATCGCCGCGCCGGAAGGCGATATCGGCTGGACCGCACCCGACGCGGAGCTATTTCGCTTCCATGTCGAGCAGACCCGCCACCTCGCCGCGCACCTGTGCGGACGCAACCTGTACCGGACGATGCTGGTATGGGAGACCGCGGAGCAGACCATGTCCGGTGCGGCGGAACTGGAGTTCGCCCGTATCTGGCGGGCGATCCCGAAGGTTGTGTTCTCCCGCACGCTCACCTCGGTAGAAGGCAACGCACGCCTGGCGACCGACGACATCGCAACCGAGGTCGCCCGGCTCCGCGACCAGCCGGGCGACGGTGCGGTCTCCCTCGGCGGGGCCGGCCTAGCCGCGGCGGCCGTCGCCGAGGACCTGATCGATGAGTACCGCCAGTTCGTCTACCCGATCATCCTCGGCGACGGCACCCCCTACTTCCCGCCGCTCGCCAAGCCCTTGGATCTGCGTTTGGTGGAAACCCAGACCTTCAGCTCTCGCGTCGTCTACCTTCGCTACCAGCGCACCCGCTGAGCTTGGCCCGGACTTCGTCGGCGAGCGGGTGAGCAAGCCGGTCCAGGATCGTCTGCGCGGTCTGCCAGGCGCGGATGGCCTCGGGCTCGTCTTCGAGGGCGGAGAGCGTGTCGCCCAGCGCGTTCAGTGCCTGAGCCTCGTCAAACGGCGCGTTCTCGTCTCGGAATACCTCGATCGCCTGCTGATAGGCGGTTCGTGCCTGAGCCAAGTCGCCGCGCTGCCGGTAGATGTCGCCCGTCGTGTGGATGCCCGAGCCGGCAGCGGCGAAGTTTCCCGCCTTCCGGTGCAGCCTGATCGCCCGCTGGCAGTGCTCCAGCCCCTGCTCGAACTCACCCAAACGCCCATACAAGTGGCCGACCTCGTTCTCCAGCGTGCCTTGCACCCACCAGGACCCGGCTGCCTTCACCGTCCGCAGCCCGTCCAGTGCTATGTCCAGCGCTTCCTTGTGCCGACCTGCCTGGTTCATCATGGCCGCCAGCCCGTTCAGCGCCATTGCCTGATGTCCGCCGTCACCCAGCTCGCGGAACAGATCCAGCGCCCGCCGCACATGCGGCTCCGCTGCCGCGTTATCCCCCGTCATCGACAACGCGAACCCCAGCAGGTACTGCGAATGAGCCTGCGCATTGCTGTCCCCCAGTCGTCCCGCGGCCGCTACCGCGGCCCGTTGCGACTGGACCCAGTCCTGGTGACGGCCCGACCGGCTCAAGAATGCTGTCGTCGCCCACGGGATCAGCCATGCATACTCGTCAAACCCGTTTGTCTCCGCGACCCCAGCGAGCGCGAGCAACGCGAGGCACTCCGCCTCGAACCACGCCGTCGCTTGCTCCCGGTCGATGACATCCACCGGCACCGTCCCGGGCAGCGCGGCTGGCGGCCGGACTCCCCACCGTCGCGGCTGCAGCAGCTCCGCCGCCGCCAATGCCGAACGCAGGTAGTGACCAAGCAAACGGCCGATGGCAGCGTGTCTTTCTTCATCTGTATCGTGCTCGGACGCCAGCTCAGCGGCATAGGCGCGAAGTAGATCATGACATACGAAGCGGCCCGGTTTCGGTACCTCGATGAGGTGCGAGCGGACCAGGCTGCTCAGCGCCCGGCGCACCTGGTCTACTGGCATGGCGGTAAGGCTCGCGGCCGCCTCAAGCGAGATGTCCAGGCCGGGATGCAAGCCAAGCAGCCGGAACACTCGCGCGTCGGTCTTGCTCAGATGCTGGTATGAGGTGGCGAAGACCGCCCGGGCGGATGTGGCGCGATCTCCGGTCTCCAGCAAATCTAGACCAAGGTCACGGAACTCCTTTATCAGAGCACCGAGCGGGAAGTCAGGATGCGTTTCGGCGTGAGCGGCAGCGACGACCAGCGCCAGCGGGAGGTTGGCGCATAGGCCGATCAGTTCGGCCGCTGCCTCCTGTTCACCCTGTACGCGTTCCGCGCCGAGCCGGTCGGCAAGCAGCTTGCGGGCCTCGTTCAGAGAAAACGGCTCGACCTGCACCAAACGCGCGCCGACGGCGGCGAGAGCGCACAGCTGATTTCGGCTGGTGATGAGGACCAGCGTGCCCGGGCTGCCCGGCAACAAGTCACGCACCTGTTCGGCTTCGTAGGCGTTGTCGATAACGACGACGACGCGCTTGCCAGCCAGAACGCTCCGGTATTGCGCCGCTAGTCTTCCGAGTTCGGCCTTCGTGCCTCGCGATGGGATGCCCAGTGCGTCGAGGAAGTCGCGCAGCGCCCCGTCCGGTGTCATCGGCTGGCCGCTTGGATCGAAGCCCCGTATGTTCACGTACAGCTGTCCATCGGGGAACTGATCTCTCACACGCAACGCAAAATGATTGGCGAGAGTTGTCTTACCAACCCCAGCCGGCCCTTCGATCGCGATGACCGAGGGTCCGCGTCCCGAGATGGCCGGCTCGGCGAGGGCGGCAAGCGCCTCCAGTTCGCGGGCGCGCCCGATGAACTGCTGCGCCGACGCGGGAATCTGCCGCGGCCGGACCGCTCCCCGCTGTGGAGCAAACGCTTGGTCCCACAGGTCAACGACCGAATCTGCAGCGAGTCCCTCTTTTTCCAGATGCTCAGCCAGTCGCCGTACGGCTTTGCGAGGCGGTTGAGCATCGCCGTTCAGCCAGCGTCCCCATTGCGATTTGCTGTAAAAGACAGACTCGCTCGAATCCGATTTGCTCGCCGACGTCACTTCCTGCAGCATCCGGAAGGACAGTCCGCCGGCATCGACGAGCCGACGCAGCTCTCGGTAAAAGTCCTGCTCTGCTGCGGTGAGCCGAGCAGGAAGCGGGGGTCGTTGCTGATCGATATTGCGCACCCTGAACTCCAGGCCGGTAACGATGATTATGCCGCCTCGGGGGCGCGCAGCCTGTCCCCGATTGTCCCAGTGCGGACCAATCTATACCAGCTTGTCAGAACAGGTGACTTGACCACGCGCATTCGCGTGGAATCACGCTATCGAAGGGCAGCGCAGCGAAATAGGGGAGGCGCAATGGGCCGGGGTGATTTCGGATGTCACAAGATAACTCGTCCGGCAGCGTCTGAAGACGACCTGTTGGCATTCATCCTCATCTGCACCTGGGTGTTGTCGACCGGCCGCAGCTTCCCCGAGGTCCAGCCACGCGACATGACCGAGCAGCAGCTCATCGACTTCTGGGCCGAAGATCAAGCGTGAGACGAGCGCACCCGTCTGATCGGCAGACGGGTGCGCTTCCGTAACTTCTCAGTGGGGGGTGAAGTCCTGGTTGTTACCGGGAGCGTTCTTGCACGCCCACTGGTCGAGCTGCTGCCCGCGAGTGGTGCTGGCCCCGAGGACGTCCAGGCACAGCCCGCTGTTCTGGTTCTTGAACTCCCATGAGCCGTCGGACTGCTGCATGGGCAGCCACAGGCTGTTCGAGGCTCCGTTGGCTACCTGCTGGACGATGTCCGCCGTGCCCGCGCCGGTAGAACTGCCGGACACGGCCACGTCGTCGCCGGAGTTCTGGGCCTGGAGCTCGCCGAAGCCGCCGGACACCGGCACGAACTGGAACTGCTGGTTCGTCTGGCCGTTGCAGGTCCACTGGTCGATCGCGGCCCCGGCCGAAGTTGTGTTCCCGAACACGTCCAGGCACAGGCTGTCGTTGCCGATGACGAGCTGGTGGTTGCCGCTCGGGAACCCGCCGCTTGACCCGCCTGGCGTCAGGTAAATGCCGAACGCGTCGTGCGAGGACTGGAACGTGAACGGTACCGTGATCGAGCCCCCGGACGTGCTCATGTTCTGGCTGAACACTACCTGCGGTGAGCTGAGCGGTGCCTGGTCGGGGATCCGGTCCACGGTGACGTTGACGCTGCCGCTTCCCGCCAGCCAGGACACCGATGACAGCCCCGTGAACGTCACCGACGCGGCGCCGGTGAAGCCGTTTTCGTCCCCGACAATGGCGACAGCCCGCTTCGCGGAGCTGTCTTCTGACGCGGAAATCGCGGTGGTCCCGACCTCACCGGATGTGGACACCATGGAGCCGGTCAGGTCGGCGTAGGTGCGGAACGCCCACCAGATGCCAGTCGGCTGCCAGGTGCCGCCGCTCTGGGTGAGCAGTCCGGTCAGATTGGGCGTCTCACAGCAGATCCAGTTGCCGCGCATCGCGTTCGTATACCCGGACTGGGCCAACCGGGCCAGGTACCAGGCGTTCTGCCCGGCGGTCTGCTGGTCTTGCGGCCCGAACTCGTTGGCGGACAGCGGGACCCGCGCGATGCCGTTCCCGCCCAGGTCGCTGTTTATCGACTGCGCGACCGCGACCGGGTCGTCCCCGTCTCCCTCGAGGTGATTGGTGATCTCATCCGGTACCGTCCCGGCGGACTTCACATGCGCCAGCCATGTCCCCCACTCGCCGGAGTTCTGCTGCGGCGTGAAGGCGACCGAGGGCCCGACGATGGTCGCGCCAGGGGCGACGCGGCGGATCTCCCGGAAGGCGGTGTCCCACATCTGGAAGTACTGAGTGCTGTTCACACCCCGGGTCCAGAAGGCCGAGATGTCCGGCTCGTTCCAGATGTCGTAAGCGAACTTGAGACCGGAAGCCTGCAACGCGCCCACCACCGAGTCGATGAAGCTGACCCAGTTCGAGCAGTTCCCGTTGTCGCACGGGAACATCGTGTTGGACGGCTGGCCGCCGTCCGCGCCGTAGACGTCGCTCAGGATCACCTGATATTGCGCGTGATAGGGCGACTGAGTAAACCGCCTGGCCTGCGCGATCGCCTCGGTGACATCCGCCTGGGTGCCCGAACCGTTCGTGTAGCCGTCGCCGATCCAGCCCCGGGACGCGTGCCCGCCGCCCCGGTACGCGGTGAACCCGAGCGGCATCAGGAACTGGTCGGCCGGCTGCGTCGCGTCCTGGCTCACCCCGTAGAGGAAGCCCTCGCCGACCCCGGTCGCCGGTCCAGTCACCGAAGCGAGGTTCACGCTCAGCGCCTGCGCCGCCGACGCGCTCTCAGGGCGTGCCAGCAGGGGCACGGCCAGCGCGAGTATCAGCCCGGCTGCCGCCGCGAGACGGCCATGTCTCGTTCGCGTCCTCATCTGACCCTCCTCAGGTCCGGCGCCACCCGAGCCTTGTGACCGGTCACATGTGACCGGTCACAAATCGGCCAATCACGGCGCCGGGTGGCTCATTACGGAAACGCCCTCATTGTGAGCGCTAACAAAGGACGGGTCAACGGGTAGCTTTCCCCGGCGGCCTCGCCCGGCTCGCGGCCCTCGCGCTACCAGCCGGTGTGACAGCTTGTCCTCGGCGAAAATTACAGCTCAGCCTCATGGCTGGTTACGATCGATCCGATGCGACATAACTCTGGCACCGTGGTCGTCCTGGCTGGTTCCGCCCCCGCCCGGGTCCTGGCCGCCGTCGACCGCTCCATGAACGTGACGCTGATCCGCCCCGGTGAACCCCAGAACGGGGAACCCGTGAACGGTGACCGCCTCGCGGCCGGCGCCGACGCACTCCAGCGCGCAGCAAGGGTCGCGTCGCCGTACGCGCTCGTGTCCGCCGACCCCCTGGCCGGAATGGCCGATGCCTGGCGGGCGATGTGGGACGTGTCCCGCCAGCCCGGTCCCGGAGAGTTCGAACGCGAGGCGGCAACCGCACTGACTGCGTGGCGGGCCGGCCGGTTCGAGCTGCCCGACTACTACCTGGTCCTGACCACCGATCCGGTACCTGTCGATACCGGCGAACCTCAGCCCGACTTCTATCTGGGCCCGTTGCGCTCGATCCGCCCGCACCGGGTCGCGTTCGTGGCCGCCACCGAGCCCGCGCAGCAGGCCGCCGGCGTCCTGCACGCGCTGGGCTCGCTGCGCCACGGCCCCTGGTGGCCGGCCCTGGCCGATGTCATCGAGACGGCCCGCGGCTTCTACCCGGCCACCCTGTTAAGCAAATTTCCGGCAGCGTGAACCTGAGCACGAGCAGGCGCAATAGGGATGTGATGGACGAGGACACGCTGGTCGCCAGGGTAGCGGCCGGGGACGACACCGCGTTGCGCGAGTTGTTCACGCGGCACGCGCCGATGCTCGCCGCCCGCCTCCGTGTCCTGCTTCCGGCATCCGAGGTGGAGGACGTGCTCCAGGAGACCTTCCTCGCCGCCTGGCGGGGAGCCGCGCGGTACCAGCCGACCGGCGCCTACGCGGCGTGGCTCTGGGGAATCGCCCGCCGCCAAGCGGCGCTGCTGCTGCGCCGTCGCGGTCCAGCCGCCGCGCCGCTCCCCGAACTGGCAGCAGCGGACGACCCGACCGCGGACGCGCTGTCAAGGATCGACCTGGAGCGCGCGATCGCCACGCTCGCGCCCGCCGAACAAGAGGTGTGGCGGCTGATGTACCTGGAGGACCTGCCGGTCGCCGAGACGGCACGGCTGACCGGAGTGCCGCCCGGCACGGTCAAGAGCAGGGCACACCGGGCACGACGGCTGCTGCGTGCGGTCCTCGCCGGCAACGAGGCTGCCGAAGGAGGCGCGGGATGACCGGCAACGATGACGTGAATCTCGACCGGGTGTGGCTCGGCATCGCGACCGAGGTGTGGCGGCGACGTCCCGGCCGGGTCGAGCGGCTGACCGGACAGCTGCTGCGCTCCCCGGGCCTGGCCCGGGCCCTGCTGACCGCTCCGTCGCTGCTGATGCCGTGGCTGATCGCCACCATCTTGGTGCTGGGCGCGGGAGTCGCGGCGACGCGGAGCAGCGGTCAGCCCCTGGTGGCGCTGCTCGCCCCGGGCCTGGCCGCGGCCGCCATCGCCTACGCCTACGGGCCGGGCATCGACCCGGCCTGGGAGCTGTCATACAGCATGGCGGTCAGCGACCGGATGGTGCTGCTGGTTCGCGCGCTGGCGGTTTTCGCGGTCAACGCGGTTCTCGGCATCGTCGCTTCGGCCGTATCCGGGGCCGCGGTGGCGATCGCCTTTGACTGGCTCGTGCCGATGACAGCGATATGCGCGCTCGCCCTTGCGGTGGCGACGGTGGCGCGGTCCGCGATAGCGGGGGCGGCCGCGGGCCTGGCCGTCTGGGCGATCACGGTGCTGTCGGTACGGGTAGCCAGCGGCCAGGTGACGGCCGTGGTGACCCGCGATGTCCTCGTTCTTCCCTACCTGGCGGTGTCGGTCTGCTGCGCTCTGGTCGCGGTCTACGCCACCCGGATCCCGAAAGGAACGCCACGATGAACATCGACATCGCGGACCTGACCCGCCGGTTCGGCCGGAACCAGGCCGTGGCGGGGATCACGCTCCAGGCCGGGCCTGGGGTGGTCGGCCTGCTCGGGCCGAACGGCGCGGGGAAGACCTCCCTGCTGCGCATGCTGGCGACGGTGATCCCCCCGACCTCCGGCACGATGCGACTGCTCGATCGCGACCCTGGCTCCTCCGACTCCCGGCGGGAGATCCGCCGCAGGCTCGGTTACCTCCCGCAGAACCTCGGCTACTACCCGGGCTTCACGGTTGCCGAGTTCGTGGAGTACTTCGCGCTGCTGAAGGACATGCCGCCGGGCCGGATCCCGGCGGCGGTGGCCGGCGCGATCGAGCGGGTCGACCTCGGTGCCAAGGCGCGGGCGAAGCTGCGCACGCTGTCGGGTGGCATGCTGCGCCGGGTCGGCATCGCCCAGGCGATCGTCAACGGACCCGAACTGCTGCTGCTTGACGAGCCGACGGCGGGCCTCGATCCGGAGCAGCGGGTGCAGTTCCGCGCGCTGCTCCGCGACCTGGGCAAGCAGGCCACCGTGGTGGTGTCGACGCACCTGGTCGAAGACGTCGGTGCGGCCTGTACCGAGGTCGCGCTGATGGACGCCGGGCAGGTCGTGTTCCGCGGCACCCCGGCTGAGCTGGCCGCCAAAGGCACCGACCAAGACACCGGTGACGCCCCCCTCGAGCGCGGCTACACCGCGGTCCTCGCACAGGCGCGCGCGCTGGCGGGCACGCGGCGATGAACACGGCCGACCTGCGGCGCCATGCCACGGTACGCGCCCGGCCGACGGCCGTCGCGTCCGGTACTACCTGACACAAGCCGCCCGCGACCTCGAGACCAGCCTCGCGGCTGGCGGCTACGAGGTGATAGCGGTCGCCACGCGCGGCATCACAGCGGACGATATGGACACGTTCACAAAGGTGATGACCGCGATGGCAGCGAACCTTGCAGCAGAAGAGCCACGCTGACACGACCTCGCCCAACTGCCCCCCGCACCGCACTACACCCCAGGGAGCATGGTGTGCGCTGCGGCCGGGCCCGGCGGGGGTAGCCAGCCCCTTCCCGGAGAGAAATGCCAGCGAGACTGGGCAAGCCCAGGTCACGACCGGCGTATAACCTCGTGCCGCCGCGAAGCGGACCAGGCACCTAGGCCAATCCCGGAGAACACCGCCGCGGCACAGCAAGTCCCGTACCAGCCGTAGTGAGAATAGGCCGCGGTCCCGATCGTGGTGCCCAGCGCGCCGCCCGCGAAGTACGTGGTCATGTAGACGCTGGTGATCCGCGCCCGCGCTGAGCCGGTCAGGTCGTAGATCACCGCCTGGTTGGTCACGTGCACCACCTGGCAGCAGGCGTCCATCACCAATGCCCCGGCGATCAGCAAGGCCAGGCCATGAGCACCCGCCGCCAGCAGTCCAAACGACCCGAGCAGCAGCGCGAAAGCCGCACCCGTCACAAACCACCGCAGCTCACGGCGCCGGTCCAGTTGCCGCCCGCCGGCCAGCGCACACCCCGCCCCGGCGACGCCAACCAGCGCGAACAGTCCGATTCCCGCCGGAGAGTACCCATACGACCGCCCGGCCAGCAGGAACGTCACCGTCGTCCAGAAGCAGCTGAACACGGCGAACTGCGCCGCGCCCATAACGGCTCGCCACCGCAGCACCGGCAAGCGACGCGCCAGCACAGCCACGGCACGCATCTGCGCGAAGTACCCGGCCCCGACCTCCCGGCCGTCACCCGGCAACGCCCGCCACAGCACCATCGCGATGATCAAAGTCAGCCCGGCCGCCACACCATAGACGCCGCGCCACCCGGCCACGCTGGCCACCAGCCCGGCAGTGGTCCGGGACAGCAGCACGCCCAGCAGCAGGCCGCCCATCACGGTGCTGATTACCTGACCGCGTTCCGCATCGTCGGCCAGCGTCGCCGCAAACGGGATGATCATCTGCACGACGACTGTGGTGAGCCCGACCGGCACCGCCACCGCGGCCAGCACCGGCAACGAGGGCGCCAGCGCCATTGCCGCCAGCGCGGCGGCGTCAGCCATCAGCAGCACGGCGAACAGCGTCCGCCGCGCGGTGATGTCGGCCAGCGGTACGACCAGCACCAGCCCGGCGGCGAACCCGCCCTGGGTGGCGGTCACCACCAGCCCAGCCGAGCCCTGGCTAGTGCCCAACGAACGCGCGATCGTGCGCAGCAGTGGCTGCGCGTAGTAGATGTTGGCGACCGTGACGCTACAGGCGATCGCCAGCAGCCGGACCAGGCGAGGGTTTACAACGCTACGCTACCGCCACCCCCGTCACGCCCGCTACGGAATAACAACCGTGTAGGTGGGGAAAGCTGCCGGGGTGACGGATCACGATGTGTCGCAGGACGGCTTGCCGCGGCTGTCCACCCTGGTGCAGAACTTCTCCGGGCAGATTACCGACGCGGTCAGCGGCTTCGTGCACTCGGTTGCCGCGCGTGCAACGAACGGTGTGGGGTTCCTGTTTCACGCGTTGATCAACACTAATAGCGAATTACGGCTCCGGACACCAGGTGAATGCCGCGGTGATGCCATTGCCGGGCAGATAGGCGTCGTTGCCATCGCCAGCGGATGTCGTCTCACGAGAAACTACTGTGGCGTAAGTAAATTCTTCTAAATGTAGTTATCGCAAAACCCACTCGGCGAAGTTACCGAATCTTGACTCAACGTCAGTAGGATTCCCCTACGGATCACTCTAGGGGGGAACCATGAGTGTACCTGCGCTCAGATTGCGTCGCGGGACGGCTTATCTGCTGGCGATTTTCGCGCTGCTTGGTATGGTGTCGGCCTGCAAAGGTACCATTAGCCCCGAAGCCAGCTTCAAATCGAACGTTCTTCCGTTTTCGATTTCCATTGGTGCTTCAGGAGACTCCACCATCGAGGGGAGTCTCTCATGGGCGACCGACATTGGTGAATTCTCGATAGGGGCGCGGTATGAGCTGCCGCCGCGACCCGGTAATAGTATTTTTGTCATCCTAAGAGACCGCCACACGGGCTATGACAAGATCTACGAGGTGCGAACCGACGGCGAACACTTCAATGCAGTAGTCAATGGCACGACCAGTATTACGGTGACCAACGACCAAGTGCTGATCGATATCACTAACGGCAACATAAAGAGCGTGACGTTTAAGCAGGTAAACAGCCAGATCTCTGAGGCTTCGGCTTCTGGTTGGATGCCAAAGACGAGGCACGCGATCGCGGCTCGCTGGGACAAAGGATGGAGCCAGTCCTGGTATAAGCCATATGCCCTTGCGAAATGGGCTTACAATGATTCGACGATCAACGAGTGGTTCGGGATAGGTTTCGTCTGGTTTCTGCTCCGCCTCGTATTCGCTATTATCCTGACACTCGTCGATACAGTGCTGACCGCTGGTTTTCTGCTCGGCCAACTCGGCTTCATTTCGTTCGGCCCGACTGGGCGGGACGTCATTTATGGGCTCCTGGTCCTAGGTGTTATAGCAGTAATAATAGCCTCGGCAGCCGATAGCTTTTAGTGCATCCTGGGCGCGGCATGCTCGCGACCAGACGCAGACCGATGCCACGCTGCCGGTGGCGTGGCCCCTTACCAGCCCGCCCTCGGCCGGCGTACTGTGCTGCCATGCTGTTTCCCGCGTCGCTGGTGGGGAGTTATCCGCAGCCGGACTGGCTGATCGACCGTGCTCGCCTCGCGGGGCGTTTCCCGCCACGCGTCCGCGCGAAAGAACTGTGGCGGGTCGACCCCGCTCACCTGGAAGAAGCCCAGCGTGACGCGACGCTGCTGGCGATCCGCGCCCAGGAGGAAGCCGGGCTGGACATCATCACCGACGGGGAGATCTGCCGGGAGAGCTACTCCAACCGGTTCGCTACCGCGCTGGACGGTGTGGACATCGACAATCCCGGCACGGCGCTCGACCGCAGCGGCCATCCCAACCCGGTGCCCCGCATCACCGGCCCCGTCCGCAGGAAGCACCCGGTCGAGGTCGACGACCTCCGGTTCCTGCGCGCCAGCACCAAACGCACCGTGAAGATCACCGTGCCTGGCCCGTTCACCATGTCCCAGCAGGCGCAGGACGACTACTTCGGCGACCAGGAAGCTCTCGCGATGTCGTACGCCGAAGCCGTGAACGAGGAGGTCAAGGACCTGTTCGCGGCCGGCGCGGACATCGTCCAGCTAGACGAGCCGTACCTTCAGGCCAGGCCCGAGCCGGCCCGCAAGTACGGGGTCAAGGCGATCAACCGGGCGCTCGACGGGGCACCGGGCACGACCGCCGTGCACCTGTGCTTCGGGTACGCGGCGATCATCCACGACCGGCCAGAGGGGTATTCGTTCCTGCCCGAGCTCGCCGCGTGCACCTGCGACATGATCTCGATCGAGACCGCGCAGTCCGGTCTCGATTGCGCCGTGCTGGGCGAACTGCCAGGCAAGACGATCATCCTCGGCGTGCTGGACCTGAACGACATGACGGTCGAGACACCGGAGACCATCAAAGCACGGGTCAACCGCGCGTTGCCCTACACCCCGCCGGAGCGCCTGGTGCTCGCGCCGGACTGCGGGATGAAGTACCTGCCGCGGGACGTCGCCTTCGGCAAGCTGGCCGCGATGGCGGCGGCGGCCGCCCAGCTGCGCGCCGGATTCGGCTAGGACGCACCGCACGAAACCAGCGTGTTCGCCGGGCGTGATCTTGGGCAGTGGGACCGGGCGGGAAACCGTCTCCCGCTGCGAAGGAGCGTCCAATGGCTCAGCCAGGGACCGGTGAGGTCCTCAGCATTCTCGACGAACGACCCGCCACCGCCTTCTACTGGCGGCTCAGCCTGCTGGCTACCCTCGGCGGGTTCCTGTTCGGCTACGACACCTCCAACATCGGGTCGGCGCTGAACTTCGTGCCCTACGGGCTGCATGGCCTGTCAATGGGCTACCTGGTGTCCGGCGCCTCGCTGGGCGCGGCGGCCGGCGCGATACTCGCCGGTCCGATCGCCGACCGGCTCGGCCGCAAGTTCCTGCTGATCGTCGATGCCGCGATCTACGCGCTAGGCGCGATCCTGTCCGCGATCACCCCGGACGCGGCGGTCCTGCTCGCCGCCAGGACGCTGATCGGCATCGCGATCGGCGCCGACTCGGCGATCGCCACCGCATATATCGCCGAGTTCGCGCCGAAGGACCGGCGCGGGTCGCTCGCAATGCTCCAGCAATGGATGATCACCGTGGGCATCCTGGTCGCGTACCTCGTGGCGCTGGTCACCTTCGCCTTGTGGCCGGCCAGCGCGGCCAGTTCCGGCTGGCGGCTGGTGCTCGGGCTCGGGGCGGTACCGGCGCTGATCGGGCTGGTGATGCGCTCGAAGATGCCCGAATCTCCGCGCTGGCTGCTCAGGCACGGCAAGTACGACCAGCTCAGCGACGCGATGGTGGCGCTCGGCGCGGACCCGGTGAGCGAGGATCAGGCGCGCAGCGCGGCCTCCCAGATCGAGGCCACCGAGTCCCGCCGCCGGTTCGGCGCGTGGACCCCGGGCGTGCGCCGTGCGCTGATCGTGGTCTGCGTGTTCTTCATCTTCCAGCAGATCACCGGCATCAACGTGCCACTGTACTACGGCCCGCACCTGCTCGGCCCGATCTTCTCCGGCGCGCACGCGAGCCTGGTGGATACCACGGTGGCAGGAGTCGAGGTCACCGCCATCATGACCGCGGTGAACGTGGCCGCCACGTACCTGGGGTTCCGGTGGATCGACAAGTTCGGCCGCCGCAAGCTGGCCATGGGCGGCTACGCAGGGATGATCGTCTTCGCGCTGGTCGCCGCCCTCGGCCTGGTCGTCGTCCCAGCCGGCAACTGGCGGCTGGCGGTCATCATGATCGGCCTGGACTTCTTCATCGCGTCGTTCGCCATCGGCGTCGGCGGCACCGGCTGGACCCTCCAGGGCGAGGTGTTCCCGACCGCGGTCCGCGGCCAGGCCGCGGCGATCGCCGCCACCGTCGACTGGCTGGCGAACTTCTTCCTCATCGAGGTGTTCCCGGTCTGGCAGAACGCCATCAGCCTGGCCGGCGTCCTTGTCTGCTTCGCCGCGCTCGCGACCGCCGCCATCGGATTCGTCTACTGGTTCCTGCCGGAGACAAAGGGCCTGCCCGTTGAGGAGATCGTCAGGCTGTTCGAGCGGCAATCCACATCCCCCGGTCCTGTTACCACCGTACGTTCTGCATAACGACAGTGGTGCTTCAGCCCGAGGACCACAGCACGGTCGCGGCGCCATGCGAGCCGCGGCGGGCTGCCCTCAAGGCAGCCGCGGCCTGGTCGAGAGGGTAGCGCGCCGCGATGGAAATCGTGAGCGCGCCGCGGCCGAGCTGTGCGGCGAGGCGCCGGAGCCGGGCGCCGTCGGGTGCGACCACCACGTCGAGCACCGTGATCCCCCGCTCCGCGGGCGGCGGATCCCCGGTGATCGTGGCCAGCCTGCCGCCGTCCCGGACCGCGCGGATGGCGTCCCGTTCGCCTGACCGGGCGGCGTTCACGGCGCCGTGCGCGCCGCCGCCGGTCAGCTCGCGGAGCCGGGCTGGCCACCCGGGGCGGTGGTAGTCCAGAACGCCGTCGGCGCCCAGCGCCCGCAGGCGGCGGGCATCGCGCGGGCTCGCGGTCACCAGTACCCGCGCGCCGCTGGCGGCGGCGAGCTGGACGAGGATGCCGCCGGTAACCCCGCCCGCGCCGTTGACCAGGATGATCTGGCCGGACCGGACCCGCAGCGCGCCGCTGATCGCCTGGTCGGCGGTGAGCGCCGGCACCGGGAACGCCGCCGCGTCCTCGAACGCGATGCCGGGCGGGATCCTGGCGACGTGCCCGGCGGCGGCCACCCACCGCTGCGCCCAGGCGCCCTGATGGCGCACCGGCACCGAATGCGCGGTCACCGCATCGCCGAGCGCGACGACCTCGACCGCGCCGCCGGTGGCGGCGACCACCCCGGCCGCCTCGACGCCGAGCGCCATCGGCGGGCGGGCGCCGGTGTCCCAGCCGCCGGTCCGGACGAACTCGTCCCAGTTCCCCACGCCGCACGCCCGGACGTCGATGAGCACCTCGTCGGCGCGCAGCTCGCCGGGTTCTGGTAGCTCAAGAAGTCCGATTTCCCCGCCGATTTCAGTCACGCCCGCCGCCCGCATGCCATCAAGGGTCGCCGCTGCCGCCGCGATTTGCACCCGGGATTTGTCCGGAAAGTGCGGAAAGCGCGGCACGTCCCGTGAATTTGTTCTAGCTGAACTAGAACAGATATAATTTGCTGCCATGACGGCGACCATTGAAGTCAGCCACCTGACGAAGAAGTTCGGCGGGCGCACCGCCGTGGACGACGTGTCGTTCACCGTGGCACGCGGCGAGATTTTCGGATTCCTGGGGCCGAACGGGGCGGGCAAGACCACGACGGTCCGGATGCTCGGCACGCTGGTCGCGCCGACCTCGGGATCGGCAGTCGTGGCCGGCGTCCCGCTGGACCGGGCGGGTGCCGCGGAGATCCGGCGGCGCGTGTCGGTGATGCCGGAGGCGCCCGGCCTGTACCGGCGGCTGACCGTCCGCGAGAACCTGGAGTTCTTCGCGCGGCTCTACGGCCTGCCGGATCGGGACAGCAGGATCAGGCAGGCGCTGGAGTCGGTCGGCCTCAGCGACCGCGCGCAGGATCCGACAGGGAGTCTGTCCAAGGGCCTGCGTCAGCGCACCGCGCTGGCCCGCTCGCTGCTGACCGATCCTGAGGTCCTGTTCCTCGACGAGCCGACCTCCGGCCTGGACCCGGCGGCCACTGTCGAGGTGCTCAACCTGATCGCGGGGATGCGGGACAAGGGGACCACCGTCCTGCTTACCACCCACCGGCTGGACGAGGCGGAGCGGCTGTGCGACCGCGTGGCCATCATGAACACGTCGCTGCGGGCCGTGGGCAAACCCAGCGAGCTGCGCGCGCAGTTGTTCAGCCGGTCCCTGTCCATCATCACCGCCGCGCCGCTCAAGGACCCCGCCCGGGTGTTCACCGGGGTCGCGGACGTGCGCGAGTGGCGGGACGTTACTTCGGGCGGCCCGGCGGGCTACCTGCTGACCGTGTCGGACCCGGCGCTGGCGGCGCCGGCGGTGACCCGGGCACTGGTCGCCGCCGCGGCCGACGTGCTGTTCATCGGTGAGTCCCGGCACACGCTGGAGGACGTGTACCTCCAGCTGGCCGGCGGAGAGGCCGGCGAGAAACCCGCCGACGCCAAAAAGGAGCTGTCGCGATGAGCACGACCACGAGCCGCGTCGGCGCGGTGATCATCAAGGAGCTCGCGGAGTTCCGGCGCAACCGGCTGATCCTGATCACAGCGGCGGTCCTGCCGGTGATCTTCCTGGTCAGTCCCACCGCGTCCATCCTGTCGCTGAAGGCGACGGTGCTGACTACCGTACTCCAGAACCGGGTCAACGCGGCGCTGTTCTTCCCGCTGCTGATCCCGGTCTTCATCCCGGCGACGATGGCCGCGTACTCGGTGGCGGGGGAGCGCGAACAAGGCACGCTCGAGCCGGTGCTGACCACGCCCGTCAGCACGGTGGAGTTCGTGGCCGGCAAGGCGGCGGCGATCTTCGCACCGGCCGTCGGCATCGCGTACCTGATATTCGGCGTGTTCATAGCGATCGTCCAGTTCGGTGCCGCCTCGGCGGTGGCGACGGCCGTGCTGAACGCGCCGCAGCTGCCCGCCGAGCTGGTGTTCATCCCGCTGCTGGCTGCCTGGGCGATCTGGGTCGGCATGGGGATATCCGCGCGGACAGCGGAGATCCGCGTCGCCCAGCAGCTTAGCGTCCTGGCCAGCCTGCCGCCCGTGGCGCTGGCCGCACTCCTGTCGTTCCACGTGATAAATCCGACGTTCATGGTTGCCGCGGCGCTGGCCGGCGGACTGTTCGTGATCGATGGCGTGGCATGCTTCCTGGTGGCGCGTCTGTTCAATCGCGAGTGGCTTGTCACCGGAGGCAAGGCCGCCGCGACTAGCTAACCCCTGGAGCTGGCATGCTGCTTACCATCGAGCCGGATGGCACGGTCCCGATTTACCTGCAGATCAGGGACCGGATCGTCGAGGCGATCGCCGGTGGCAGGCAGCCGGCCGGGTCCCCGCTGCCGTCCACCCGGCAGCTCGCGGTCGACCTGGGCGTCAACTTCCACACCGTGAACAAGAGCTACGACCTGCTGCGGCAGGAGGGCCTGCTGCGGATCAGCAGGAAGACCGGCACGGTGGTGCAGCGGGACGCGCACAGTGGCCCGCCGGACCCGGGCTGGGCGGAGGACTGGACCGGGCGGCTCCGCACGCTACTGGCCGAGGCCGCCGCGCAGGGCCTCCCCGCCGAGGACATCGTGCGGCACTGCCGGGATGCCCTGGCGGATTTCGCCTTCCCCGCCGGAGCTTCGTCGTGACCCCGGCGACCTTGATCGCGGTGCTGTACGTGCCGATGACCGGAGTGCTGATCTGCCTTAGCCCCGCGATCAGCAGGCCGACACTCCAGTTCGGGGTCCGCATTCCCGGTGACCGGGCGGCGATGCCGGTCGTCCGCGACGAGCGCCGCACCTTCTACCGGCGGACCGCGGCGGTGGCCTCCTGCTGCACGATCGCCGCCCTGCTGGTCGCCCGCCGCGGGTCCACGTGGGCGGTCCAGGTGATCTTGGTGGCGGAGCTCCTCGCCGACCTCGGCTGCTTCGGGCTCGCGCGCAACAAGATCGCCGCGGCGAAGCAGGCGGGCGGCTGGTTCGCCGGGCGGCGGCAGGTGGTGACGGCGGACACGAGCTGGCGCACCAGCCCGGCGCGTTTCCCGGTGCGCTGGCTGACGCCGGCCGTGGCGGTAATCGCGGCGACCGTGCTCATCGAGGTGCTCCGCCACCCGAGCCTGCCGCCCGGTCACCCGGCCGCCCGGTCATCGTTCACCAGGTACGGCCCCGTTATCGGCCAGCTCTACGTCACCGTGCTGTGGACCGGGCTGCTGCTGATCATCTACCGCTCCCGGCCGGACGTGGACGCCGCCGATCCCGCGCTGTCGGCGCGCCAGTACCGCCGGTTCCTGGTCGTGATGGCCCGGACCATGCTGACGCTGGTCGCGCTCATCGACCTCAGCGTGCTGCTGTCTGCTCTGCGGCGGTGGCAGATCGGCCACTTTCCCGGTGCCGTCGCCGTCCTGCCGGTCGCGGCCGGCCTCGTCATCCTCTCGGTTGTCACGGTGCGAGCAGGGCAGGGCGGTTCCCGGCTTTCCGGCGGCCGGCGTCCCGGGCCGGCCGCGGTGGCCGACCGGGACGACGACCGGGACGACGACCGCTTCTGGAAGGCGGGCCTGTTCTACGTCAACCGAGACGACCCCGCGATCATGGTGGGCAGGCGCTTCGGCGTCGGCTGGACGTTCAACTTCGGCAACCGGCTCGCGTGGCTTGTCCTCGGCGTAATCGCTGGCGGGCTGGCCGGCCTGCTGATTCTCCACGCGGTGTTGGGTCCGCTCTAAGTGCTGCGCTCCCAGCGGACGGAGAACCCGTTGCCGCTGCTGTTCAGCGCGCCTGGCTGGGCCTTCACCTGGCCGGCGGAGTTGACCATGGTGATCTCGTCGTCGGGGAACGACGAGATGACGCCCCTGGTGGTGCCCTCGGTCACGGTCGCGCCCGACAGGCTCCAGGTGCCGAAGTTGGTCAGCGGTTCCACTCCTCCCGAGCCGCTCGGCGCCTCCGCGATCCATTCCGCGCTGTTGTTCGCGCACGTCGCGCACGTCTGCCTGGTGCTGAAGCCTACGCCGCCGCGGGTCGAGTCGGTGACGGTCAGGGTGTAGCTGGTGCCGCTGCGGACCACCGAGGCGGTGATGCTGTCACCGGGCCGCAGCGACTCGCTGACCACCTGGATGCTGTTGGTCGGGAACATCTCCCACCACGAGAAAAAGATGGGCGTGCCCCCGACGCACTCGACGCCCGTGCCGTCCTGCTCCACGGTGCCGCTGGAGAACCCGTCGATGCCGACCCAGAACACGTCGAGCGAGGTGGCGGACCCGCAGCTGGCCGACGGCTCGGTCCAGTGGCCGCTGATCGAGGTGACGTTGCTGCCGGTGTCCGCGTAGCCCGACCAGTTGGTGCTCTGCTCCTGGGTCAGGGCTTTGACCCAGGAGATGGTGCCGGTTCGCATGTCGGTCTGGTGCTGGCCGATCTTGAGATTCTTGATCGCCGCCAGGGCGCTGGCGGCGGCCTGGGCGTGCTGGGCGTGCTGGGCGTGCTGGGCGTGCTGGGCGGCTTGGGTTTGCGGCGCTTTCGGCACGGTCCGCGCGTTCGCGGCGGAGCTCACGCCCATGAGCATGCCGAACGCCGGCAGCAGCGCGAGCGAGGAACAGAGAAGGAGACGACGCATGGTGGTGATGCCTCTCGCACACGGCGGCCTTGTGTAGCCGCCCGTGTTCTGATGGTAATTTCACCATTATTCACCAGCAATACCTGATGAATTGCGTTCTATTAGCTTTAATAATGTTCTATCTCAGAACGCGCCGTCAGTCCCTCGGTAGCGTGCGGGGGAGTCCGAAACCCGCGAGCAGTCCCAGGTTGCCGAAGCGGGTGAGGGCGCAGATCCGATCGGCGCGCAGGGTCAGCACGATGAGACCGCTAGCCCGCCATACCGGAGTGGTGGGGTCGAGCAGGTAAAGGGCCAGGGCAGGCTGGCTGTTGGCCCGGGTGGGGACGAGCTTCAGCTCTGGACCACCGAGGTGAGTGTCACGAAGGAATCCGGCGATCTCCAGGGGTCCGCGGTGCTCAAGGGGCTCAGGCGGCATGGTGAGCCGGGCGTCGTCGGTCAGCAGGACCACGAGACTATCCACGTCCAGCCGCTGGAACGCATCGACGAAACCGTCGACGATCGCGGCCTCGGCGGGGGACTTCGGCAACGGCACGTCGTGCGGGTCCCGGCCGCGGCGGATCCCCGCCCGAGCGCGGATGAGCGCGCTGTTGACGGCCGCCGGGGTGGTGCCGAGGATGCCGGCCGCCTCGGCCGCCGGGAAGCCGAGCACATCCCGGAGCACGAGGACGGCCCGCTGCTGCGGCGGCAGGTGCTGCAGCCCCGCCACGAAGGACAGCGCGATCGACTCGCGCGCGTCGTACCGGGCTTCCGGGCCGGGGGTGACGTCGTCGAGCAGCGCGTCGGGATAGGGCTCAAGCCACCATGGGTCGCCGGATGTCATCGGCTCTGTCCTCCCCGCACGCAGATAGTTGAGGCAGCGGTTGGTGGTGATGCGGTACAGCCAGGCCCGCAGCGCGCGGCCGTCGAACTGGCCGATCCCGCGCCACGCGGCTAGCAGCGCCTCCTGGAGCACGTCCTCGGCGTCGTGGAACGACCCGAGGATCCGGTAGCAGTGCGCCAGCAGTTCGTTCCGGTAGGGCTCGATCAGCACGCGGAAAGCCTCGCCATCCCCGGCCTGGGCACGGGCGAGGGTCGTCTCGGTCATAGCGCCTCCTGATGATGCAACACCCGCGGTGCCCCGGATTCATCGGTGAATCGCCGGCCCGGGCCGGGCTTCAACCGGTAAATGACCTGACTGCCCGAAGAACCGGAGGCACCCGTGACCACAGTTGACAGCAGGGAAACCGCGGTCCCCGCGGAGATTCACCGCTGGCGGGCGTTCTCGCTGCTCGCCGTCGCGTGTTTCATGACGGCCGTCGACCTGACGATCGTCAACGTCGCGCTGCCGACCATCGGCGTCAAGCTGCGTTTCGCCGAGTCGGACCTGCAGTGGGTGGTGACCGCCTACGCGCTCACCTTCGGCGGCTTCCTGCTGCTCGGCGGCCGCGCCGCCGACCTGCTCGGCCGCAGGCGCGTGTTCACCGCGGGGCTGGCGCTGTTCACGGCGGCCTCGCTGGCCTGCGCGCTGGCCACCAGCGCCACGTTCCTGATCGTGATGCGCGGTATCCAGGGCCTGGGCGCCGCCACGGTGCTGCCGGCCGCACTGTCCATCGTGATGAACATGTTCAGCGAAGGTGCCGAACGCAACAAGGCGCTCGGATTGTGGGGCGCCATCGGCGCCAGCGGCGCGACCGTCGGCTTGGTGACGGGCGGTGCGCTCACCCGGTACGCCGGCTGGCCGTACATCTTCTACCTGAACGTCGCCGTCGGCGGGGCGGCATTGCTGCTGGCTCGCCGCGTCGTGCCGGAGAGCAGGCTGCACGACGCGCGCCGCAGCTACGACCCGCTCGGCGCGGTCTCCGTGACCGGCGCCCTGATCGTCGGGGTCTACGCGATCTCCCAGGCGCCGGCCGTCGGCTGGACCGCCACCCGGACGCTCGCCTTGCTCGCGGCGTCCGCGGTTCTGCTGGCCGGCTTCGTGGTACTCGAAACCCGGATCGCCGCGCCGCTGTTGCCGCTGCGGCTGTTCCGGCTGAAGACCCTCGCCGGGTCGAACGCCGTCGGGTTCCTGCTCGGGGCCAGCTTCTACAGCTACATCTTCATCGGCACCCTGTACATGCAGCAGGTGCTCCGGTACTCCGCGATGAAGACCGGGCTCGCCTGGCTGGCGGTGGGCCTGACCGGCGTGGTGCTGGCCGGGCCAGCACAGGTACTGGTCACCCGCGCGTCGGCCAAGCTGGTGATGCTGATCGGGCTGTCCGTGACCGGTTCCGGGATCTTGTGGGCGACGCGGGCGCCAGTCCACGGAAGCTTCTGGGCAGACCTCGCCGGTCCCTTCTTCCTGACCGGCACGGTCACCTGGATATTCATCCCCGTGTCGATCGGCGCGCTGGCCGGTGTCACCGAGCGCGATGCCGGGATCGCGTCCGGGCTCATCGACTCCTCCCAGCAACTCGGCGGCGCCATCGGGATAGCCGTGGCGTCGACCGTGGCAGCGGCTCACTCGGGTGTGCTGCTGGGCCACGGCCCCGGCGCTGGCGCCGTCAACGCCGCGGCCGCGGCCTCGGCGCTGACCGGCGGCTTCCACTGGGCGCTCTGGGTCAGCGGGCTCATCGCACTCGCCGCCGTCCCCGTCACGCTCCTGCTGGTCAGGCGCACCGAGCTCGCCCAGGCGGCCGCACCAGCGTGACGTCCGCCGTGCTCATGCGACGCCGCGGCGTGCCCAGGTGTGCTGGGGGTGCCAGCCGAGGACGCGCGCCGCGGCGGAGCAGTCGATCAGTGCGCGCCACGGGTCGTGCTGGTAGCGGGCCGGGTCCCGGACGGGCACGCCGGGTGTGAGCCGCTTGACGATGGTTAGCGCCGGCTCGGTGGCCGCGAGGTCGTCGGCACACAGCAGCATGCGGTGGTGTCCGGTGAGCGGGACGGTCAGGGCTAGCTGGACCGCCGCGGCGACGTCGCGGACGTCCACGAACCCGCCGAACTCCCAGAACGGTGCCCACTCGGAGCTGGGATCCGCGCGCCACCGCGACTCGATCACCTGGTACATGCCGGGATGCCACACCCAGACCGGCCGCAGCGCCACGGTGGCGATTCCGGTCCGGGTGGTGAAGCCGGCGCACAGATCCTCGGACAGGCATTTGGACAGGCCATACGTGCGCGTCGCCTGGCGCGGGTGGTCGTCATCGAGGGGGAAGTGGTCTGGGAGCCCCGCACCCTCTCCGGTGCCGAACACCTGCGCGCTCGAGAAGTGGACCACGCGCTCCACGCCAGCGGCCTCGGCCGCCAGCAGCACATGCCAGGTGCCGAGCACGTTGACCGCCATGATCTCCTCCGGGCTGCCAGCGGCGTCGTTCGCGATCGCGCCGAGGTGCACGATGGCGGCATGGCCGGCCGCCGCGCGGCGGACGGCGGCGAGGTCCAGCAGGTCGTCGCCGTCTGCGCGGTCGAAGCCCGTCACGTCGTGGCCGAGGTCTGTCAGCTGACTCGCGACCGGGGCGCCGACGTTGCCGCGGTGTCCGGTGACCAGGACGCGCACGCTACGAGGCCGGATTGACGGCGTCGTAGGCATCCTGCGCGGCGGTGATCCGGCCGACGTTGACTTCGGCCCAGTCGCCGATGACCGCGATCGGCCCGGTGAGGGAGTGACCGAGGTCGGTGAGGGTGTACTCGACCCTGGGCGGAACCTCGGCGAAGATCTTCCTGGTGACCAGGCCGTCGCGTTCCAGCCGGCGCAGGGTTTGGGTCAGCACCTTCGGCGCGACGCGCCCGAGGCGCCCGCGCAGCGCGGAGAAGCGCATGGGACCATTGCCTAGCAGCAGGACGACGAGCACCGTCCATTTGTCGCCGATCCGGTCGAGCACCAGCCGCGTCGGGCAGTCCGGGTCGAAGAGGTCGCCCCGGCCGGCGGCCGCCGGCTGCGCAATAGTAACCATGAGGTACTTATAGCACGTTGAAGTACTTGATATCCAACTATTACTGTCCTCGGCATGAACATAACGATTTACGGAGCGACGGGCACGATCGGCAGCCGGGTGACGGCGGAGGCGCAGGCACGAGGCCATGACGTGACCGGAGTCACCCGCACGGGCGGCGACCTGCCGGCCGGGGTTCACCCCGTGCGCGGCGACGCCGGGGACTCCGCCCTGGCAAAGCGCATCGCGGGCGAGGCGGACGTCGTGGTGTCCGCGATCGGGCCGAGCCGCACCGGCGGTGACCGGCGGGAGTTCCTCGTGCAGTTGCGTAACCTGGTCGATACGCTCGGCGATACCCGGCTGCTCGTGGTGGGTGGCGCCGGATCGCTGCTGGTGGACGGCGGCCGCCTGCTCGACCAGCCCGGCTTCCCGGAGCTATACAAGGCGGAGGCCCTCATCGGCGCCGAGGCGCTGGAGTACTTCCGCGGGCTCGGCGACGGCGTCGACTGGACATACTTCTCCCCGGCGCCGGTCATCGCGCCTGGTGAGCGCACCGGCGCCTACCGGGCGGGCACGGACTCCCCGGTGGGCGAATCGATCTCGGCCGAGGACTACGCGGTGGCACTGCTGGACGAGATCGAGCGGCCCGCGCACCGCCGCCGCCGGTTCACCGCCGCGAACTGAGGCACTGCGGGACCCTTATCGGCCCGGTCAGCCAGGCTGCCCGTTTAGCTGGGCAGGAGGGTGGGTCCGGTGGTGTAGGTGCGGCCGCTCGGGAGGGTCCAGGTGAACCAGCCGGGTTGTCCGGTGCCGCGGACTTTCCAGCCGTGCTGCTGTTTGCCGCGGTGGTTGCGGCGGCACATGGGCCCGCATGCGCACAGGCAGGTGATGCCGCCTTGCTCCCAGGGCTTGGCGTGTTCGTAGTCGCTGGCGTGCTCTGGCGTCCGGCAGGTCGGGAACGTGCACTCGCCGTTCAGCACCGCGGTCAGGTGCCTGAGATGCTTGCCGGGGTCGTGCCCGGCGGCGCGGTGCCGGTGGTCGCACTGCCCGGCGAGATCCTCGAATTCGAAGATCAGGTCCCGGGCGCCTTGCCGGTACCGCCATGTCCCGTAGCTTCCCGGCGGCCCCCGGCCGATCCGGGTCAGTACCGCCGTCCCGGGCGGCCCCGTCGTTCCCGGTGGCCCCGTCGTTCCCGGTGGTCCCGTCGTTCCCGGTGGCCCCGTGCTGCCGGGGTCGCGGGGTTTGCGGGGTTTGCGTCTTGGCCGGGCGGGGTCGCCGGGTGCGGGCCGGCCGCAGGCGTGGGCGACGGGCCTGCCGTGTTTGTCAGTGATGGTGAAGCACCAGGTGGACCGCGCGTCCCGGGCGGCTTGGCCGGTCATGTCGCGGATGGTCCACGGGTCGACCGGCCTGGTGCCGCCCATCTCACCGGGCCGGCTGGCCTGCTCGGTCATGTCGGCGGCGGGCGCGGTCAGGTTGATGTGGGCCACCGTGCCGCCGCCGCACCCGCACCCGGGCGTGTGCGTCCCGGCCCCGCCGTTGCCGTCCGGCCCGGTGCCGGGCCGCGGGTCAGGCCCGCCGCCACCGCCGCCACCGCCGCCACCGCCAAGGCTGCCGCCGGGCCGTGGGTCCTGCCCGCCGTTCCCATCGCCGAGAGGGCTGGCTTCGCCGAACCGTTCCAGGAAGGCCAGCGCGCGGAGTTCGTCCATCGTGCCGGGAATGCCGGCCTTCTTGAACTGGCGGGCGCGGACGGTGAGCTTGCGGTCGATGGCCAGCACCGCCGGCGGGGGGAGCTCGCGGGCGGCGATCCACCCGTTCCCGGAGTCCTCGCCGCGGATCTCAACCCGCCGGTCCTTGATCGCGTCCTCGCGCCGACGCCGCGCTGCGTCAGGGTCTACCTCCATCACCGCGCGGGCGGCGCGGTCCCGGATCACCGACCGGGTCTTCTGCCCGATATCCGGCGTGCTGAATAGGATGTCCTCGGCTTGCCCGGCTTGGGCGGGGTTGAGGTTGGCGCAGGCGTTCGCGATCAGGTGCGCCTTGTCCAGGTCGATGATCCCGTCGCGCAGCATCCGCGAGGTCTCCGGGAGCTTCGCCGCGAGATCCCAGGCCAGGCTCAACAGCGTCGTCGCGGCGCGCTCGGTCACCGCCAGCTGCACGCTCACCTCCGCCGCGGTGCCCTCGCGCCACACCCGCGGCATCACCCCAGGGCCGGAGAGCCTGGTCGCGGGCCGCCGCCGGATCAGCTCGGCCAGCGCGGCCAGGGTCTCCCACTCTTGCCGGGCGGTAAGCCGCCGCCGGGCGCCGAGCAGCCCGCACAGTTCGTCGTCGCTGACCCCGGCGAACATCCGGCCCTGGCCGGACGCGCGGTCGGCGAGCATCGCCAGGTCCGGCTCGGGAGCGGCCAGGTCGAGCGGCTCGGATTGCCCGAACCCGCCGCCCGGCCCGGTCTTCACCCCCGGTACCCGCGGCGCCCCGAGGATGTGCGCGACCGCGTCGGGCGCGTCGAACATGAGCAGCCGCTCCCTCTTCGCCGCGGCCTCGGCGCCGTCGGCCTCAGCGGCCGCGCAGACCCGGGCGTACTCGCCCGGCTCGCCCCAGTCCCGCTCGTCACCCTCGGGGTCCGGCGGGACCTCCTCGCTGAGCCATACTGGTTCTTCGTCGTACTCTGCGGCGTGCCTGGCCCTCATCGCGCGCCTCGCCCCCCGACCGGGGCCGGCCGCTCGGCCATCTGGTACCTGCCTGTCCATCGTCTCACCTCCTCCCCGGCATTTGGTCGCCGCTGTTATCGATACTTCGATACTAGCATCGAATGAGACACGAATTCTATTCGTATTCGTAACCTGAATGTGATCATGCGAATATATGGATCAGACCGTGCAATGGCCGGCGCTCCGCGATCGCGTCTTTCAGCTAGTGCGGGTCTAGCCAGGGCCGGAATCCGGGTCCGGTGGGATGCGAGCCGGTCACGCCCATCATCATCGAGTAGAGGCTGGTCTCCGCGGCGACGAACAGGCGGTTGCGCTTGGCCCCGCCCCAGCAGATGTTGGCTACCTTCTCCGGGACATCTAGCCGCCCGATAAGCGTGCCGTCTGGGTCGTAGCAGTGCACGCCGTCGTCCATGGCGGCCGCCCAGAGCCGCCCGGCGTCGTCGAAGCGGAGGTTGTCGAACCGGGCCCGGTCGCGGGCCGCGGCTTCGGCGAAGATCTCTCCCGCTGACAAGGTTCCGTTGTCATGTACGTCGAAAGCCCAGATGCGGCCTGCGCGCGTGTCGGAGACGAACAGGCGGCGCTCGTCAGGTGAGAAGACCAGCCCGTTCGGAGCGGCGAAACAGTCGGCTACCAGCTCGACCGAGCCCCTGTCCGGGTCGATCCGGTAGACGTTGTTGGACCCGATCTCGCCGGAGGCGCGGTAACCCTCGTAGTCGCTGGTAATACCGAAGTCGGGATCGGAGAACCAGATCGAACCGTCGGACTTCACCGCCGCATCGTTCGGGCTGTTGAGGCGCTTGCCCTGCCAGCGCTCCGCGAGCACCGTCAGCGTCCCGTCGTGCTCGGTGCGGGTAACCCGGCGGTTGCCCTGCTCGCAGCTGATCAGGCGGCCCTCGCGGTCGAGGGTGTTGCCGTTGGGGTGACCGGCGGGCTGGCGGAAGACGCTGACGGCGCCGGTTTGCTCGTCCCAGCGCAGCATGCGGTCGTTGGGGATGTCGCTCCAGATCAGCTGTCGCCACGCGGGCAGGTAGATAGGCCCCTCGGCCCAGCGGCACCCGGTGTAGAGGACCTCGAGCGCATCGTCGCCGTTCATGCACCGGCCAGTGCGGAACCGGTCGTCGAAGGGCTCGTACAGCGCGGGGCGCTCATGGGACATGCGCACCACTCCAGCTCTGACAGAATGACATACGGTCATTACCGTAGATCTCCATATGAGATACTGTCAAATGGAATGTCTGCTGAATGGAGCTGGATGGACCATCTCGACCGCGTTCTGCTGGCACGACTCCAGCAGGACGCCACCCAGTCCTACGCAACTCTGGGCCAAGTCGTCGGGCTGTCGGCTGGTGCGACTCATGAACGCGTCCGCAAGCTGCGTGAGCGCGGCGTGATCCGACGCACCACGGCCGAAGTGGACCCCGCGGCGGTCGGCGCGGGCGTCCTGGCCTACGTGACCATCGATTCGACTTCCTGGATGGGCGATTCAGGCGACCACTTCGCCGCGCTCCCGGAGGTCCTGGAAGCACACATAATCGCCGGCAGTGCGTCGGTGCTCCTGAAGGTCAGGACCGATACGACCGAACAACTGCAAGGCGTGCTGCGCCGGCTCTACGCAATCGACGGAGTCAGCGGGACCCAGGCCACCGTAGTGCTCGAGACCCTCTTCGAACGGCCGGTCTCCCCGCTGACCGCCGAACCACAAGGATCGTAACGACTCACAGCTCCTTCCGCGGCGCCAGCTTGGCCTCCGCCGCGCCCAGCCAGGCCCGACATTTACGACATGGCCCTCTTGCCACCCGCCGAGCCGCTCTTTAACGTGGCAGAAAAGTGCTTCATGTTGGAAAGGGCGCCAGATCTGGCGCCCTTTCCAACAAGGAGCACTTTTTTAACATGGGAAGAGTGCTCATCTGCCCCCCCAAACCGCCTACGCAACTCTAGTCACACGAGCGGGCGTCCGCGCCCCGACCCGGCCTCCGTACCCGGCATTCCCTGACATCAGCGCTAACCGCCAAGTGCCCGAACCAGAGCCTTCATGGCACGATCACGGTCGGGCAGGCGGCCTCCCGCATCAGCCGCGCCGTGAGCAGTGCCCGGGACAGCCGGCGCGAGGCGCCGAGCACGATCGCGTCGGCGCGCCGCTCGGCGGTCGCCGTGATGAGTTCCCGCACGGGATCGCCGAGCCGCGAGATGATCTCGATGTCCAGCCCGCCGAGGTCGCTCTCTGCCAGTTCGGTGCGCAGCCGCCGTATCCGCCCGGCCTGACCGCCGCCGATCCGCCAGATGCGGAGGATGACCAGCCAGCGGTCGGACCGCCTGGCCAGCCCGGCGGCATACGCCAAGGCGTGCTTGCTGGTAGCCGAACCGTCGTACACGGCCATGATCGGGTGCCTGCCGCACGCCACGAGTGCCGGATGCCGCAGATCGGGTTGCTCGCGCATAACCACTGACCTCTCCCTCATGCCGAGATGCACACATAAGGGGGACGCAATGGCGAAGGCGAACGTGACATTCTCCGGGTCAGACCCGGATCACCCAAGGATGTCCGGGAAGAAGGCTCGCGCCGCGTGCAGCGTGTCGGTGTACTCCCGTGCCGAGACGATCCGCCCGTCGCGTACGGTGAAGATGCCGACGTTGCGGTTGCGGTAGGCGGCGCCGGTGTGGCTGGCGCCGTCGGATGTCCATTCGGCGGCCACCTGGTCGCCGTCCGCGATCACGTTGGTCAGCGTGATGGTGACCGCGCTGTCCGGTGCCATCAGCGTGGCCGCTTTGCCGAGGAAGTCACCCACGATCGCCTCCACGCCGCGGTAGGTGCCGGACAGCGGCAGGTCCCCTGGGTACTCCCACGTCGCGTCCTCGGCGAAGCTGTCGCGGATGACGGCGACCATGCCGTCGCGGGCCGCCTCGACGTAGCGGACGACGACGTCCTTCGGATTCATGATGGACCTCCTAGAAAGAGCCGATGGTGAGCACCGCGTTGCCGCGGATACGGCGGTCGCGCAAGTCGGCGAGGACGGTGCCGGTCTCCGCCCAGTCGGCGATCCGGCCGATCTCGGGATGCAGCCGTCCGGTGGCGACCAGGCGCAACAGTACGACGAGGTCGTCGCCGTAGGGGACAGGGGAGTCGGCGTAGGAGAAGTGCTGGATCGTGGCCGACGTCGCGCCGTACAGCAGGTCGAAGAAGTTGAGCGTGACCGGCTGCCGGCTCGCCTGACCGAACCAGATCAGCGTTCCGCCGGGCCGCAGCCTGTCCAGGCCCGCCGCCATGGAGCCCGCCCCCACCGACTCCAGCACGAGGTCGAAGGGACCTTCGGCGTCGGTTACCGCCCGGAGCACGGCGCGGGCGCCGAGGTCGGCCAGCCGGGCGCCGCGTTCCGGGGAGGCGGTGATCGCGGTCACCTCCGCCCCCGCGTTCGCGGCCAGTTCGGTGAAGTAGTGGCCGACCCCGCCGGACGCGCCGGTCAGCAGGACGCGGCGGCCGGCCAGGCCCTCGGCGGCCTTGGCCGCGACCCGGATCAGCCGCAGCGCGGTCAGCCCGGCGAGCGGCAGCGCGGCGGCGGTGCTGACACTCACCCCATCAGGCAGGACGGCCAGGTCGGCCGTGGGCACGCTTACGAACTCGGCCCAGCCCGCGGCGGGCGGGTGCCCGGCGACCCGCGTGCCGGCGCCCGGCCCCGACCCGTCGGCGGCCGCCTGCACCACCAGGCCGGCCACATCCTTGCCCGGCCGCCACCCGGCCGGGCAAGGATTCTCCAGCAGGAACGTCTCGCCGCGGTTCACCGAGAACGCTTCGACCCGGATCAGCGCCTCGTCGTCAGCCGGGTGCGGCTGACCGACATCGCCAAACTCCACCATGCCGTGAGCCGGCAGCAATGCCTTCATGGCTGCCATGACACCCGCGCGGGCCAGGGGAATCCAACAGCCACCGGGAAAGTTCAACAACCAAAGGTTGTCGATTTTACGGGGGCGGTTTCAATGGACCAGGCGCAGGTGCGCGCCTTCGTCGCTGCCGTGGACGCGGGACATTTCGGGCGGGCCGCCGCGGCGCTGTCGATAAGCCAGCAGGCGCTGTCCAAGCGGATCGCCAGGCTCGAGGCGGAACTCGGCGTGCGGCTGCTGAACCGCGGCGTGGGCGGCGTGACGCTCACCGCCGCCGGAAGCCGGTTCCTCGACCCGGCGCGCCGGCTGCTGGCCGCGGGCGAGGCCGCGGCCGCCGCGGCCCGGCAGGAGGAGCGGCCGCTGCGGCTGGACACGTGGGGACACCTCTTCCTGCCGGTACGCACCGTCCGTGCGGCGCTGCGGCTGGTCCCGGATCTTCCCGTGGAGCCTGGCCAGGCGCGCGACCTGGCCGCCGCGGTCAGCGCGCTGGTCAGGGAGGAGATCGACGCGGGATTCGGCCGCGTGCATCCGGAGGGCGTGACCGGTGACAGGCTGGTGCACCGGCTTGTCCGGCTCGAGCCGGTCGACGCGGTCCTCAACGCGGACCACGAGCTGGCGAGCCGGCACGCGCTGCCGCCCGCCGAGCTGAGCGGCGGCACGCTGGTATTTCCCGCGGCGGGGGAGCGGCTTGACTTCCTGACCCGCTTCGCCGACGCGTTCGGGATCACCGCGCGGTCCTACGGCGCCAACCTCGGCCTGCGGCACCTGCTGGACCGGGTCCGCGCGGACCGGCGGGCATTCACCGTGCTGCCCGCCGAAGTCACCGGGCCGGCCGCGGGCGTCGTGACGATCCCGCTTGCCGATCCGGTCCCGTTGTACGCCTGGTCGCTCGTCTGGCGCGGAGACGATCAGCACCCGTTGCTGCCGGCCTTGCTCGACGCGTTCGCCGCCGCCGGACGTGACGCCCGCTGGCTGGAATACCGTCCCGGCGCCGACTGGCTGCCCGGCCCTGACGCCACCACTGTGCCTACTGTTCTATAAGAGCTATAATTTACCGAACGAACGGAGGTGGCATGGCCACGACACTCATGGTGACCCGGAGGTGGGCCGCCTTCATCACAGCTCACGACCGCAGTGCCGCACGTCACACCCCGCGGCGTCACGCCCAGCCGCGCCTCCTGGTCATACGTGGTGGAACGGTACGACAGAGGAGTCGTGATGGAGATCTTGATTGTGGGCGGCGGTTACATCGGGATGTACACGGCGCGGCGCCTGGAGCGGCTGCTGCGACGCGGAGAGGCCACGGTGACCGTGGTGGACCCGCGCGGTTACATGACCTACCAGCCGTTCCTGGCGGAGGCGGCCGGCGGCTCGGTGGAGCCGCGGCACGTCATCGCGCCGCTGGCACGGGTGCTGCGGCGCACCAGGGTGCTGACCGGGAAGATCGTCAGCATCGACCACGCGACGCATCAGGCGGTGTTCGCCCCGGCCAGGGGCCCGGAGCGGACACTGCACTATGACGTGCTGGTGATGGCGGCGGGTTCGATGTCGCGGGTGCTGCCGGTCGACGGGCTGGCGGAGTACGGCGCGGGTTTCAAGACGGTCAGCGAGGCCGTGCACCTGCGCAATCACGTGCTCGGTCAGCTCGCGGTGGCAGCGTCGACCGACGACCCCGCGGCCCGGGCCGCGGCGCTGCGCTTCGTCGTGATCGGCGGCGGGTTCGCCGGCGTGGAGGCGCTCGCCGAACTGCAGGGACTGGCCGACGAGGCGGTGCGCTTCCACCCGGCGCTGGACCGGGCGGAGCTGCGCTGGGTGCTGGTAGAGGCGACCGGCCGGATCCTGCCCGAACTGGACGAGCGGCTCGGCCAGTGGACACTTCGTGCGCTGCGGCGGCGCGGGGTCGACGTGCGGCTGCACACGAGGCTTGCCTCGGCCGCGCGCGGCACCGTGGTGCTGGACGACGGGACCGAACTGGCGGCGGGAACGCTGGTCTGGGCGGCCGGGGTCCGGCCGAGCCCGCTGG
>Ga0070714_100000245_pt1 | contig 42373 bp, 29 predicted proteins | sample LARL83metaG_FD_65450 | JGI IMG/M metagenome (GOLD analysis project Ga0070714, IMG submission 65450) | Corn, switchgrass and miscanthus rhizosphere microbial communities from Kellogg Biological Station, Michigan, USA - LAR L8-3 metaG | ecosystem: Host-associated > Plants > Roots > Rhizosphere ... | reverse complement strand
GCGCAGCGAGGCCAGGTACGTCGTGTGCGGCCGCGTATTCAACTCGCCCAGCAGAGCGTAATTGCGCGGCGAGGCCTTTTCGCGGCTCACCGCGCTGGCCGGGTCGGCCATGTCGCCGAAGGTGATCGCCTGCGTCGGGCAGGCCGCCTGGCAGGCCGTGCGCACTTCGCCGTCCGCGATGCGCCGATCAACCTTGTCCGCCGCGATGTGCGCCGTCTCGATGCGCTGGATGCAATAGGTGCACTTCTCCATCACGCCGCGGTTGCGCACGCTGACGTCCGGATTGCGCTGCGCCTTCAGCTCCTCGCTGGCGAGATCGGCGTATTGCAGGAAGTTGAAACGGCGCACCTTGTACGGGCAGTTGTTGGAGCAGAAGCGCGTGCCCACGCAGCGGTTGTAGACCTGCAGGTTCAGGCCTTCGGCGTCGTGCACGGTGGCGCCGACCGGACACACCACTTCGCACGGCGCGTGTTCGCAGTGCATGCACGGCACCGGCTGGTGGTACGTGCGCGGCGCCTCGGGCGAGCCTTCGTAATAGCGGTCGACACGGATCCAGTGCATCTCGCGGCCCCGCCGCACTTCCTCCTCGCCCACCACCGGAATGTTGTTCTCGGCCTGGCAGGCAACCGTGCAGGCATGGCAGCCGATGCAGCTGTTGAGGTCGACGCTCATGCCCCAGCGATACTCGCCGGCCGGCTGCTCGGGATACAGGCTGGGCGGCGTCTCCTGCTGCGCGAAGCCCGGGTCGGCGAGGAACTGCGCCAGCGTGGCCGCGCGTACCGGCGCACGTCCTTCCATCGCGTGATGCCGCTGCGTGGTGGCCAGCTCGACATGCTGGCCGGTCGGGTTGATCTGCAGGCCGCCTTCGCGCCACGGCGCTGCCAGGCTGCGCAATGAGCCTCCATCGAAACCCAGCTGGCCGCCGACGCGCCCTGCCCGACGCCGGCCATAGCCCAGCGGCACGGTGACGCTGCGCGCGGCCTGTCCCGGCATGATCCACACCGGCGCCTGGGTGTGCCTTGCACCGACGCGCAGCTCGATGGTGTCGCCATTGGTCAAACCACGCTCGGCCGCCAGCGCGGGACTGATCAGCGCCGCATTGCTCCAGGTCAGCTGCGTCAGCGGCTTCGGGCATTCCTGTAGCCAGCCGCTGTTCGCGTAGCGTCCGTCCCACACCGTGGGGTCGGGACGAAACACGAGTTCCAGCCCGTCGACCGGCACCGGCATCTGCGCATGCGCGAGGAAATCCGCGCTCGCCGTCGCGGTGCGCACCGGCGCGGCGCTGTCGGCGATCACGCCGTCGCGCAGGCTGCGCTGCCACCAGCCCTCGAATTCGGCGCCGGCGCGTTCGCGCCAGGTCGCCTGCACGATGTCGCGGCCGTTGCGCACTTCGTCGCCGAGCATCAGCGCCAGCAGTTCATGGATCGAACGGCCGCCATGCAGCGGCGCGATCACCGGCTGCACCAGGCTGGCGCTGCCGTCGAACGCGCGCGCGTCGGACCACGCCTCCAATGCGTGCGCGCGCGGCAGATGCCAGGTGCAGCACGCGGCGGTCTCGTCGTCGTAGAGGCCCAGGTGGATGCTGTGCGGAATGCGGGCCAGCAGTTCGCCGAAGCGCAATTCCGCCGGAACGGCGTAGACAGGATTGCTGTCTAGGACCAGCAGGCTGTCGACACGGCCCTGTTCCATCGCCGCGATCAACGTGTCCAGGGGTTCGGCCTCGTCGGGCTCGACTGCGTCGAGGTATTCCACCGTGCGACCCACGTTGTCCAGCGCCTGGTTGATCAGGTGCGCCAGCGCGTGCACGGCCGGCGGCTGGGATGGCCCGGCAAGCACCAGCGAGCTGCCGCGATGGGCGCGCAGGTCGTCGGCCAGCGCGCGCAGCCGCGCCGCCGGGATGCCGCTCGGTTCGCTCTCCGGCACCTCGGCGACACCGAGCGCCGAGGCCAGTTCAAGCGCGAAGGCGCCAATCCGCGACGACGCCAGCGGCCATGCGTGGTCGGCATTGGCGCCGGTCAGCGATGGCGTGGCTTCCACCGCGTACAGCCGGCTCATCCTGGCCGGATCGCCGGACGGCTTGCGCGCGGCGGCGAACTCGCGGGCGTGACGCAAGTGGCCGGGCATGCCGGCGAGAAAATCCGCTTCGAGCGCCACGATGCATTCGGCGCGATCGAGGCGCGGACGTACCTGCAGCGGCGCGCCGAAGGCGAGCTGCGCACCGGCGCGCGCCTGCGCATCGTCGACCGCTTCGTGGCTATGCCAGCGCGCGCCCGCAAAGCGCTGCAAAAATTGCCGTCGCTGCCGCGCCAGCGTGGGCGAGTCGACGCGGCCGCTCAACACATGCAGGCCGCGACCGTCGCGGCCGAAGCGGCGGGCGAGCGCGGCAGCTTCCGCCTCGAAGGCGTCCCAGCTGGCCACCACGCCGTGCTGCTTCGGCGCCGCCGCAGCTTGAGGAAACTTCGGCGGTCGAGCCGGGGCTCGATCCGGAACAGTTGCGGGAAGGCTTCGCGCAGGCGGCCGCGCCAGGCCGGCTGCTCGGCGAACTCCTCCAGCGCGCGCCAGTAGTGCGGTCCACGAGCGTCCGCGAGCTGCTGGCGAAGCGCGTCGAGCGCGTTCGTGCCGCTCATGCGCGCGCTCTCGCGGCGCCGCGCACCTGCAGACGCGGGCGGCGCTTCAGCGGTGACATATCGAGCAGTCGGTCAGGCGGCGCTTGTCGATGTGATACGCCTCCACCAGCGCGATCCCGAGCTTGTGCTGATCGGGCGGGCGCCAGTCCATCGCGAACACCTTGTCGCGCGGGCGCAGGAAGTTCTCCGGCGCGCGATGGCAGTCCAGGCACCACTTCATCGACAGCGATTGCGTACGCGCGGTCAGCGGCATGCGGTCGACGCGGCCATGGCAGCTCGCGCAGCCGACGCCCTTGGCCACATGGATCGAATGGTTGAAATAGACGAAGTCGGGCAGCTGGTGCACGCGCTGCCAGTGCAGCGGAATGCCGCTGCGCCAGCTGTCGATCAGCGGCTTCAGCACAGCCTGGTCGGTGTAAAGCTGCGAGTGGCAGGTCATGCAGGTGGAGACTGGCGGAACGCCGGCGAACGCGTCGGTCTCCACCGTGCTGTGGCAGTAGCGGCAATCGATGCCGAGGTCGCCGGCATGATGCGCGTGGCTGAACGGCACCGGCTGCTCCACTGCTTCGCCGATGCCATGCGGCTCCGCGGTAACGCCACGCCATGCCAGCAGCGCCGCGGCGGCCAGCACGATCAGGGCAAGCAGCCCGAGCTTGACGAACAATCCGAAACGCGGATGAAAAATCTGCACCATGGCGGAAGTCGACTGCGGCTGCGTGCCCCGGCGCCTGCAACGATGCCAGCCGACCGCGCACGATATTCGATCAGGACACGGCGCTGGGCGCGTCGAAAGGCAGCGGCGTGGCGCCGCAATCGAGCAGCGTCGCATCGGCAATGGCCAGCGACTTCCGGTCGCCGTCGACCACGATGAGCACACGGCCGGCGGCGATCTCGCCCTCGAACTTGCGCCGCACCGCGCCGGGCTCGGCCGCGCCGGTGAGCATGCCCACCCAGCCGCCCACCGCGGCGCCCGCGATGGTCATGATCGCGGCGCCGGCGATCGTGAGCCCCAGCGGCGGCACCGCCATGGCGACCAACCCCACCAGCAAGCCGCTGCCGCCACCGGCGAGCAGGCCCTTGATGCCGCCGCGATTGAAGTCGTCGCTGCTGTCCTGCTGGTCTTCGGGAATCTGCTGGTTCTCGACGTCGTGTCGCGCGATCAGCGAAATGCAATCGTCGGTCAGGCCGGCCCGGCGCAGCGCCTCTACAGCGGATTCCGCCGCGTCGATATCGGGAGTGCTGAATACATGACGGGTCTTCATGTCCGCTCCTGCTGCGATGGCTGGCCTCGCGATTTTCAAGGCGTCGCGGTGACCAGTGCGTGAGGGCTGCCGCACGGCGTTTGCAGAGGTTTTTCAGCCGGCGATGAACGCGTCGAACACGCATGAACAAAACCATGGCGCAGCCATCACGCGCGCTGTCGTCCACTACGGGCCACGCCCTGACCACGAGAGAGCAACCCGATGAACAACAAGCACGACATCAAGACACTCAACAGCCTGATCGAAACCACGCTCGACAGTGCGGACGGCTATGCCGAAGCCGCCAAGGACGCCAAGAGCGAGCAGCTGACCTCGCTGTTCCGTGCACGCTCGGGCGAGCGCCGCAGCGCCGCGTCGACCCTGCAGCGGTGCGTGCGTTCGCTGGGCGGCAAACCCGAGGACGACGGCACGGTGCTCGCCGGCGCCCATCGCATGTTCGTGAACCTGCGCAGCAGCCTCACTTCGAACGACAACAAGGCGGTGGTGGACGAAGTCGAGCGCGGCGAAGACCACATCAAGGCGAAGTTCGAGGACGCCATGAAGGACGGCGACATTTCGCCCACCACGATGTCGGTGATCACCGAGGTCTACACCTCCGTGCGCCAGGGCCATGACCAGATGCGCGACATCAAGCAGGCGTTCCATTCCTGAGTGGCGTCGGCGGCGCGGCTTCGACGCCGCGCCGGCGGCGCTGCGCTCAGCCGGAACGGTTGAGGGAGCCGGGCTGAATCGGATTGAGGGGACTGGATGATGGAAAAGCCTGGTTGAGGGAGAACCGGGCTCGACCTTCGCGAAATTCTCAACCTTCTGAAAATCCGATATCCGATATCTCCGATATCCGTTCTCCCTGAGCGTAGCCGCGCAGCGGAGAAGTCGAAGGGCCCCGCCGCCGTGTGATGACCGCGCCATCCACCGAAACTCAGTTCGAAAGCGCCCCGAGCTTCTTGCGCAGGCCGTGCACATCATCGCTGTCCACGCCGGCGGCGCGATTGCCCCAGGCGTTGCGGATATAGGTGGTCAGCTGCGCCACTTCAGCGTCGTCCAGCTTGTCGGCGAACGCGGGCATCGCCAGTCCGGTGGGATCGGTGCGGGTCGCCGGCACGCGGGCGCCCTGCAGGATCACCGCGATGAGCGTGTCCGGTTCGGCCGCCTGGATGGCCGAACTGTTCTTCAGCGGCGGAAACGCGCCGGCCTCGCCGGTGCCTGCGCGCAGGTGGCAGCCTTCGCAGTTGTCGGTGTACAGCGCCGCGCCCGCTTTCATCGCCTCGGTGTCCGCGGCGGCCACGGCCTTTTCGCCGGTGGCTGGCAGGCTCTTCAGGTAGACCGCGATGGCGCGGCGATCCGGCTCGCTCAGGTATTGGGTCGACATCTCGACCACTTCGGCCATCGGCCCCGCCGCGCTGGCTTTCGCGTTGTGGCCGCGGCCGAGGTAGTCGGCGATGTCCTGCCCGCTCCAGCTGCCCAGCCCGTCGCGGCTGCCGCCGGCCAGGCTTGGCGCGAACTGGTGTTCGGCGAAACCGCCGCGCAGCGGATGATCCTTGTCGACGGCGCCGGCGAAGTTTTTGTCGCCGTGGCAGGCGCTGCAATGGCCGACGCCGCGCACCAGATACGCACCGCGGTTCCATGCAGCGGACTTCGCGGGATCGTCCCGATAGACGCCTTCGTCGAAGTACATGCCGTTCCATATCGACATTGCCGCCCGCACGCTGAGCGGCCACGGCAGTTCGGTGTGCTTGTTCTGCTGGCGCACCGGCGCGAGCGTGTCGAGATAGGCCTGGATGTCGCGCACGTCGTCGCGGCTGATGCGGGTGAACCACGGATACGGAAAGGCCGGGTACAGGTGATGGCCGTCGCGCGAGATGCCCTCGTGCATCGCCCGATAGAAATCGCCGTCGCTCCACGCGCCGATGCCGGTGTCGCGGTCGGGCGTGATGTTGGTCGAGTAGATCGTGCCGAACGGCGTGGGCACCGCGCGGCCACCCGCGAACGGCGCGCCGCCGGCGGCGGTGTGGCAGGACATGCAATCGCCGGCGCGCACCAGATAGCGGCCGTGCGTGATCGAGGGGTAAGGACCCGGCGCCATGCGCTCGCTCAGCCTGCTCGCCGAAGCCACCGCGAGGTCGCGGTCATGGCTGCAGGCGGTACAGAGCATCGACAGCGCAAGCAGGCAAAGAAGACCGCCCTTTCGCCAGGACTCCGCAGCTCTCCAGGACGTCATCCCCGCGAAAGCGGGAAGAGCTCCATCGACAGCGAAGCCGGTCATCCATCCTGAGCATCGCCACGCTGGGTTCTCGCTTTCGCGAGAATGACGCCAGGGCAGCAGGTAACGGCGCGCCTTCATGTCGTCACCAGCGGGCCGGGGTTCTTCAGGTAGCGCTTCATCGCCTCGGCCGCCCAGAAGGTCAGCGCGCCGACCGTGCCGGTGGGGTTGTAGCCGGCGTTCTGCGGAAACACGCTGGAGCCCATCACGAACAGGTTCGGCACGTCCCACGACTGCAGGTAGCGGTTGACCACGCTGGTCGCCGGGTCATTGCCCATCACCGCGCCGCCGGTGTTGTGCGTGGTCTGGTACGGCACGATGGAGTAATGGCCTTCGCGCTTCTTCGCATGATGGGTGGCGCCGGGGATCGCCTGCGCGATCTTCGTCGCCTGGTCGGTGAGGTAGTCGGACATCGTGTGCTCGTTCGGCTGGAAGTCGAACGTCAGGCGCAGCAGCGGGTTGCCGTAATCGTCGCGCCAGGTCGGATCGAGGTCGAGATAGTTGCTGCGATAACTCATCACGCTGCCATGCGTGGCGATCGAGGCGGAGGTGAGGTAGTTCTCGTGCATCGCCTTCTTCCAGCCGGCGCCCCATTTCGGCGCATCCTTGGGCAGCTGGTGCTGCAGGATCGGCCGGCCGCCGGTATTCCACAGCGCGATGTAGCCGCCACCGATGAAGCCGAGCGGGCCGTGGTCGAAGTTGTCGCCATTGAAGTTGTCCACGGCCTGGCCGAGCGCGCCGGCGCCCATGAACGGGTTGAGGATTTCCTTCTGGAACACGTCCACCGACGAGGTGATCTGGTAGGCGTAGTTGCGGCCCACCACGCCCTGGCCGGTCTGCGGGTCGTACGGCGTGCCGATCTTCGACAGCAACAGCAGGTGCACGTTGTGCTGGGCGAACGCGCACAGCACCACCATGCCGGCGGGCTGCTCGAATTCGTTGCCGTCGACGTCGACATAGGTGACGCCGGTGGCGACCTTGCCGCTGCCGTCGGTGTTGACGCGGGTGACGTTGCAGCGCGTGCGGAAGCTGAAGTTGTCCTTCTTCAGCAGTACCGGCAGGATCGTGGTCTGCGGGCTGGCCTTGGAATAGTTGCCGCAGCCGAACCATTCGCAATAACCGCAGTACGTGCACTGCCCCATCTGCACGCCGAGCGGGTTGCGATAGGGTTTCGATGCGTTGGCCGCCGGGCACGGGAACGGATCGAAGCCGGCCTCGCGCGCAGCCTTGTCGAACAGCACGGTGGAAGCGCTGCGCTTGAGCGGCGGCAGCGGATACTCGCGCCGGCGCGCGCCTTCGAACGGATTGCCGCCGGCCTGCTTCGCGCCGCCGAGGTTGCCGGCCTTGCCGGACACGCCGCACAGGTATTCGAACTTGTCGTAGTGCGGCTCGAGATCGTCGTAGGTCACGCCCCAGTCCTGCAGGTTCATGCCTTCGGGGATGAACTTCTTGCCGTAGCGCTGCTCGACCTGGCTGCGGATCTCGAAATCGCTGGGCAGGAAACGCCAGCACTGGCCGTTCCAGTGCACGCCGGCGCCACCGACGCCGGCGGCCGGCAGGAACGAGCCGAGATGGCGCATCGGCAACGCGGTCTGGTCGGCGCTGTTGCGGAAGGTCAGCGTCTCGCGTTCGGGCGATTCGAAAATCTGCTTGCGCACGGCGTAGCGCAGTTCGTCCTGGATGATGTCGGTGGCGAAGTCCGGCACGGTGTCGCGGAACTCGCCGCGTTCCAGTGCGAGCACCTGCACGCCGGCGTCGGTCAGTTCCTGCGCGATGATCGCCGCGGTCCAGCCGAAGCCGACCAGCACCACGTCGACCGGAGGCAGCCGCGTGGCCATCAGCTTTCTCCCCTGCTGCGCGCATCCGGATGCCGGCCGACCAGGCTCACGAACGGCTGCGTGTACGGCTGGCCGAACCTGTCGATCTCCTCGACGTAGTTGTAGCGCGGGCCGGGGAAGCCGATCAGCTTCCAGCCGGCGAAATCGCGGTTGCCGCCGTAGGCCGGATCGGCCAGGTAGCCTTCCTGCGTGTTCTGCCACAGCAGCGCGAAGAAGCTCTTGGCGGGCACGTTGGTCAGCTTGATCTTGTCGTCCTCCAGCGCGTGCAGCACCTCGTCCTGTTGTGCGGCGGTCAATTGCGCGAACGGCTTGCCGTACTGCTGCGTGCAATGCTTCCCGATGCCAGCGATCGCCTCCCGATAGATCTGCGCGGGCGTGAATTTCAGCTGGAAGCCCTGCTGGTCGGTGCCGGTCGGCCATGGGCCCTGCATGTACCAGCGCTCGGCGCGGCCGTAGGCGCTGGCCAGCTGCAGGTCGATGAACTGCGTGATGCCGGCCTCGTTCGCCCCGGCGCCGAGCGCATCGGCGGGAATCAGCCGCTGCGTGGCCGCGTCGACGAAGCTCTTCTCGGCCTCGCTGAAGTACACCGGCGCGTCGGCTCGCGCGGACGAATGGGCCGCTCGGCAGCTGCCGAGCACGCCAACGGCCGGCACCAGCACGGCGATGGTTTTCAGGAAGGCGCGGCGCGAGGCATCGGCCGATGTCTCATCGGCGATCGACCGGCTTCCTTTCCGTCCATCGGCAGGCATCGACATCGGCGGCTCCCGCGGCAGAAAGGAAAAGCATAGACATTCACCGTGAAGGTTCGGTGGTTCCGCGCGAGCGATCTGCCGCGCATGCCGCCGATTCACGCACCATCGACGACGCGCCTTGGCACGATGCAGCGGCCGTCGAAGCCGACGCCACGATCCATCGAGAGGACCCACCCATGAATGCGATACCCAGCGAACCGTGCGCGCACCCGGGTTGCGGCTGCAAGGTCAGCGAACCGGACCAGTACTGCAGCGACCATTGCCGCCAGCAGGGCCGGCAGGCCGCAGCCGAAGGCGAATGCGGCTGCGGCCATTCGGACTGCATCGTGAAAGACGCGCTGCGGCGCGCGAACGATCTCTGACGGCTGCACGCCGGCGGCCTGCTTCCCGTTGCTGCTCAGCCCGCCTTGCGGCTGGCGCGCCTGGCAGTCTTCTTGGCCGGCGCCTTCTTTCGCGGCGCCGTCTTGTCGGCGCTCTTGCCGGCGGTCTTGCGCGTCGTTTTCGCGGGCGCCTTCTTTGCCGGGGTGCGCTTGTTGCTGGCCAGGCTCTGCTGCAGCAACGACATGAAATCGACCACGTTGGTGGCGGCGTTCTCCGGTGCTTCCTCCTCTTCCTCGGACGGCGGCGTGACCAGCCCCTTGGATTTCATGCGCTTCTCGATGACCTTGCGCAGGCGGTCGCGGAACTCGTCGCGGTAGTCCGCCGGCTTCCACTCGTCGCTCATCGACTCGATCAGCTGCTCGGCCATCTCGATCTCCTTGCCCGACACGCGGTATTGCGACGCCTCGCCCTCGGGGATCTTGTACTCGCTGGCGTCGACCAGTTCCTGCGGGTAGCGCATCAGCATCAGCATCAAGGCATCGCCGCGCGGCATCACGGCGGCGAGGTACTCGCGCGTCCGGATCACCACGCGCGCGATGCCGATCTTGCCGGTGCGCTTGAGGGTTTCGCGCAGCAGCACGTAGCCCTTCTCGGCCTTCTTGCCGGGCACCAGGAAATACGGCTTCTCGAAATATTCCGGCCCGATCGAATCGGCGTCGACGAAGGCCTTCACGTCGACGACTTCGCGGCCTTCGGACGAGGCGGACTTGATGTCCTCCGGCTCCAGCACGACGTAGCTGCCCTTGGCGTACTCGAACGCCTTGACGATCTCCTTCCATGGCACTTCCTCGCCAGTTTCCGCATTGACGCGCTCGTAGCGAACCGGCGTGTTGCTGCGGCTGTCCAGCATGCGGAAGTGCAGGTCGACGCTGCGCTCGCCGGTCATCAGCGACACCGGCACGTTGAGCAAGCCGAATGACAGGGTGCCGCTCCATATGGGTCGCGCCATGGCTTGCTCTCCGTTGGGTCCTCGAGTGGACTGCTGCGATCAGGATGCTTTCTTCGCGCGGGTCCTGGCTGCCTTTTTGGCCGCTGCCGAACGGCCCGCCCCACCCTTGGTATGCGCGGCCTTCTTCGCCGCCGCCGAACGCGAACCGGCGCTGCGCTTGGACGCGCTCTTCTTGGCCTGCGACGACAACGCCGACTTCGACGCGGCCTTGTGGCCTTCCTTCTTCAGCGCCCTGGTGGTCGCCCGCGAGCGCTTCGCGGCGGGCTTGTGGTGCTCGTGCGAAGCGGCCTCGTCCTGCGCGGCTTTCTTCTTCGTCGACTTGCTGGCGTTCTTGCCGGGCGATGCCTTGACCCCGGCGCGCCTGGCCTTGGACAAACCGATCGCGATCGCCTGCTTGGTCGAGCGCGCGCCGTGCTTGCCTTCGCGCACGTGCTCGATTTCTTCCTTTACGTATTCGCCAGCCTGGGTGCTGGGTGCCTTGCCTTCCTTCTTGTCCTTCGCGGCGGCGCGGCGGGTTTTTTCTTCGGGCATGACAGTTCTCCGGCAGTGGATAGAGATGTCGCCCGCCGACTATTTGCGCGTCGATGTGGACGCACTGTCAAATGCGCCGTGATGCGTGTTTCACCCGGGACGCACGTATCGCCCGCTAGCGTGGCATCCCCCGATCCGGAGTGCCGCCAGATGCCTGCGACCAAGCATGCCGCCCGAACCTCGAAGGCCACCGTCGAGCGCCAGCGCGCCATCCAGGCAGCCACCGAGCGCGAGGAGCAGGACAAGGCGAAGTCGAAGAAATCCGCATCGAAATCGGCATCGAAGAAAACGCCGACCGCACCGGGCAAACCGCAGAATCCGCTGCCGGAACAGCATCAGAAAAAGCCGGGCATCGAGCAGCAGCTCGACCCGCGTCCGCAGTTCCTGGCGCCGAACTACGCCGGCAGCGGCAAGCTCGCCGGCATGGCCGCGCTGATCACCGGCGGCGACTCGGGCATCGGCCGCGCGGTGGCCGTGCTGTTCGCCCGCGAAGGCGCCGACGTGGCCATCGTCTACCTGAGCGAGGACGTCGACGCCGAGGAAACCCGCGATTACGTGGAAGCAGAGGGCCGGCGCTGCCTGCTGATCCGTGGCGACGTGCGCGATGCCGCGTTCTGCCGCGACGCGGTGGAGAAGACGGTGAAGGCGTTCGGCAAGCTCTCCGTGCTCGTCAACAACGCCGCGTTCCAGGAGCATGCCGAATCGATCGAGGACATCACCGAAGAGCATTTCGACGAAACCCTGCGCACCAACCTCTACGGCTATTTCCACATGGTCCGCGCTGCCTCGCCACACCTTGGCAGCGGTTGCTCGATCATCAACACCGGTTCGGAAACGGGCCTGTTCGGCAACGACAAGCTGCTCGACTACTCGATGACCAAGGGCGGCATCCATGCCTTCACCAAGGCGCTGTCGCTGAACATGGTGTCGCGCGGCATCCGTGTGAACGCGGTGGCGCCCGGCCCGGTATGGACGCCGCTGAACCCGTCCGACCAGCCGGCGGAGCGGGTACGCGACTTCGGCAAATCCAGCGTGATGGGTCGCCCGGCGCAACCGGAAGAGCTCGCACCCGCCTACGTTTTCCTGGCCGCGCCCGCGTGCGCGAGCTATATCTCCGGCGCGGTGCTGCCGGTGATGGGCGGCCCCACCAGCTGAATCCGCCGCGCCACCCGGCGGCTCTTCCAGGTGACCGATGACGTGAGCAGCCTGAGGGACTACCAGCGCAAGCGCGACTTTTCCAGGACGCGCGAGCCCGCCGCGAACGAGACGGGGGCCGCCGATCACCGTGCGATCTTCGTGGTGCAGTTGCACCACGCCAGCCGCCGCCATTTCGATTTCCGCCTGCAGGTCGGCGACGTACTGAAAAGCTGGGCGGTGCCGAAAGGCCCCAGCTACGATCCCGAAGTGAAGCGCCTCGCGGTGGAGGTCGAAGACCATCCGGTGTCCTACGCGAATTTCGAAGGCGACATCGAACACGGTTACGGCAAGGGCCACGTCGACCAGTTCGACATCGGCGTGTGGACCACTGCCGGCGACGCCGAGGCGCAACTGCAGAAGGGGCACCTGCGCTTCGAGCTGTTCGGCAAGCGGCTCAAGGGCGGCTGGCATCTGGTGCGCAGCGGCCGCAAGGAGCGTCAGCCGGCATGGTTCCTGATCAAGGCGACCGACGCGTATGCCGGCGACGTGGAGGCCGACGACCTGCTCGACGCGAAGATGATCCGCAGCACCCGCGATGCCGCGAAGACGCCTGCGACCAAGGCCGCCGCGAAGAAATCCACGGCGCGCAAGAAGCCCATCCCGAAGGCGAAGAAGGTGCCGCGGCTGCGGCTGGCCAGGGCCGCGGCGGCGCTGGATGGCGCGCGACCAGCGCCTGCCAGCAGCGATTTCTTCAACCCCGAACTGGCCCGCCTGCGCGAGTTTCCGCCCGAGGGCGATCAATGGCTGCACGAAGTGAAATGGGACGGCTACCGCATCCTGGCCGCGATCGCCGGCGGCGAGGTGAAGCTGTGGTCGCGCAACGCCCTGCCATGGAACGAGCGCCTGCCCGACATCGTGCAATCGCTGGAATCGCTGGGCCTGCACTCGGCGCGGCTCGATGGCGAACTCGTCGCGCTGGATGCGCGCGGCCACAGCGACTTCAACGCCCTGCAGCAGACCCTGTCCGGCGAGGCGCAACGGCCGCTGATCTACATGCTGTTCGACCTGCCGTATCTCGAAGGCAGCGACCTGTCGCGGGTTGGCCTGCTGGAGCGCAAGGCGCTGCTGCAGCAGTTGCTGTCGCATGCGCCGAAGCATCTCGCCTTCAGCACGCATGCGATCGGCAACGGCGAAGGCGCATTCAAGATGGCCACCAAGCAGCAGCTGGAAGGAATCATTTCCAAGCGCGTCGATTCGACCTACCACGCCGGCCGCGGCGACGACTGGCTGAAGATCAAGCGGCTGGAAAGCGACGAGTTCGCGGTGGTCGGCTACACGCCGCCTAAGGGCAGCCGCAACGGGTTCGGCTCGCTGCTGCTGGCGCGGCCCGACCCCGCGGTGGCATCCGGCTGGATCTACGTGGGCCGCGTCGGCACGGGGTTTTCCGACGAACAACTGCGGCAACTGGCCAGCACGATCGTCGCCGAAGGCAACCGCAAGCCCACGGTAAAGCTGAGCGCGATCGATCCGCTGCTGCGCGACGCGCGCTGGATCAAGCCGGCAGCGGTGGCCGAGGTGTATTACCGCGGCATCGGCAACAAGAACCTGTTGCGCCAACCGAGCCTGAAGACCATGCGCACCGACAAGACCGCCGCCAACCTCGCCGATTCCGACCGCGGCCCCCGCCGCGCGGCCGCATCATCAAAGTCCACTGCGGCCAGCCGCAAATCGTCCGGCAAGAACAAGCCCGCCGACATCACGATCAGCCATCCCGACCGCGTGGTGTTTCCCGACGACGGCTACACCAAGCAGGACGTGGCCGACTACTACACCAGCGTGATGAAGTGGTTCCTGCCCGGCGTGATCGGGCGGCCGACCTCGGTGATCCGCTGCCCGGAGGGCACCGCCCAGACCTGCTTTTTCCAGAAACACCTGATGCAGGGCCTGAAGCACGTGGGCAGCGCGAAGCTCAAGGAAGAATCCGGCGCGCAGGCCACCTACATCTATCCGCTGGACGCCGATTCGGTGATCGAGCTGGTGCAGTTCGGCGTGCTGGAGTTCCACCCCTGGGGCGCCACCGTGGAGCAGCCGGACAAGGCCGACCGCGTGGTGTTCGACCTGGATCCCGGCGCGGACGTGGCGTGGGAGCGGGTGGTCGCCGCGGCGCGGCTGGTGCGCAAGCTGCTCAACCAGATCGGCCTCGAATCCTTCCTGCGCACGACCGGCGGCAAAGGCCTGCACGTGGTGGTTCCGCTCAATCCCGCCTGTCCGTGGCCGCAGGTGAAGGAGTTCGCGCGTGCCTTCGCCAGCTCGATGGCGCAGGCGCATCCGATGGAGTTCATCGCCACTGCCAGCAAGTCGCGGCGCAGCGGGCTGATCTACGTCGACTACTTGCGCAACAGCCGCGGCGCCACCAGCGTGGCCTCGTATTCGCTGCGCGCCCGCAGCGGCGCGCCGGTGGCCATGCCGCTGCGTTGGGACGAGCTGGGCAAGTTGAAGAGCGGGCACGACTTCGACATTCGCTCGACGCCGAAGCGGCTGGCGCGGCAGCGCAAGGATCCGTGGGAGGGCATCGATGGCTTGCGACAGAGCCTGGATGACGTGACGGACAAGTTGGGCTGACAGGCGGTGGCCCTTCGACTTCCTCGCTCCTCAAGGCCGTAGCCATCCATGGCTACTCCCCGCGTGCGGCCCTGCGGGCCTACGCTCAGGGTGATCGGCAAAGAGCAAACCGTCCCGTAAACCCGTTCACCTGAGCGTAGCGCAGCGAAGTCGAAGGGGCGCCGTTGAAAGCCGCCTACGCCGCCTTCCCCGCCAGCCTCTCGATGATCGCCCCGGCAAACGCCGGAATGTCGTCCGGCTTGCGGCTGCTGATCAAGGTTCCGTCTCGTACCACTTCGCTGTCCTGCCATTGCGCACCGGCGTTCTCCAGGTCCTTGCGCAAGGACGGCCACGAGGTGATCTTGCGGCCGTCGACCAGGCCGGCGTCGATCAATGTCCACGGTCCATGGCAGATGGCGGCGATGGTCTTGCCGGCATCGCCGAACGACTTGATCAGCGCGATAGCCGCCGGCTGCAGGCGCAGCAGGTCGGGATTCATCACGCCGCCGGGCAGCACCAGCGCGTCGTAGTCGGCTACCTGCGCATCGTCCAGGGCGACGTCGACGGGCACCGGCTCGCCCCACTCCTTGTGTTTCCAGCCCTTGATCTGCGTTGCGTCGCCGGGAGCGATCACGTCGGTTTTGGCGCCGGCTTCCTCCAGCAGGCGTTTCGGTTCGGTCAGTTCGGATTGCTCGAATCCGTCCGTGGCGAGGATGGCGATGCGGCAGCCTTCGAGTCGGGATGAGGACATGATGTTCTCCTTCGCAAAGCCCGAGCATCGCCGTTCGCGCATGCATCCCGCGTCAGTTCATCGTGAGCATGTCGTGACCGGCGGCTGCCGAGCCGACGTAACGTCCACATCGCCTGCTCCAGAGTGCAGGGCCATGGTGCATGAATTCGCCACGCGATGGCTGCAGGATGTGTGGGTGCGGCTTGGATTTGCCGTTGCCGTCGGGCTGCTGCTCGCCGTTGCGCTGCGTGCCGTTGCCTATGCCGTCCTGCGCCGCATGGCGAAGCATCACCCGCTGATATCGGACGTCATGCGCCGTGCCAGCGCGCCGATGGAATGGCTGATGCCGCTGCTGACGCTGACGATTGCCCTGCGCGTCTGGCCGGCCACCACGTCTTCCGCGTTCGCGCTGCTGCAGCAGCTGTTGCTGATTGCTTTGCTGGCGGTGGGCACGTGGCTGGCGGTGCGCTGCATCGGCACGTTCGAAGGCGTGGCGATCCGTCGCTACCCGATGGATGTGGCGGACAACCTGCGCGCACGCCGCGTGGTGACCCAGGTTCGCGTGCTGGCGCGCACGGCCGACGTGATCGTGATCGTCATCGGCGCGTCGATCATCCTGCTGACGATACCCGGCGTGCGCCAGCTCGGCGCCAGCCTGCTCGCTTCGGCGGGCGTGGCCGGACTGGCGATCGGCCTGGCCGCCAAGCCGGTGCTGAGCAACCTGATCGCCGGCCTGCAGATCGCGCTCACGCAACCGATCCGGCTGGACGACGTGGTGATCATCGAGGGCGAGTGGGGACGCATCGAGGAGATCACCGGCAGCTACGTGGTGGTGCGCATCTGGGACGAGCGCCGGCTGGTGGTGCCGCTGAACTGGTTCATCGAAAACCCGTTCCAGAACTGGACGCGGCGCAGTTCGCAGCTGATCGGCACGGTGTTCCTGATGCTGGATTACCGCATGCCGCTGGCGCCGCTGCGCGAGGAGTTGAAGCGGCTGTGCCGCGAGGCGCCGGAATGGGACGGGCGCGTCTGCGTGCTGCAGGTGACGGATGCCAACGAGCACGCCATGCAGTTGCGCGCGCTGGTCAGCTCGTCCGATTCCGGCCGCGGCTGGGATCTGCGTTGCCACGTGCGCGAAGGACTCATCGCCTATGTCCAGGCCAATCATCCCGAAGCGTTGCCGCGCTGGCGCGGCGAACTGGAACGCGGCGGCCACCCGCCGGAACAACCGCCGATGCCACGCAACCCCGCACCCCAGCACAGCCCCTCGCCGGAGGACGGTGGCCCGTTGCGCGCTCACCGTTCGCGCTGAGCGTAGCCCGCGCAGCGGGCGAAATCGAAGCGACGACAGCACGATGATGGTCTTTCGCGGGGCATCCTTCGACTTCGGCCTTCGGCCTACGCTCAGGACGAACGGATGTTGTTGGTGATGTCTTCCGTCAATGGAAATTGCGCGACCGCGCATCCAGCGCACCGAGCAGCGGCGTCAGATCCTTCAGGCGATGCGCGATCAGATGGCTGACGCCGTCCACCTGTTCCCACTGCCCCTCCACCGCCAGCAACCGTGCTTCGAGCAACGCGCGGCGCTGCGTTTCGGCGACGTGCCGCCATACCACCACGTTGACCAGGCCGTGCTCATCCTCGAGGGTCACGAAGATGATGCCGCTGGCGGTCTGCGGCTGCTGGCGCGAGGTGACCAGGCCGGCCACGCGCACATGGCTGTTGTGCGGCTGGCTGCGCAGCGCTTTTCCGTCGATGCAATGGGCCGCACGCAGCCGCGCCCGGATCTGCCGCAGCGGATGCGGACCGAGGCTGAGCCCGAGCCGCGCGTAATCGTCCAGCGTGTCCTCGGCTTGCGTGGGCAGCGGCAGCACGATGGCCGGTTCGGCGGGACTGTCCCTGCCGAACAGCGGCAATTGCGCCTCGACGCCGGCGACGGCCCAGCGCGCGCGATGGCGATGGCCGGCCAGCCCGCGCAGCGCGGCGGCATCTGCCAGCACGCCCTGCTGGCGTCGATCCAGGCTGGCGCGCGTGCACAGGTCGGTGACGTCGGCGAAGGCACGTTGTTCGCGTGCTTCCATCAGCCGCTGCGCCGCGGCTTCGGGAAAGCCGCGCACCATGCGCAGGCCCAGCCGGATCGCGCGTGAACCGGCCGCGCCGCGTGGGTCGGTTTCCAGGGTGCAGTCCCAGTCGCTGTAGCGCACGTCGACCGGACGCACAGCCACGCGATGCCGCTGCACGTCCTGCACGATCTGCGCCGGCGCGTAGAAACCCATCGGCTGCGCATTGAGCAGGGCGCAGGCGAACGCGGCCGGGTAATGGCATTTCAGCCAGCACGAGGCGTAGACGAGGTTGGCGAAGCTGGCCGCGTGCGATTCGGGAAAACCGTAGGAGCCGAAGCCCTTGATCTGCTCGAAGATGCGCGCGGCGAATTCCGCGGTGTAGCCGTTCTTCAGCATGCCCTGCACCAGCTTCTCGCGATGCGGCTCCAGCCCGCCGTGGCGTTTCCATGCGGCCATCGAGCGGCGCAGCTTGTCGGCCTCGCCATCGGTGAAGTCGGCAGCCACGATGGCCAGCTGCATCACCTGTTCCTGGAACAACGGCACGCCAAGCGTGCGCCCCAGCACGTCCTTGAATTGCGGCGATGGATATTCCACCACCTCCTCGCCATTCCGCCGCCGCAGGTACGGATGCACCATGTCGCCCTGGATCGGCCCCGGCCGCACGATCGCCACCTGGATCACCAGGTCGTAGAAATTCGCCGGCCGATGCCGCGGCAGCATCGCCATCTGCGCGCGGCTTTCGATCTGGAACACGCCGACGGTGTCGGCTTTCTGGATCATGGCGTAGGTGTCCCTGTCGCCCGGCTCGATCGTCGCGATGGTCTTCACCACGCCATGTTCGCTTTCCAGCAGGCCGAAACATTTTTTCAAGCAGGTCAGCATGCCCAGCGCCAGGCAGTCGACCTTCAGCATGTGCATGCTGTCCAGGTCGTCCTTGTCCCACTGGATGATGGTGCGATCCGGCATCGCCGCGTTCTCCACCGGCACCATCTCGTGCAGGGGCACGCTGGAAATCACGAATCCGCCGACGTGCTGGGACAGGTGCCGCGGCATGCCGAGCAGTTCGTAGGTGAGCTTCAGCACGCGGCGGATGACCGGGCTGTCCGGATCGAAGCCCTGCTCGCGCAGGCGTTCGTCGGCGCTGCTGTCGCCCCAGCCGCGCGCGAAGATGTCGCTGAGCTGGTCGACCTGGTCCGGTGGAAGGCCCAGCGCCTTGGCCACGTCGCGCACCGCGCTGCGGCCGCGGTAGCAGATCACGGTGGCGGCCAGCGCGGCGCGCGCGCGTCCGTATTTCCTGTAGATGTACTGGATCACCTCCTCGCGCCGTTCGTGTTCGAAATCGACATCGATATCGGGTGGCTCGTCACGGTCTTCGCTGATGAAGCGCGCGACCAGCAGTTCGTTGACCTCCGGGTCCACCTCGGTCACGCCCAGCGCAAAACACACGGCGGAGTTGGCGGCCGAGCCGCGGCCCTGGCAGAGGATGCCCTCCGCGCGCGCAAAGTGGACGATGTCGTGCACGGTGAGGAAGAACGGCTCGTATGCTTTCAAGGCGATCAATGCCAGCTCGTCATCGATCAGCTTGCGTACCTTGGCACTGGCACCCTCGGGCCAGCGCCATCGGATGCCCTCCTCGGCGAGATGGCGCAGCCAGCTGGTGGGCGTGTGGCCTTGCGGCACCAGTTCGGTCGGATAGTTGTATTTCAGTTCGCCCATCCGGAACGTGCAGCGTTCGGCGATGCGCACGCTTTCCTGCAGCAAATCCTCGGGATAGATGGCGGCCAGCACATCGCAGCGGCGCAGGTGGCGCTCGCCATTGCGGAAGATCAGCGCACCCGCCTCGGCGATCGGCACGCGATGGCGGATCGCGGTGAGCGTGTGCTGCAGCGCCAGCCGGCGGCGCACGTGCATGTGCACGTCGCCGCTGGCCACCAGTGGCAGCTCCAGTGCGCGGCCCAGCGCCTGCAGTTCGCGCAGGCGCGCGGCATCGTCGGGGCCGTGATGCAGCTCCACCGCCAGCCACGCACGTTCGCCGAAGGTGGCGCGCACCCAGCGGCCTTGGGCGATGTCCGGTTGCAGGCCCGGAATCCACAGCACCAGCGTGCCCGGCAGGCCGTCAGCCAGGTCGGCGCGGGTGAGCCGGTACGTGCCTTTCTCCGAGGCCCGGCGCCCGCGCGTGATCAATTTGCACAGCTCGGTGTAGCCCTGCCGGTTCTCGCACAGCAGCACCAGCTTGGGGCCGTCGTCGAGCTGGAACTCGGCGCCGACGATCAGTTTCAGATCGATCTCCTTCGACGCCTCATACGCGCGCACGATGCCGGCCAGCGAGCATTCGTCGGTGATCGCCAGCGCGCCGTAGCCGCAGGCCTTGGCGCGTTCGAACAACTCGCCTGCGCTGGAGGCGCCGCGCCCGAACGAGAAATTCGACAGGCAATGCAGCTCGGCATACGAACTCGCAAGCGCGCTCATGCGAACCAGCCCTGCAGCATCCAGCCGCTGCGTTCACCGGGCTGGCAGAACGCCCACGCGTGCTGGCCCAGCGAGGTCTCGATCACGTAGTAGTCGCGGCACGCTTCGGCGCCGTCCCACCAGCCAGTCTCCAGCCGTTCGGGGCCGGCCAGGATGCGCGGCGCCGGGCCGCGCAGGGGAATCGGGCGATCAAGCAGCCAGGTCGGGCGCGGATGCGGCTCGTGATAGGCCGCCGCGGATTCGGCCACGGCCTGCGCGCATTCGGGGCGCGGATCGGTGGTGCTGCCCAGTCGGTAGACGGCGCGATCGCCCAGCCGCGCACGCAATCGTTCGCGCAGCTGCTCGATCGGCAGCGCATTGGCCGGGCGCTCGTCGAACAGGTCGCGGCCGGCAGGCACGAAGGCCGGCAGGTCGCGTGCGACCAGCCGCAAGCCCAGCACGGGTTCGGGCAGTTGCACCTGCTCCAGCCGGCCACGCGCCAGCTCGAACAGCATGCCGGCATCGCGTTCCGACGCCAGCAAGCCCACCTTCACCTCCGTGGCCCTGCCTTCACGATGTTCCATCCGTAGCGTAAACCGCTGCACGCCACCATCCCTGCCCGCCAGGTAGGCGGCGAGGTCGCCGATCATGCGGCGCAGCGGAAACACCAGCGCGGCGAGGTTCTCCACTTCGTGGCTCAGTTCGATGCGCAGGTCGAAAACATCCGGCGGGCGATAGCTGTCCAGTCCGGCCGGCAGTTCGCCGAGCAGGCGATCGATCGCCTGCAGCAGCTCGGCACCGAAACGGCGGCGCAGGCCGTCGCGCGGCAACTTCAGCAACTGCCCCAGCGTGCGGATGCCCATGCCCGACAACGCCTCGATCGCAGCCGCCGGCAAGCGGCTCTTGCGCGTCGGCACGGCCTGCAGGGCACGCGGCAGATGATCGGGAAACAGCACCGCCTGGCCATCCTCGACGCCGGCCAGCACATAGGCCGCATGCGGCGTGGGCGCCACCGCGATGCGATGGCGAAACCCCAGCGCGGTGAAGTCGGCGCGCAGCATGGATTCGAACCGCGGCCACGGGCCGAACAGGCCGAGGCTGCGGCTCACCTCCAGCACGATCGCGTGCGGCAGCAGACTTACTTCGGAGCTGTAGCGATAGGCCACCGCGGCCAGGAACCGCTGCCAGCGATCAGCCGCCTGGTGGTCGCAGGGCAACGCCTCGAAGGTCGCCAGCAGCGCGCGGGCCGCCATCAGGCGCTGGCCCACGCGCAAGCCCGCCTCGCGCGCCGCGGCGTTGACCGCCACGATGCTGCGCGCATTGACCGCGCCGTCCACCAGCACCAGCGGATCGTGGTTCGCGCGGCGGCGCAGGACACCATCCAGCGCGAGATGCGGCAACAGTACGCAGGCCCACAACATGATCGGCGGCCATCAATGCAGCGAACGGGGGAACAGAAAAGGCTGCGACGGCACGGCCCCGCCGCGGCATTTGCGCACCCATACGCGGGAGCGCGGCGCGGCCTCGATCTCCAGCCGCAAGGCCGCCGGCGAGGCCGCCGGCAGATGCCTGCGATCGCGGAACGCAAAGCCCAGCGCCTTGCCCGCATCCGCCGCCACCTGCAGCCGGCGCAAGGCGCGATCGTCGGCCTGGCGCGGCCACGCCAGCACCGCCGAACAACTGCCCGAGCGCAGGCACTGCTCGGTGGCCCACAGCACGTCGGCGTCCGATGCCGCGACCATTTCCACCCGTCGCATGTCGACGCCGTGCTGTTGCCAGCCGGCCACGCACGGCAGGTACGGCGGCGCCACCACAAGCACCGGGCGTTTGCCCTGGCTGAGCCGCGCCAGCGTGGGCAGCAGCAGGGACAACTCGCCGACGCCATCGGCAGGCAGCAGGATTTCCGTCAACGCCGCATCGGGCCAGCCACCGGCGGGCAGCGATGCATCCAGCGCGGCCCACCCGGTCGGCTGCTCTCCGGCCGGCACGGGCATGGCCCGACCGCGCCAGACCTGGCGCGCATCGAGCATGCCCGACAAGGCGACCACAGCGCCCATCAGCCGCCCCTCAGCAAACCGGCGAACAGGCCTTCGATGGCGAAGTCGTCGCTGGGATCCGGCGTGATTGGCTGATAGCCAGGGCTGTTCGGCAGCAGCCGGATCACGTCGCCCTGCCAGTACAAGCGCTTGATGGTGAAACGGTCGCCGCCGACCCGCGCCGCGACCACCTGGCCGTGGCGGGCCACCGGCGTGGCATGCACGCCCACGATGTCCTGGTCGAGGATGCCTTCGTCGCGCATCGAATCGCCGACCACGCGCACCAGGTAATCCGGCTTCAGCCGGAACAGCCAGCGCGACACGCGCAGCGTGCGTTCGACCCGCGCGTCGGAAAACAGCGGCTCACCCGCGGCGATGCGCCCGACCAGCGGCAGCTCCATGGTGTCGGTGTCGGCCGGGTCCGGCGCGCTCACCAGGCGGATGCCGCGCGAGCGGTTCGGCTCGATCTGCAGCCGCCCCTTGGCCTCCAGCGAACGCACGTGCTTGAGCACCGCACTGACGTTGGCCAGGCCCATCGCCTGGCCGATCTCTTCCAGCGTCGGCGCCTGGCCGGTGTGTTGGAGACGATCGCGGATGAAGTCCAGGATGTTGGATTGGCGGGTGGTCAGCTGCAGGCTCATGCCACCATATTTTCACCTTTTGTGGTGAAAATGAAGCTCCATCGAAAGCCCGGGTCGCCACCCCCGAAAGATCAACGGCTTGGCAGGCGTACTTCAAGTTCATCCGTTGCCGGATTCACGACGCGCGGGGATCGCCGGTTTCCGTGCATGCCCGTGCACGTTCCTGCAGCAGTTCGCGTTCGCGCAGATTCTGCGTGAGCGTGCTGGCGCGCTGGAATTCCGCGCGTGCCTCCTCGGTACGGTCGAGCTTGGCCAGCAGGTCGCCGCGCACGGTCGGCAGCAGGTGGTAGTTCGCCAGTGCCGGTTCATCAGCCAATGCATCGACGAGGGCAAGTCCCGCGGCAGGGCCGGATGCCATCGACACCGCCACCGCACGGTTCAACTCCACGATGGGCGACGGCATCACACGCGCGAGCATGCCGTACAGCGAGGCGATGCGCGGCCAGTCGGTCTGCTCCGCGGTCAGCGCGCGGGCATGGCAGGCGGCAATGGCTGCCTGCAACGCATAAGGGCCAAGCGCCCCGCCCAGTTTCTCGGCATGCTCGAGCGCCACCAGCCCGCGCCGGATCAGCAGGCGATCCCACTGCGCGCGGTTCTGCTCGAGCAGCAGGATCGGTTCGCCCTTGCCGTTGACGCGGGCGCGCGAACGCGAGGCCTGGATTTCCATCAGCGCGACCAGGCCGTGCACTTCCGGTTCGCGCGGCGCCAGCCCGGCCAGCACCCGGCCGAGCCGCAGCGCCTCCTCGCACAGCGCCGGCCGCATCCAGTCGCTGCCGGCCGTCGCGGCATAGCCCTCGTTGAACACGAGATAGATCACCTCCAGCACCGACGACAGGCGCGCCGCCAGCTCCTCGGCGCGCGGCACCTCGAACGGCACCTCGGCCTTGGCCAGGCTGCGCTTGGCGCGCACGATGCGCTGCGCGATCGTCGGCTCCGGCACCAGGAAGGCCCGCGCGATCTCCTCGGTGGTCAGGCCGCCGAGCAGGCGCAGCGTGAGCGCCACGCGCGCCTCGACCGACAACACGGGATGGCAGGCGGTGAAGATCAGCCGCAGCAGATCGTCGCCGATCGGATCATCCAGAGCTGCCTCTACCTGCGACACGGCGTGTTCCTGCTCGCTCTCGAGTTCGTGCATCAATTCCACGTGCTTGCGCTCGAGCAGCTTGCTGCGGCGCAGGCGGTCGATCGCACGGCGCTTGGCGGTGGTCATCAGCCATGCGCCGGGGTTGTCCGGCACGCCCGACCGCGGCCACTGCTCCAGTGCAATGACCAGCGCGTCCTGCGCCAGCTCCTCGGCCAGGCCGACGTCGCGCACCATGCGTGCGAGGCCGGCAATGAGTCGGGCCGATTCGATCCGCCAGACGGCATCGATGGCGCGGTGGGTATCGGTCGTGGTCATGGCGACCGATCACACCATCTGTTCCGTGCCGGCGCAAGTTGGGCGTCCCCTTACTTGTCCTTCTCGCAATTGATCATCCACGGCACGCCGAACTGGTCGACCAGCATGGCGAAGCGTTCGGCCCAGAAGGTCTTTTCGTACGGCATCTGCACCGTGCCGCCTTCCTTCAGTGCGTTGAAGAGACGCTCGCCTTCCGCGACCGTGTCGACCTGGATCGACACCGAGCAACCCTTGATGCCCTCGTAGGGACGATCGGGCGGACCATCGGAAGCCATCAATACCTGGTCGCCGATTTCCAGCCGCACATGGATGATCCAGTCGCGGGTTTCCGGCGGCATGTTTTCGCAGCCGGGCGCTTCGCCGAAACGCATCATGTTGGTGATCTTGGCGCGCAGGCACTGCTCGTAGAACCTGAATGCCGCTTCGGCCTTGCCGTTGAAGATGAGGTAGCTGTTCAGTTGCATGGGGATGCTCCTTCGGTTTTCCGATAAGGCCGGATCAGGATGACTTGGCAGCGATCTGCGCCCGCAGCCGGTCTTCCTGTTCGCGCAGCTCGGGCGTGAACTCGGCGCCGAAGTCCTCCATCTCGAACACCTGGCGCAACTCGACTTCGGCGCCGCCGTCGAACGGGGCGCGCTTGAGCCATTCGATCGCCTCGTCCTTCGACTTCACCTGCCACAGCCAGAAGCCGGCGACGAGCTCCTTGGTTTCGGCGAACGGCCCGTCGATCACCGTGCGCTGATGGCCGGAAAACTTCACCCGCACGCCCTTCGAGCTGGGCTGCAGGCCTTCGCCGGCCAGCATGATGCCGGCCTTCACCAGCTCTTCGTTGAATTTTCCCATCTCGGTCAGCAGCTGCTGGCTCGGCATCACGCCGGCTTCCGAGTCCTTGTCCGCTTTCACCATCACCATGAATCGCATCGTCGTGTCCTCGTGGGTATCGTTGGCGGGCGCGGAGCCGTGAATGCGTTGCAACGGCCCCGTGTTCTCTGATGTGACGAACGGGGAGCGGCCGGATCGACAGGCGGGCGAAAATTCGCGTGCCCGATGTCCGGTTCCGGCGCAGGCGATGAGACAGCGACCAGCCACACTGGCGGCGACAATCCGGACACACTCGGAGACAATCCCCGCATGAGCGAAAACGAGCACCGCCCGCAGTGACCTTACTCCCGTCACCCCCGCACACCGTCCCGATCGAACCCGGCTTGATGGTGCTGCACGGCAACCGGCTCGAAGACCTGCGCGACCTGCTCACCGCGTGGCTGGCGCGCGCGCCGCTGCGGCCGCTGGAAAACGAGCTGATACTGGTGCAGAGCAACGGCATCGCTCAATGGTTGAAGCTGGCGCTGGCGCGTGCGCCGGCCAGTGGCGGGCTGGGTATCAGCGCCGCCGTCGAGGTGCAACTGCCGGGGCGCTTCCTGTGGACGGCGTATCGCGCGGTGCTGGGCCGCGACGCCGTGCCGGCGACGTCGCCGTTCGACAAATCGCGGCTCGTCTGGCGGCTGCTGCGGCTGATCCCGCAACACCTGCACGAGGAGGCGTTCACTCCGCTGCGCGATTTCCTCGGCGACGATCCGGACTGGCAGAAGCGCCATCAGCTGGCCGCCCGCATCGCCGACCTGTTCGACCAGTACCAGGTTTATCGGGCCGACTGGCTGGACGACTGGGAGCACGATCGCGACGACTTGCACGATGCGTTGCGTGGGCGCCGCACTGCGCTGGCCATCGACCAGCGCTGGCAGCCGCGACTGTGGCGGTTGCTGCTGGAGGATGTCGGCCCGGCGCAACGCCATGGCCATCGCGCCGCCGTGCATCGGGCCTTCGTCGAACGCCTGCAGTCGCTGGACCAGCGCCCTGCCGCGCTGCCGCGGCGCATCGTGGTGTTCGGCATGTCTTCGCTGCCGCAACAGACGCTGGAGGCACTGACCGCGCTGGCACGCTTCTGCCAGGTGATGCTGGTGGTGGCCAACCCGTGCCGGCACTACTGGGCCGACATCATTGAGGAGCGCGAGCTGCTCAAGGCCACCCAGCATCGGCAGGCCGGCAAACCCGGCCTGCCGGCCCAGCCACGCTACGAGGATCTGCACCTGCACGCGCATCCGCTGCTCGCCGCCTGGGGCAAGCAGGGCCGCGACTACATCCGCCTGCTCGACGCCTGCGATCAGCCCAATCGCTACCGGCAGCAATTCGCCGCCATCGATCGCGGCATCGACCTGTTCCAGGACGTCGAAGGCGGCGGTCTGCTGCAGCAGGTGCAGCAGGCGATTCTCGATCTCGAACCGTTGCCGGTCGACGCCGCGCAGCGCAAACCCTGGTACGAAGGCGATGCGTCGCTGCGCTTCCACATCGCGCACAGCCCGCAGCGCGAAGTGGAGGTGCTGCACGACCAATTGCTGGCGATGTTCGAGCGCGCCGCGCGCGAGGGCAAGCCGCTGGCGCCGCGCGACGTGATGGTGATGGTGCCGGACATCCAGGCCTATGCCCCGCATGTGCAGGCCGTGTTCGGCCGCCTGCCTGCCAGCGATCCCCGCCACTTGCCCTGCACCGTGGCCGATCAATCGGCACGCGGCAGCGAACCGTTGATCGTGGCGCTGGAGCATTTGCTGGCGCTGCCCGAATCGCGCTTCACCGTGAGCGAGATACTGGACCTGCTCGACGTGCCCGCGCTTCGCGCACGTTTCGGCTTCGACGAATCGAGCCTGCCCACGCTGCGTCGATGGATCGAGGAAGCCGGTATCCGCTGGGGACTGGACGGCGAGCAGAAACGCAGCCTGCAGCTGCCCGCGCTGGAGCAGAACAGCTGGCGCTTCGGCTTGCGCCGGATGTTGCTCGGCTACGCGGTGGGCGACGGCGAATCGCTGGACGGCATCGCGCCGTACGCCGAAGTCGGTGGCCTCGACGCCGTGTTGCTCGGCCCGCTGAGCCTGCTGCTGGACCGGCTGGAACATTACTGGCGCGAATTCCGCATACCTGCCACAGCCGCCACGTGGAGCGCGCGCCTGCATGCCCTGCTGGGCGATTTTTTCGATCGCGGCGACGAGCGCGATGCGCTGCATCTCGGCCGCCTCGACGACGCGCTGGAGGAATGGCAACAAGCCTGCGCCGATGCCGGTTTCACCGATGCCGTTCCGCTCACCATCGTGCGCGAACACTGGCTGCAGGCGATCGACGAGAGCCGGTTGTCGCAGCGTTTTCTCGGTGGCGCAGTGAGTTTCGGCACGCTGATGCCGATGCGCGCGATTCCCTTTCGCGTGGTCTGCCTGCTCGGCATGGACGACGGCGCTTACCCACGGCAGCAGGCGCCGGTCGATTTCGACCTGATGGCACAACCCGGCCACAGCCGGCCCGGCGATCGCTCGCGCCGCGAGGACGACCGCTACCTCTTTCTCGAAGCGCTGCTGTCCGCGCGCGATGCGTTGTACGTGAGCTGGGTCGGACGCAGCGCGCGCGACAACAGCATGTTGCCGCCGTCGGTGCTGGTCGGCCAGCTGCGCGATTACCTGGCCGCCGGCTGGTACCGGAACAGCGATGGCGACACCGATCTGCTCGCTGCGCTCACCACGGAGTATCCGTTGCAACCGTTCAGCCGGCGCTATTTCAGCGCGGGCGACGAGCCCCATGTGTTCACCTACGCGCACGAGTGGCAGCAGGTTCATCGCGGCAACGGCGTGGCGCCCCCGCCGGTCGCGCTCGTGCCCTGGCATCCGGATACCGCGCTGGGCATCGGGCAGTTGCAACGCTTCCTGAGCAAGCCGGTGGCGTATTTCTTCAATCAGCGACTGAAGGTGTATTTCAACCAGGCCGGTGACGACACCATCGACGATGAGCCGTTCGCGCTCGATGGCCTGCAGCGCTATGGCGCCAGCCAGTCGGTGTTGCAGGCCGCGATCGATCCGGCGGCGGTCGATCCCGATCGCAGCATCGCTGGCGCCACGCAGCGGCTGATCGACGAAGGCCGCCTGCCGCCGGCCGGTTTCGGCGCCTTGCTGCAGGCGCAGATCGGCGACCAGGCCCGGTTGCTGGCCGCCAGCTGGCAGGAAGCCTGCCGGCGCTGGCCGTTGACCGACACTCGCCACGAGTTGCGTCATGCCGGCGAAGGCATGCTGATCGAGGACTGGCTGACCGACCTGCGTCGCGACGCCAGCGGCCGCCATGGCCGTCTGGAACTGCTCAACGGCGGGTTGCTGACCAGGGACGGCGCGCTGCGGTACGAAAAGCTGATCCCGGCCTGGATCATCCATCTGCTGGCCAATGCCGACGGGCTGGCCATGCAGTCGCGGATCATCGGCACCGACGCGCAACCGGTGTTGCGCGAGCTGCCACGCGAAGAGGCGGCCGCTCTGCTGGACCAGTTGCTGCGGGCCCTGCGCAGCGGCATGCAGGCGCCGCTGCCGATCGCGCGCAAAACCGCGTACGCGTGGCTGCGTTCCGAAAAAAATCCGATGAACGCCGCGCGCGATTGCTACGAAGGCAACCCGTTCGCGCACGCGCCAGGCGAGCTTGGCGAGGATCCCTGCCTCGCTCGCGCTTGGCCCAGCTTCGAGGCGCTGCTCGCCGGCGGTTTCGAGGACTGGTTGCCCCTGTATCAGGCTTTGGCCGATGCGGTGCTGCCGACGGGGGCCGCCGAATGAATCGCATCGCACCGCTCGATCCTTTGCACCTGCCGTTGCAGGGCACCCAACTGATCGAGGCCAGCGCGGGCACCGGCAAGACGTGGACGATCGCCGCGCTGTACCTGCGGCTGGTGCTCGGCCACGGCGACCAGGCCACGCCGCTGCTGCCGCCGCAGATCCTGGTGGTCACCTTCACCAAGGCTGCCACCGCCGAGTTGCGCGAGCGCATCCGCGCGCGGCTGGGCGAAGCGGCCGAGGTGTTTCGCGGGCGTGGCATGGCGGACGATTTCCTCAGCGCGCTGGCCGCCGGCTATCCCGACGCCGACAACCGTTCTCGTGCCGCGCGCCAGCTGGAACTGGCGGCGCAATGGATGGACGAAGCCGCCGTGCACACCATCCACGGATGGTGCCAGCGCATGCTCAGCCAGCACGCCTTCGACAGTGGTCACGCATTCGCGCAAACCGCCACCAGCGACGAAAGCGAGCTGCTTGCCGAGGCCGTGCGCGATTACTGGCGCCAGCAGTTTTTTGCGCTGGACAGCGCGGACGCCGCACAGGTCGCGGCACTGTGGAAAACACCCGGGCAGTTGCAGGCGGCCTTGCTTCCACTGCTGCGTCAGCCGCCGGAAAACCTGCGCCTGGACGGCCAGCCGCTGCCGCTCGTTACCGATCTGCGCGCCGCGATGCAGGCGCAGCTGTCACCGCTGCGGCAAGCCCAGCAACAGGCGCGCGCGCTGTGGCTCGCCGATGCCGGCGCGATCGAGGCGATGTTGCACGAAGCAATGCAGGCCGGGGCTTTCAAAGCCAACATGATGAAGCCGGAGAACCTCGCCAACGACCTGCTCATGCTGCGCGGCTGGGCCGAGGGCGCCGAGCTGGACGCGGCGGTGCTGGCGCGCTATGCGCAGGCCAGGCTCGCCAGCGCCACGAAGGCAAAGTTCAGGCCGCCCGAGCACGCCGCGTTTGCGGCGATCGCCGAACTGGCCGAGCCGGCTGCGCAGCGCGACAACCTGCGTGCGCTGATCCTCGCCCATGCCGTGCCATGCGTTGCCGCAAAGCTTGAGGCCAGCAAGCAGCGGCTGGCCCAACTCGGCTTCGACGACATGCTCAAGCGGCTCGACGGCGCGCTGCATGGCGTCAGCGGCGAGCGGCTGGCGCACACCATCGCCACGCAATATCCGGTCGCACTGATCGACGAATTCCAGGACACCGACCCGTTGCAATGGCGCATCTTCCAGCGCATTTACGGAAACCGCCCGCACACCGGCCTGCTGCTCATCGGAGATCCCAAGCAGGCGATCTACGGATTCCGCGGCGCAGACATCCATACCTACCTGCAGGCGCGCCGCAGCGCTGCCCAACCCACCTGGACACTCGCCACCAACTATCGCTCCACCACTTCGATGGTGAACGCGGTCAACCGCGTTTTCGATTTCGCCGAGCGGCATCCGCAAGGCGCGTTCCTGTTCGGCAAGGGCGAACAGGGCCTGCCGTTCGTGCCGGTGGCCGCGCACGGACGCGACGAGCGCCTGCTGCTGCACGGCCAGCCGATGCGGGCCCTGCAACTGGCTTTGGCGCCGCAAACCGAGCCGATGAGCAAGGGCGCGTACCAGAAGCTGATGGCCGAACACGCCGCGGCCATGCTGGTGCAATGGCTGGATGCTGCGCGAGATGGGCATTGCGGCTTCATGACCGACAGCGGGAAATTCACCCCGCTCGTGCCGGGTGATATCGCGATCCTGGTTCGCAAGGGGTCCGAAGCAGCCGACATGCGACGCGCGTTGCAGGCACGCGGACTGGCCAGCGTGTATCTGTCCGACCGTGACTCGGTATATGCCTCGCCCGAGGCGCGCGACCTGCTGTTGTGGCTGCACGCCTGCGCCGATCCGGGCTCCGATCGCGCCATGCGCGCCGCGCTGGCCAGCCCTACCCTGGGCCAGGGCTATGCCGAACTCGATCGGCTCAACCTCGACGAATCGTACTGGGAGCGCAGCGGCGAGCGCTTCCGCCAACTGCACGACAGCTGGCTGCGGCATGGCGTGCTGGCCATGCTGCACGATTTCCTGCACCTGTTCGACCTGCCCGCGCAATGGCTGGCGCGCAGCGATGGCGAGCGCACGCTGACCAACTTGCTGCACCTGGCCGAACTGCTGCAGCAGGCCGCGGCCACGCTGGATGGCGAGCACGCGTTGATCCGCCATCTCGCCACACAGATCGCGCAGGCCGGCGATGCCCGGGCCGACACCGCCGACGAGCAGATCGTGCGGCTGGAGAGCGAGGCGACCCTGATCAAGGTGGTCACCATCCACAAGTCCAAGGGCCTGGAATACCCGTTGGTATGGTTGCCGTTCGTGTGCAGCCTGCGCGAGGTGAAAGCAGGCGACAGTTTCGTCTGGCACGACCACGACGACCGCCCCGCGCTGGACCTGCAGCCCTCCGCAGCCGCGCTGGCGCAAGCCGAACGCGAGCGCCTGCAGGAAGACATGCGCCTGCTGTACGTGGCGCTGACCCGCGCCCGGCACGCCTGCTGGCTGGGCATCGCCGATCTCAAGGACGGCCAGCGGAAGTGCTCGGGCCTGCACAAGTCCGCGTTCGGTTACGTGCTCGCCGGCAGCGAACCGATCGGCGAGGAAACGCTTGGCGTGCGGCTGGAAGCGTTGCGGGATGGCCATCCAGACATCCATATCGAAATCCTGCCAGCGACCCCGGATATCCGGCGCCACCAGCCTCCGGCGCAGGCAGCGACGGATCGGCCGGCGCGCGACTACCATGGCCTTCCGCTTGAACCATGGTGGATCGCCAGTTACAGCGCGTTGAAGATCGCCGAAGCCGAACAGGCCGTTCGACCAACAGCGCCGGAAACCGCGCAGCAGGATGTACTGGTCGAAGCTGCCGCCGAACGGCTCGAGCCGCACCTGCCGGCCGCAGCGGGCAGCGGCGTTCCCAGCATCCACACCTTCCCTCGCGGCGCCGACCCCGGCACCTTCCTGCATGGCCTGCTCGAGGCAGCGGCGGATGAAGGCTTTGCCAACGCGGCCGGCATGCCGCCGGCGCTCGCCGAACTGATCGCCCAGCGCTGCCAGCGGCATGGCTGGCACGCCTGGACCGAGGCATTGAAGGCATGGCTACCGGGCTTCCTCACCGCGGCGCTGGCGCTACCCAACGGAGGCACGTTGTCGTTGGCGACACTGACCCGGCCCGATTCGGTCCACGCCGAGATGGAGTTCTGGTTCGAGGCGAACCGGGTGGACACCCGCGCGCTCGATCAGCTGGTCATCGCACACACCTTGAACGGTGTACCGCGTCCGCCGTTGTTACCCGACCGCCTCAACGGCATGCTCAAGGGTTTCATCGATCTCGTGGTCGAGCACGAAGGCCTGTATTACATCGTCGACTACAAATCCAACTGGCTCGGCAACGACGCCCCGGCCTATACCGTCGAGGCCATGCGCGACTCCGTGCTGCACAGCCGCTACGACCTGCAATACGCGATCTACACGCTGGCACTGCACCGGCAGTTGCGCGCACGCCTGCCCGGTTACGACTACGCGCGGCACGTCGGCGGCGTGCTGTACCTGTACCTGCGCGGCATCGATGGCGCCGGCCATGGCGTGCATCGCGAACACCTGCCATTCGCCCTCGTCGAAGCGATGGACCGGCTGTTCAGCGAGGGAAGGCCGCACGATGCCGCATGAGGGCATGTTCGATCTCGACATCGCGCAGCATCGGCTGCGTCCGCTGGATGCCGCGCTGGCGTACTTCATGGCCGAACGCGACCGCACTGCGGAACCTTCGTTGCTGTGGTTGACCGCCTTGCTCAGTCGCCAACTCGCCGACGGTCATCTATGCCTGGACCTCGACGCGCTCGCCGAACAGGCCGAATCACAGGATTGGCCATCCAGCTGGCGCCTGTGGTTGCGCGAGCTCGACGATCGACGCACCACCCTGCTGGATTCGCCGCTGGTGGCCGACGGACGTGACGGCAGCCCTGTCGCCGCGCCATTGGTACTTGATGGCCCACGGCTATACCTGCGTCGCTACTGGAATCACGAGTGCCAGGTGGCGGCGGCGATCCGCGAACGGCTGGGCCGCGCGCAGGATGTGCCCGCGCAGCTGGCGGATGAACTGGCGCGACTGTTCCCCGATCCCGCTCCTGCACACTCGACGCCCGACTGGCCGAAGATCGCCTGCGCGCTGGCCGCACGCGGCGCTTTCACCGTCATCACCGGCGGTCCCGGCACCGGTAAAACCACCACCGTGGTACGCCTGCTTGGTCTGCTGCAAACGCTGCAGCTGCGCGAGCACGCGCGACCGTTGCGCATCCGGCTCGCCGCCCCCACCGGCAAGGCCGCGGCGCGGTTGAATGCCTCCATCGCCGCGCAACTGGCCCAGCTGGACGTGGACGAAAGCGTACGCGCGGCGATTCCCTCGGAAGTCGACACCCTGCACCGCCTGCTTGGCGCACGGCCGGACACGCGGCGGTTCCAGCATGACCGTGCCAATCCATTGCATCTGGACGTACTGGTCGTCGACGAAGCATCGATGATCGATCTCGAAATGATGTCGGCCGTGCTCGCCGCCCTGCCTGCCACGGCTCGGCTGATTCTGCTCGGCGACAAGGACCAGCTTTCCTCGGTCGAGGCCGGCGCCGTGCTGGGCGACCTGTGCCGTCGCGCCGACGATGGCCACTACGACGAAGCCACCGCCCGATGGCTGCGCGCGATCACCGGTGACGACATCCAGGCGTTCGTGTGCGGGGACGCACAACCGCTGGACCAGCAACTGGCGATGTTGCGGCACAGCCACCGCTTCAGCGACAGCAGCGGGATCGGCCGCTTGGCCCACGCCGTGAACCATGGCGACACCCGCGTGGTACGCGAGCTGCTCAGTGGTTCTTCCAGCCACCTTGCATGGACTTCGTCAGCCACGCACGCCCAGTTGGCCAGCATGGCCATCGATGGCAACAGCGGGCAATTTACCGCGGCGACGCCCAGGGGTTATCGCCATTACCTGGAACTGCTCCGGCGCGATCGCCCTGCGGACGACGACGGCCTCGCCGCGCACGACCAGTGGGCGCGCGACGTGCTGCAGGCGTTCAACCGCTTCCAGTTGCTGTGCGCGCTTCGCCGTGGCCCCCACGGCGTGGACGGCCTCAATCAATTGATCACCGATGGGCTGCATGCGCGCGGGCTGATCGAAACCCGCCTCGGCTGGTACGAGGGCCGACCGGTGATGATCACCCGCAACGACTACAGCCTCGGCCTCGCCAACGGCGACGTCGGCATCTGCCTGCGCATGCCTGACGACAACGGCAAGCCGCGCCTGTCGGTGGCGTTCCTCGCCAACGCCGGTGCGACCACGCGCATCCGTCACGTGCTGCCGTCGCGTCTGGGGGAAGTCAGTACGGTATACGCGATGACCGTGCACAAATCGCAGGGTTCCGAATTCGAACACACCGCCCTGGTGCTACCCACCGAAGCGAGCAGCGTGCTGACCCGCGAATTGCTGTACACCGGCATCACCCGGGCACGCCAGTGGTTCAGCCTGGTGGGCAGCGCAGCCGTCATCGACGAAACGATTGCGCGGCGTACCCGCCGCTATTCCGGCCTGGCCGAACGGCTCGCGCGCGATTGAGCGATCTAGAGTGCGCGGCGCGGTCGTGGATAGACGACCGCGGTTTCCACTACGCCGCGCTTGCATCGGCAACGCATCACGACCGCATACCGACTACGGCACGCAAGGCACTCCGTCCGCCAGCGTCTTGGTGGTCACGCTCCCCGAGCCATTCACATCGAGCTGAGCACCGGGAACCTTGGTGGTACTTTGCCCGGTCCCGCTGCTGCCATTGCGGTAGCAAGTGATGAAGGTCAGAGTCGGACTGCTTGGCTTGAGCTGACCCTGCTGGCCGAACGTGATGACCGTGGCATTTTTCGACTGGATCGATACGCCCGTACGCACCGTCGTGGCGCGCAGCAGGATCGAGGATGCGGCGTAGGCGACGTTGGCCGAAGCTGCACCCGCCGGATAGGTATAGACGATCCAGCCCGTATCGAAGGTTTGCCCCCCCGCACAAGCTGCAGCACCGTTGGCGCTCGGACACATCGACACCAGCTGGCCCCGATTGATCGCTTCGGTGCGGGCATAGGCCAGGCTCGCCAGCAGTTCGTTATTGGCCGAACTGACCTGGCTTCGATGCATCAGATCGCGAAAGCTCGGGACGGCGATCACCAGTAGAATCGCGGCCACGGACAGCGTGATCATCAGCTCGAGCAGACTGAAGCCGCGTTGACGACTGGGCATGGCAATCACGGCGTTCACCAGCAACTGCCGTTGGTGGTGGTACCGGTCGACGCCTTCACGCCGGCATTGTTGATCGTGAGGCTCTGGCAATCATCCTTGGTCTGTCCACCGACAGGTGCTGCCGTTGCCGTGAACGTTTGCGTGGTGCTGGCCGCTGCGGGATTCATGCTGACGCTGTAATAGCCTTTGTCGGACAGGGCAGGATCGGTGTAGTTCAGTTCGGTCAATGCGCCATAGTGGTTGTTGGTCGCGTAGAACCGCTCCTGCGCATTGGCAATGCGCAGGAGCAATTCCTGGCCATCCACCCGATGCGCGCGAATCGCGTAACGGCTGTAGGTCGGTATCGCGATGGCCGCCAGTATCGCGATGATCACCACCACGATCATCAGTTCGAGCAAGGTGAAGCCGCGCACGCGTGCCATAGCCTGTATCCCTCTGTCGGCGTTACTGCTCATTGTTCAACTCCCTCCAAGAACGGCGGCGCCAGATGGCATCGTCGATGCCCAAGCTGCCGCCACCTTTCAGTTGCAGACCCGGGATCAACAGTTTGCCGCCACCAATGACCGTGGCTACCGGCACCGACCCACCCGTCGGCGGGTTGTTGACCAGGCCGCCCACCACGCTGACTCCGGTTACCCCCGTTCCCCAGGTCGTAGGGCCCGACGGACTGGAAAGGCCGCCATCGGCACCACCGGTTGCGGCATTCATGACCATCAGCGCGCCACCGATCGTTGCGTTGCAGGGATCCTGCGTACCAGGGATCAGCGTGGTGAGGATCACGCGATTGGTGTCGAACAAAGCTCCCGGTGTAACCACCACCCGTTCGCCCGGCGAGGCCGACAGATTCAGATCGATATACCAGCCGTCCTGACTCGCCGACAGCGAGTTGTTGGTCAGGCCCCGCACCGTGGTCGTGCCATTGGTCGAGGTCGCCTGATACAAGGTTTGCGATTGCAGGTTGGAACGAACCGCCGTGATCGAATTGCCGCTGCTGTCCAGCTTGTCGCGGATGCCGTAAATCGACTGCGTCGCGGCACTGCCGCTGGTGTTGTCGGCGGCACCGAGATATTTGCCGGTACCGAACACGACGATGAACCGATTGGTTGCCGGATCGGGGAACAGCCGTGGCATCACCGTGATCGGCTGCGCACCCTGCGTGACCGGCTGGTAAGCCAAGGTCACATGTAACTGCCAATTGGCCGGATCGGAATCGGTCAGGTCGAAACGCCACAGATTGCCGTTGAGGTCGCCGGCAAATGCCACATCGTCGATCTGGTCGTTGTTGTAGTCGCCCAGCACAGCAGAGGAGAGACCACCGCTTGTTACACCGGTAACCGTAGTCAGCGTCTTCAGTTCGCGAATCAGCGCACCGGTCTGTGCATCCAGCACGAACAGCGCGCTGTAGCCTTTTGAGGCAGCCGCGATCGTAACGCAGTTGGCGGGCTTGTCCGACTTGCTGCAATCGGGGAAATAGCCGCCCGGCACAAGTACGACCCATTTGCCATTGGCCAGGCGACCGACATTCGGTTGACCGAAGGTATAACCCAGATCGGCAGGGTCGCCGACGCCGGTAACGGCCGGCATATTGGAGGTGAACTCCCACAGCACCTTCGAACCTACATTGGTTTCGGTCACCGTGGAGGGATCGGTGATATCGAGCGCGTATATACCGCGACCGCCCAGACGCAAACCGCCCACCATGATCGTGTGCCAGCCCTTGCTGGTGGCCGGTGTCGTGGTGTCCACGCTGAAGTACACGTCCCGCGTCACGGGAGTGGCGTCCACCGTTGGAGAAAACGTCACATTGCCTTTCGCCGTGAGGTTGCCGAGGTTGGCATACACCGCGCGAGGCACGTAGGCAAACATCTCTTTGCCAGCGTCCGTATCGGGCACCGACAGCGGAGGCGTACCCGATAGCATCATCTTGGCATTGAAGGCGTGCAGCATGCCGTCGTTGGCTCCGACATAAACCGCGGGCGTGCGATCCTTGTAAGCGCTGACGAACGCCTCGTAGCTGTGGCATGTTGCCAAGGTCGGGGCCGATTCATCACAAGTGGTCGCGTCGTTTGTGGTCGCAACCTGCTCTGGCGAACCAGTCGGCCAGCTGTTGCGGTAGCCGCTGGACGGGGTGCCTACGTAAACCGCCTGCGAATTGATGATGGCGCCCAGCAGGCTGCTGCGGGTGCGGTAAGTGGTCCCTTCCAGCGTGCGTACGCCGCGCAGGTAATCCACCCGAGCCTGACCGGTATCCGCGGTACCTGAGCTCGCTGGTGTGCCGCTCAGCACGGTCTGCCCGGCGCTGTCCAGATTGGTGAACGTCTTGAATGCCGCGCCACTATCGAAGCTGCCATCCGTCTTGATCTTTGAGGTGAGGATCTGACGATTGGCGGGGTCGGTCTTGGTGGCATCGGTAAGGATGGACGCGGCGTCCCATTGCAGGCCGGACACGGTGCCGTCGGCATTCGCGCTGATCGCCTGGAACACGCCGCTCCAGTCGCCCGAACTGTAGCCCGCCGAGAAACCCAGCGCGCCCTGTACCAGCACGCTGGTGTTCAAGGCGCTGGTCGTGGCCGGTACGTTGCGCACGGTGATGTTGGTCAGGATCTGGGTGAGCTGATCAACCAGGTTTTGGGGATTGGCGGCGTTGAAATAGTCGCCACGGCTATTGACGGCGGCGTGCCAGGTGTCGTCGATGCCCGTGGGATCGTTGTTCAGCGGCGCTGTCCAGCCCGCTTGGCCGCTGGAATTGACTTGGCCCCGACGCAACTTGCACAGGTCGTTGGTGCTGTCGAGGCAATCGACGTCGCTTGAAGCCGTGAGTTTGCCGGGCACCCCCAAGGTCACCATGTATTGCACGAGATGGGGCCAGTTGGCGGGATCGTTCTTCGGGTTGAAATATTTCTCCAGTGCCGTCGAGGTCGCTCCCGACACCACGCCCGTTGAGCTGTCGGGCATGTAAGGCGGCACTATCTTGCCGTTGGCCGGGTCGTAGAGGTCGGAGCGCAGGTTCGTTGCCCAATAGTTGAAGGCAATATCCGCCAGCGAAGGCGTGTACTGGCTTGCTCCCTGCACGTCCCAGAACACCCGTGATTCGGCATTCGAAACCGAATAATTCGTGTTGTCCGGGAGGGTCACGGCGGTCGTGGCCTTGTTGATCCCGGTCACTGTGTAGTTCGACGTTTCGTTCCAGTAACCATCGGTGACGAGCATGTGATAGTTCTGGCGGCAGACCAGTTCCAGGCCATCCGCTCCACTGACTTTGGGTGGATCCCAATACGGATCGTGCAGGTCGCCGGTAGCGCCGGTATTGCCATTGCCGCGCTTGAAGAATTCGCCGGCGCGAATCGTGGCAGCCCGATTCGGCGTATCGTTGCCCCCATAGACTTGGAATATCCAGTTGAAGAACGCGCTGCGATAGCAAGACGGCGGCGTAGTCACCGTGCCCGTCTGCTGCTGCGTTGTCAGGGGATCCGTCGCGGTGGCATCACAGTTCTTGGCATCCAGCAGGCTGGTGATGATTGCATTGCTGGGCAACAAATAGCTGTCGTTCTTCAACACCTGCCATGCGACACGGATACTGTTGCCAAAACCGCCCGAATCAGTCGTAGCACCGAGCGAACCGAACACCCGCGACAACGCCGTACGCGTCATCAGGTTGCGTGTGCGGTAATAGGCGTACCAGTTAGCGAAATTCTGCCACTGATTCACCGACTGGCCGGCAATGGAGACCGTGGTGTTGGGAACGGAAACGGCCTCCCAATTGCTCGCCGTGTACAAATTGCCCAGGCCGGTGCTGTCGGGGTTTCCGAAGGTATCTACGGTGATGGTTGGCGCCGTCGATTTGTAACGGTAGTAATAAGGGCCTCCGTTGGGGTAGGTCGCGCCATCCGGACCCGTCGTCACCCCATCCATGGGTGAAGTGCTGTAACCGCATCTCCAGCGATTGTCGTTGCTCAGGGTGGGCGTACCCGACGTGCTCGAGACTGTCCAGGTAACGTACTGGCTGGTGGCCGTTGTCTTGTCACCATCAACGCGCGTATAGCTTCCGGACGAACTGTTCCTGGTCTGCAGCCCGACACCGTAGTAGACAATGCCGGTTCCAACGCCTGACGTACCGTCCCAGTTCTTGACGTAATAGAAGTAAGACTTGTTGGAACCGCTTCCGGTTGAACCGGATGAATTTGTTTTGCACGACCCCGAATCGGCATTCGAAGGGCATGACGTACCGAACGCGGCGTACAAAGTTGTCGTCGTCGGATAAGTGATCTTGACCGTTCCGGTGAGATCGGTCAGCCCGTTAACTGCACCGCTTGTCGAACTGTTCGGATTGTTGTTGTAACCAGCCGCCGTTGCGGCAGTCACCGGCGAATAAGGCCGGTTGATCCCGATGCCATCCAGGGGCACTTTCAACAGAGTTGCGTCGGCGTTGGGGAAAGAGGTTCCATCCGCCTTGACCGGCGGCGAGTAGACGACATTGGGGTTGTAGTACACGCCATTCATGGCGCGGGAAAGAATGTTGGAGGCGCTGGTGACGCGAGGATCGATGAGACCGGCGCAACGCCACGGCCCGGTCCAGCTGCCGCCATCGAACGGGCGGTTATCGCCCATGTAGTTGTTCGCCATCGACCCGGAGTTGTCGAAGGTGACCACGATGTTTGGCGGCACGGCCTGGGTGACGTTCGGCGGCGTCGGGCTTAGTTCCACGATGCCCGAAGTGGCCACCGTGGCGGCAGATGCCGGCGCAGATGCGAGAGTCCCGCCGATGGCAACAAACGCCATAGCGGACAGCGTAGTCTGCACTGGAACCGGTGCGGAAAGACCTCCCGTCAGGGTTAGCAGGCCACCTATAACGGCAGACGGTATGCGCTTGGCAAGAAAATGAAGACTAAGCATGGCCTGAATACTCCGACTCAATTGCTTTTGGCGGCGAACGTGCTTTCCAGCACACGCACGGTGTTTTCGCTGGCGCCCGCGCCACGCGCGGTGATTCGATAAATATGGCGACTGACGCTGGATGAGCCGCCACCGCTCGATCCTGTTGCACCCGACTCGTGCAGGCTGCCGCTGACCCCGGGCGGCAGTTCCACGCCCAGGTCCTCGATCACGTAATGCGGATTCTTCGCCAGATTGCCGCTCTCGGTCGTACCCGCAAAACTGGTGTAATTCGTGCCGCCACCGAACCCCATGTACTCGGTGGAACCCGCGGTCACCCAACCTTGCTTGGTACGGAAATTCACGACGTCGGTAACCGGACTGAGCGGGTCGAAGATATAGCAATCGGTGAAGATGCCCGAACCGCAGTTGAGATGGCTGCCGACGTTGCTGGTGCTCGTCCACAACTTCCATTCGGCACCGCGAAGGGCTGTCTGGGCGCTCATGTTGGCTTGCTGTGCATTGCGCAGCCCGCCCGCCATGCGCTCTTGCAGCAACGAGCGGCCGGAAGCGCTGATGGCCAGGATGGTCAACAACAGCAGAAAGATCAGCGCCACGACCATCACGGCGCCACGCTGGGAACGCGTGGACGCACGCATCAAGGGCAGCTTGCTCTGGATCGACATGACTTGCTCCATTCGCATGTAACCGACCGAAGCCGGCTGCCTGCGAGTCCGTTAGGGGTTGTAGTTGCGCACGGCCACCAGCGCAGTGAATTCACGCCGCAGCAGCTGATCGGGGAAACCCTGGTCGCTGGGCCTGATGGCATGGCCGCTCGGCGCGAGCAGGCCTGTGTTGTCATCAGCGCTGTAGCGGTACTGCTGATCGTTGGCAGCAAGCGTATACAGCGGCAGCTGGCCGTCCATCAACAGGCTCACCTCCACGCTTTTGACCCCGCGCCACAGGCAGCCGACAGTAGTTACGGCACTGATTTCCTGCGGAGGACAGGCCGTTGAATCGTCCACCTGCTTGGCCGTGAGGAAACTGGTTTTTCCGCTGGAGTCCTGCACGCCGTATTTGAAGTCCAACCGCTCCACGCCACGTACCAGCTCGTCCTCCGAGCCGCCATGGCCCGCGACCGCTCCGTTGACCCGCCGCATCAATGCTCCCGTGAATGGTGCCTTGCCATCGTTGTTGACGCTGACGACTTTCAGATAATAGGTGACCGTCCGCAAATCGCGGTTGACGCTGAATACGGAAGGTGCCGACTCCGGTTGCTGTGCTGCCGGCGTGCTGTCGGTATAAACCAGTGTGGTGTTAGTCGACGGCGTGAGCACTGAACTCGATGCACTGGCGGGAAAAATCTGCGCGTTGGAGCAGTCGGCAAGCATTACCAGGTCGCCATTGGCAAAATTGCTGGCAGGTGGCTCGTTGCTGAGTGGCTTCAGCGTGATCGAGGTGATGGTGCCCACGCTTGAGCTGGTAGCGATCGTGCTGCCTCCCGCCGCGCCGATCGACCAGCCGGCTGACGGGTCGACGTAACGCACCGTGACGACATCCGAACCCTTGACGCGGCTGTTCAGCGTAGTACCCATCGCGGGAATGCCGGCGACGTAGTCATGCGGATCCACCGGTGTGCATGCATTGAGCGTGCAGTCATAGCCGCGCATGAACAGGAACGACGGCATGCTGTAGGAAGCCGTTGGCGCTGCCGGATAAGTAAGCCCGCTGGTCGCACCCCAGTTCGTGGTGACGTCCCCCAGTGCGCCAATCAGATTCTTGGCATACACCTTCGGCGTACGCAGATGGTCCAGATAGGTACCGCCTGTACCTGGCTTGGCCACGCCGCCACTGTTGGTGCAGTACTGGCCGTTGGCCATGCTCAGGTCGGAACTGAGCCTGGTGATCGCAAAGCGGCCTTCCTCCTGCAGCCTTGCCAACTGGTTTTGCGCCTTGTTGCTGCTGGATGTGGACGCGAAAACGGTAACGATACCGGCCGCAACCAGCAGCCCAAGCACCATCGCCACCATCAATTCGATCAGGGTAAGGCCATGCTGACGACCGAAGGAAAGGCTATGTTTCATCACGGCTGAAACTCCCACACGAAGGTTTGGGTAGTACTGTCGCGATGGTCCTTGTCGCCGGCGCCTTGCTCGCTCCACTGGATGGTCATCTTGCAATTGCCTCCGTATGGGGGCCGCAAAGCGAGCTGCGATGTGGGGTCGTACCCCGCACTGGTCACCCCGCCGCAATCGATCTTCGCAGCCGGATTGGGCAGAAACGTCCGCAGCTGATCGCTCCAGAGCCGCTGATCGTGAACGGCAAGATCAGCGGGAGAACACGCCGCGCCCGAGCCACAGCCGACGGAACCGGCAGCTACCGGATAAGCATTGCTGTCGTAGTTCTCGTTCCACACGGCCTCGGGGTTCGCGCTCATCCGGTCGGCCATGTTGTTGGCCAGAAACGTCACCTGAGTGCGCAGGTAAGCCGAATGATTCGAGCGCGTGGACATGACCATGAGGCCGGCCAGACCAAGCAGGCCGATGCTGAAGATCAGCACGGACATCATCACTTCAATCAGCGAGACGCCCCGCTGACGCGACAAGACTTGCATGGAATTCTCCCTGATACCCCTGCATGCAATGTAGCGGGAGGGTTGACGCGGACCAGTCCCCAGCCGACGGGCGGTAGAAATTCCCCGACAAGCGGCTGACGGCCGTGAGGAAAACATGATCCCGGTCACGCCGGGCTGCCGGCTGCATGGCCGAGGCAGCGTCTGGTGGGCACGGCAGGAACGGCGCTGCCGGTCGCAAAAAACAAAGGCCCGCGTTGGCGGGCCTTTGAAGTCTGGTGCCGGAAATAGGAATCGAACCTACGACCTACGCATTACGAATGCGCCGCTCTACCAACTGAGCTATTCCGGCAAAGAGCCG
>Ga0070714_100000240_pt1 | contig 42888 bp, 32 predicted proteins | sample LARL83metaG_FD_65450 | JGI IMG/M metagenome (GOLD analysis project Ga0070714, IMG submission 65450) | Corn, switchgrass and miscanthus rhizosphere microbial communities from Kellogg Biological Station, Michigan, USA - LAR L8-3 metaG | ecosystem: Host-associated > Plants > Roots > Rhizosphere ... | reverse complement strand
CCTGCCACCGACGCGGCGGAGGTGAGCTGCATACTGACATGGTCGGAGCCGCCGCCGCTGGCGGTGAACGAGTGGCACCGGGCGGACAGCGACTGTACCCCGCTGAAGAATGCGGATGCCGCACTTGAGCTGGCGAACTGATAGACAACTTGGCCGTAGGCCTCATCCGCACCGCTGTTGGCCACGCTCTCGGCGGTGTAGGCCGTCTCGCCGAAGCCGGAACTGGTGAAGTAGTTATCCCACTCGGTGCAGCTCATCGTGGACGGGTTGTAGCTGGCGGACCCCTTCTCGAGGCTCGCACCGGAATCGGCGGAGCCCTGCTCGCTGACCGCGAAGCGGGACGGGAAGGCGCTCGCCGGCAGCAAGGCCCTCGTCAGCTGCGTACCGGTGAGCTGGCCGGCCGTACCACCGGTGCTGCTGCCCGAGTTGGATCCGCTCGCGCCGTTGCCGCTGCCGTTTCCGGAACCCGATCCAGATCCGGCAGCGGATCCGGTGTTGGAGCCGGAAGTGCCCGAATTCGCCCGGGTGGTGCTGGAGCTTGAACCAGAGCATCCAGCCATCACTAGCGACAACCCCGCGGCGGCGACCACGACCGCTAGCTTGTGCACCCTCATAACCAGCCCCTGCTCCTGATGAACCCACCCGGCGCAGTGACGCTACCGAGCCGCCAGGGACAGCGCCACCTAAGAGACAGAACTGAGACTAAACGGGCGATCACGGACACATGAGCGGCCGATGTGACGATCCGTGGCCGCGAGGCCGTCGTCATACTCCGCCCTGCGCGCTGGGCATACGGGTCACGAAGTCCAGCATGCCAACCCAGTCTGGCCGCACGGCGATCCGCGCCTGCACGGTGCCCGGCTGGTCCAATGAGGCCAGCATCGACCCGGCCGCCTCTTCGCCCAAGTACCGGCGGGCGGCCGCGGCGTACTCCGGCGTGACGCCCTCGACCTGCGTGATCTCCGCGGTGCCGCGGATGGTCAGGGACTGCGGCGGCGCGGTGTTCGTGTCGATGGTCAGCGCGACCCGCGGGTTGACGCGTAGCGCGGCGATCCGGGCGGCCGGATGCCGGATGCCGATCGCCGGGCCGGCGATGAACGTCGGCATCACGATCTCTTCGCCGGTCCAGTGGAACCAGGTTGGAACGATCCGCGGCGTTCCGTCGGTCCACACGAACGCCAGCCGGGCCGGGATCGTGGAGTGGAGCAGCCGCTCGGCGAGGTCCGTCCGCAGCAGGCGCGTGTCGCCCTGCCGGAGTCGCTCGTCGCTGGTCGCCGTGCCGGTGCTTGTCATGATCGCTCCTTCAACTACCCAGAGAGGCGCGCTCTCACCGGATTAGTTTCCTAAGGGAACCTAGTAAGAATGACCATAACATAACGAGTTCCCTTAGGGAACTTAATAGGCAGAACTAACTGCGACCGGGGCGGGTTGCGTAGCGGAGTGACTAGAGTTGCGCAAGCGGCAAAAGAGTGGAAGTTTCCATGTTGGAAAAGGGCCTCCTGGTAGAAAAGGCGCCATATCTGGCACCTTTTCTACCAGGGAGCACTTTCTTGACACGTAAGGAGCGCGAACGTAATACGACATGTCGGACGTAACATGATAATTCCGGCAGCCGCATGCCCAGCGCGCGGGCGCGCAAGGCACGCCGGGGGTGGCGGGGCGCGGGCGCGCAAGGCGCGGGGCGGTGCAGGGCGCGCGGGCGCGCAAGGCGCGGGGCGGTGCAGGGCGCGGGCGCGCCCTGCGCGCGGGCGGCGCAAGGCACGCGGGGGGTGGCGGCTAGCGCGGCGGGCGCCAGCGCGAAAATGGGGGAAACCGCCGTCGCTGCCAGCGCACGGATTGGGCGAAGACTCATGAGGCACCTCGACCCGGCGCGCAGTCGAGGGCATCATATGGGGCGAAAGAGACTTTGTGTCGCAGGGCCAGGAGGGCGTTTCGTGGACTTCGGTTATGACACCAGGACCCTCGAGCTTCGCGAGCGGCTGACGACCTTCATGGACGAGCACGTGTTCCCGGCGGAGGCCGTCTACGCCGCGCAGGCCGAAGCCGCGGCGGCCGATGGCCGCCCGTGGGACCGCCTTCCAGTCACCGAGGAGCTGAAGGCGGAGGCACGAAAGCGCGGCCTGTGGAACCTCTTCCTCACCGGCAAGGCCGCCCAGGCTACCCCGCCGGGCTACCTCCTGGACCCGCCGCTCACCAACGCGCAGTACGCGCCGCTGGCCGAGGTCACCGGCTGGAGCCCGGCAATCGCGCCGGAGGCGCTGAACTGCGCCGCGCCGGACACCGGCAACATGGAGCTGCTCGCCGAGTTCGGCACCGCCGAACAGCACGACCGCTGGCTGAAGCCGCTGCTCGAGGGCGAGATCCGGTCCGCCTTCTGCATGACCGAACCGGCCGTGGCGTCCAGCGACGCGACCAACATCGCGGCGACGATCACCAGAGACGGTGAGGCCTATGTCGTCACCGGCCGCAAGTGGTGGTCGACCGGCGCGCTGAACCCGAACTGCCAGCTGCTGATCGTGATGGGCGTCACCGCGACCGCGGAAGGCGAGCAGGGGCACGGACATCACTCGATGATCCTGGTGCCACGCGACACTCCGGGGGTGACGATCCATCGTGGCATGCGCGTATTCGGCTACTCGGACGGTCCGCACGGCGGGCACGCCGAGGTCGAGTTCCGCGACGTCCGGGTCCCGGCGGCCAATCTCGTCAGCGGCGAAGGCGAAGGTTTCGCGATCGCCCAGGCCAGGCTCGGGCCCGGCCGTATCCACCATTGCATGCGGATGATCGGCGCCGCCGAGCGCGCGCTCGACCTGATGTGCAAGCGGGCGCTCGCGCGCACCGCGTGGGGTAAGCCGCTGGCCGACCAGGGCGTCATCCAGGACTGGATCGCGGAGTCGCGGGTCCGGATCGAGCAGGCCCGGCTGCTCGTGCTGAAGGCGGCATGGCTGATGGACACCCAGGGCAACAGGGCCGCGCACAGCGAGATCCAGGCCATCAAGATCGTCACGCCAGCCATGGCGGAGTGGGTGATCGACCGCGCGATCCAGGCGCACGGCGCGGCCGGCATCAGCCAGGACACCCCGCTGGCTCAGCTGTGGGCCGGCGCGCGTTCGCTGCGCTTCGCGGACGGGCCAGACGAGGTGCACAAGCGCTCGCTGGCCCGCCGTGAACTACGCAAATCTCGCCAACCTCCTAGTGGCGCGGGTAGAGCTTCTGCGTCTGCTTGATGAGCTGGGCCATCAGCGCGGGCGACGGCTCGTCGTTCGTGCCGCTCAGGTTCCAGAACTGGTAGACGTTCGTGCCCGACACGACGACCAGCACGTTGTTGTAGAACGCAATGCCTGCTGCGGCAAGATCCGGCCACGCGGGCCGCCTTCCCTGGTGTACCGGTCAGTAGCTACGCTGAGCGTGGAACCACCGCACGTTATGAGGAATAAAGGAGCACCACGTGACTGAGCGAGTGGCGATCGTAACCGGAGCAGCCCGCGGCATCGGTGCCGCCACCGCGCGGCGGCTGGCCTCGGACGGGATGACCGTCGCGGTGCTTGACCTGCAGGAGGAAGCCTGCAAGGAAACCGTCGACGACATCACCAAGGCGGGCGGTCGCGCACTCGCCGTCGGAGCGGACGTCAGCAAAGCTGAACACGTTCAAGAAGCAGTTGAACGTGTTCAGGCTGACCTTGGCGAGCCCGCCGTCCTGGTCAACAACGCGGGCATCATCAGGGACAACCTGCTGTTCAAGATGACCGAGGACGACTGGGACGCGGTCCTCGGGGTGCACTTGCGCGGCGCCTTCCTGATGAGCCGGGCGGTGCAGAAATACATGGTTGAGCAGCGCTACGGGCGCATCGTGAACCTGTCCTCCAGCTCCGCACTCGGCAACCGGGGGCAGGTGAATTACTCCGCCGCCAAGGCCGGCATGCAGGGGTTCACCAAGACGCTGGCGATCGAGCTCGGACCGTTCGGCGTGACCGCGAACGCCGTGGCGCCGGGGTTCATCGCCACCGACATGACGGCGGCCACCGCGGCACGGGTGAACATGTCGTTCGAGGACTTCCAGACCGCCGCCGCGGGGCGGATCCCGGTGCGCCGGGTCGGTCAGCCGGCCGACGTCGCGCACGTCGTCTCGTTCCTGGTCAGCGAAGGCGCCGGCTTCGTGTCCGGGCAGGTCATCTACGTCGCGGGGGGACCGCTGTGCTGAACGACGCTGTGTCAAACGAGGCTGTGCTAACCGGAGAAGAGCTGCGCGACCGGGTGCGCGAGTTCCTCAAGAACGCCGACACCAGCCAGCGGCAGGAGTTTCTCGACGCGCGCTTCGACGCGGGGCTGGCCTGGGTGCACTTCCCCGAAGGCCTCGGCGGGCTCGGGCTGCCGCGCCAGATGCAGGGCATCGTGGACGCCGAGTTCGCCGCGGCGAACGCACCGGACAACGAGCCGGACCGGATCGGCATCGGGCTCGGCATGGCCGCCCCGACGATCCTTACGCACGGCACCGACGAGCAGAAACAGCGCTGGCTCAAGGCGCTGTGGACCGGCAGGCAGGTGTGGTGCCAGCTGTTCAGCGAACCCGGCGCGGGCAGCGACCTGGCCGCGCTCGGCACCCGCGCGGTCCGGGACGGCGACGGCTGGGTGGTGAACGGCCAGAAGGTGTGGACCTCCTCGGCGCACCAGGCGGTGTGGGGCCTGCTGGTCACGCGCACCGATCCGGACGTGCCCAAGCACGCCGGCCTCACCTACTTCGCGTGCGACATGACCGCGCCGGGCGTGGAGGTACGGCCGCTGCGCCAGCTCACCGGCGAGGCCGAGTTCAACGAGGTGTTCCTGTCCGACGTGCGGATCCCGGACAGCGACCGGATCGGCGCGGTCGGCCAGGGCTGGACCGTCGCGATGACCACGTTGATGAGCGAGCGGGTGAGCATCGGCAGCTCCCGCGCGGTGCCGCGGGAAGCCGGCATGATCGGCTCGGTGGTGAAGACCTGGCGCGATCACCCCGAGCTGCGCACACCCGGGCTGCACGACCGGCTGCTTCGGCTGTGGGTCGAAGCCGAGGTGGCACGGCTGTCCGCGGAACGGCTGCGGCAGCAGCTCGCGGCCGGCCAGCCAGGGCCGGAGGGCTCCGCGGCCAAGCTGGTCTTCGCCCGGCTCAACCAGGAAATTTCCGGGCTTGAGGTGGAGCTGGCCGGCGCGGAGGGGCTGCGGTACGACGACTGGACGATGAAGCGTCCTGAGCGCGCGAACTTCTTCGGGCGCGGCCCGGGCTTTCGCTACCTGCGCGCCAAGGGCAACTCAATCGAGGGCGGCACCTCCGAGATCCTGCGGAACATCGTGGCCGAGCGCGTCATGGGACTGCCGCCCGAACCGCGCACCGACAAAGAAGTGGCCTGGAAGGACCTGCCAAGATGAGCGCGGATACTTCGGGTCGCCTCCCTGACCTTCTTTACGACGATACCGAACGATCCTTGGCTGATGCCCTGAAGACGCTGCTCGACAGCCAGGCCGGCCTGCTCGCGCGCACCGAGTCCGCGGAGACCTATGACACGGCGCTGTGGCGCAAGGTCGCGGCCGACCTCGGCTGCGCCGGGCTGCTGATCCCGGAGCGGGACGGCGGTGCAGGGGCCTCGTACCGAGAGGTGGCGTCGGCCGCGGAGGAACTGGGCGCGGCCGTCGCGCCGGTGCCGTTCGTCGGCAGCGCGGTGGTCGCCACCGCGGCGTTGCTTGTCGCGTGCGCCCGGTCCGGTTCATCGGAGGCGGAGGCGGAGCGGCTGCTGCGGCGGATGGCCGACGGCGAGCTGACCGTCGCGCTGGCCGTCCCGTTCGCGACCGCACCCGGTGCGCCGTTCCCCAGGTCGGTGCGGGTCGCCGGGCCGCACCAGGGCGACAAGACGTCGGGCTGGTCGCGGCTGCGCGGATCGGTGCGCGGGGTGGCGGACGCACTGCCCGCGGCGATGCTGCTGGTGCCTTCGGACGGCGTACCGCACGGGCTGTACGCGGTGGACCTGTCGTCCGCGCGGGTCACGCGGTCGCCGGTGGTGTCGCTGGACATGACCAGGCAGCTGTGCGACATCTCCTTCGACGACGCACCTGCCACGCTGGTCGTGTCCGGGTCGGCGGCCGCGGACGCGGTGAACGCCGCGCTGCGGGCGGGGGCGTGCGTGCTGGCCGCCGAGTTGCTCGGCGTGGCGCAGCGCTGCCTGGACATGACCGTGGCGTACGTGAAGCAGCGGCATCAGTTCGCGCGGCCGGTCGGGTCGTTCCAGGCGGTCAAGGTGCGGCTCGCCGACCTGTGGGTGTCGGTGGCGCAGGCCCGCGCGGCCTCGCGTTACGCGGCCGCGTGCCTGGCCACCGGGGCCGCGGACACGCCGGTCGCGGTGGCGCTCGCCAAGGCATACTGCTCCGACGTGGCGGTGCAAGCGGCCCAGGAGTGCGTACAGCTACATGGGGGTATTGGGTTCACGTGGGAACATCCGGCACACCTGTACCTCAAGCGGGCGAAGGCGGACTCGCTGGCGTTCGGCACGGCGGACGCACATCGCCGCTCACTGGCCAGTCTGGTGAACCTGCCCGCCCTGTGAGCGAAGCCAGGGGCGCGAGCGAACAAGGAAACAGAGTTAGCGCGGATCTGCGAGAGCGGGTCGCGGCCCTGTCGCTGGAGCAGAAGGTACGGCTGCTGACCGGGGCGGACTTCTGGTCGCTGTACCCGGAGCCCGCGGTGGGCCTGCGCCGGCTCGTGGTGTCCGACGGCCCGGCCGGTGTCCGCGGCGAGATCTGGGACGAGCGCTACCCGTCGGCGAACATCCCGTCGCCGACCGCGCTGGCCGCGACCTGGGACGTGTCGCTGGTCACGGCGATCGGGCGGCTGCTGGCCCGGGAGGCGCGGCGCAAGGGCGTCGACGTGCTGCTCGCGCCGACCGTGAACCTGCACCGGACACCGTACGGCGGGCGGCACTTCGAGTGTTTCTCCGAGGATCCGCTGCTCACCGGCGCGATCGGCGTCGCCTACGTGCGCGGGCTCCAGGGCGCCGGTGTCGGGGCGTGCGTCAAGCATTTCGTCGGCAACGACTCGGAGACCCAGCGGATGACCGTCGACGTCCGCATCGACGACCGTACCCTGCACGAGCTGTACCTCGCCCCGTTCGAGACGATCGTGCGCGAAGGCGGCGTATGGTCGGTGATGGCCGCGTACAACGGGGTCAACGGGTACTCGATGACCGAGAGCCCGTTGCTGCGTTCGATCCTGCATGAGCAGTGGGGCTACGACGGCGTGGTGATGTCCGACTGGACCGCGGCGCGGTCCACGATCGGCGACGGGGTGGCGGCGCTCGACCTGGCCATGCCCGGGCCGGCGGAGAGCTTCGGTCCGTGGGGTGACGACCTGCTCGCGGCGGTGCGGGCAGGCTCGGTGGACGAGGCGCTGATCGACGACAAGGTGCTGCGGTTGCTGCGCCTCGCGGCGCGGGTCGGCGCGCTCGACGGCGCGGCGCCGCAGGCCGCGGACGGCACGGGTGATATCGCGGCACAGCTACGGCGCGCGGCGGCGGCGAGCTTCGTGCTGGCACGCAATGCGCCTGAGCGGCGAGCCCGCCGCGGGGACTCGGTCCTGCCGCTGCCGTCGCTATCCGACGGGCTCGGCCCGGTGGCGGTGATCGGCCCGAACGCGGCGCTGGCACGGACCATGGGCGGGGGCAGCGCGACCGTGTTCCCCGAGTACACGATCTCGCCGGTGGACGGGCTGCGCGCCAGCGGCGTGGACGTGCGGTACGCGCCCGGACTGTACGGGTATGGCCGTGTGGCGGCCGCCGGTCACCCGTGGCTGTTCCAGCCGGACGGCCGGACCCCCGGAGTCGAAGTGCGGTTCTTCGGCCCGGACGGCGAGCCGCTCGGCTCCGAGTCGCGCGTGGTCGGGTCGTGGACGTGGATGAACGGCTTCGGTCCGGAGCGGCCGCTCGGGTCGGTCGCCCGGCTGGAGGTGCACGCGGTCGTGCGGGCGACGGCCGGCGGCGAGTACCGCCTGGGCGTGTCCGGGCTGGGACACTGCCGTCTGCTGGTACGCGGCGCGGAGGCGTTCGACGTGACGCTGAGCCTGCCCGAGAGCGCGGACATCGTGGAGAACCTGATGACGCCGCCGCAGCACATCGTGCCGGTGGCGATCGCGGCGGGTGAGGCCGTCCCGGTCGTCTACCAGTACGACGTGACCTCATCGCCGCTCGGCGGGTCCATGACCTCGCTTCAGCTCAACCTCGAGCCGCCGCATGGCACCGAAGACGAGGAGATCGCGAAGGCGGCCGCGGTGGCGGCGTCGTGCGAGTACGCGGTAGTGGTCGTCGGCACCACGGCGGAGACGGAGAGCGAGGGCATCGACCGTAACACGCTGGCGCTGCCCGGCCGGCAGGACGACCTCGTGCGTGCGGTGGCGGCGGCCAACCCGCGGACGATCGTGGTAGTGAACACCGGCTCGCCGGTCCTGCTGCCCTGGGCGGACGACGTGCCGGCCGTGCTGCTCACCTGGTTCGGCGGCCAGGAGTACGGCGGCGCGCTCGCCGACGTGCTGCTCGGCGAGGCCGAGCCGGGTGGCCGGCTGCCGACCACATGGCCCGTTACGGAGCAAGGCCTGCCGTCGGTCCAGCCCGCGGACGACGTGCTGTCGTACGACGAGGGCCTGTTCATCGGGTACCGGGCCTGCGACCGGGACGGCCGGGCGGCGCGGTTCCCGTTCGGGCATGGTCTCGGCTACACGGCCTGGGCCTTCGAGCGCATCACCATAGCGGGGGGGACGGCCCCCCCGCACCCCCCCGCCGGACGAGCCGGCGCCGTGCACGTGACGGTGCGCAACACCGGCGAGCGGCGCGGCCGGCAGGTGGTACAGGTGTACGCGTCGCGGCCGGATTCGGCGATCGAGCGGCCGGTGAAGTGGCTGGCCGGGTTCGCGACCGTGGACGCGGACCCGGGCGAGGTGGTCACGGTACGCGTGCCGGTCGCCTCCCGCGCCTTCGAGCACTGGACCGAGGGCGGGTGGGCAACCGAGCCGGGGGAGTTCGTCCTGGCCGCGGGCCCGTCGTCCGCCGAGTTGCCGCTTTCCGCCCGCATGTCCTGCTAACCCACACGACCCTTCATGATCATGGAAAACGACCCGCGGAGCGCTAATCCCAGCTGGTCGCGGCGGCGCCGCAGCGAGGCGGCCTCGGCGGTGTTGCGCGTCAGCTCGATGGCTTTGTCGTACGCCGCGCGCGACTGATCACCGCGGCCGAGCCGGCGCAGCAGGTCGGCGCGGGTCGCATGGAACGCGTGGTATTCGGCCAGCCGGTCCGCAAGACGGTCGACGGCTGCCAGGGCCACCTCCGGGCCGTCCAGCTCGGCAACCGCGATGGCTCGGTTGAGGGCGATGACCGGCGAGGGGTCGAGGCGGACGAGCTGGTCGTAGAGGGCGACGATCTGCGACCAGTCGGTGTCGCGGACGTCGCCGGCGGAAGTGTGCACGGCGTTGATCGCGGCGAGGAGCTGGTAGCGGCCCGGAGCCTCCCTGGTGGCCAGGCGCTCGCGCACCAGCCGGTGCCCCTCGGCGATCAGCTCCGCGTCCCAGGCCCGGCGGTCCTGCTCGTCGAGGGTGACCAGTTCACCGCCGGCCGAGACCCGGGCGGTGCGGCGGGCCTCGATGAGCAGCATCAGCGCAAGCAGCCCGGCCACCTCGCCGTCGGCGGGCACGAGGGCACGGATCACGCGAGTGAGCCGGATCGCCTCGGCGGTCAGGCCGGGGCGTACGGGATCGGTGCCGGGGCCGGTCGCGAGGTAGCCCTCGTTGAACACGAGGAACAGGACGGTGAGCACGCCGGAGAGGCGTGCCGGGAGATCGGCCGCGGACGGCACCCGGTAGGGGATGCGCGCCGCCTTGATCTTGGCTTTCGCGCGGGTAATCCGCTGCTCCATGGCGCTCTCCTGAATCAGGAACGCGCGAGCGATCTCGGGCACGGTCAGGCCGCCGACCATGCGCAGCGTCAGCGCCACGCGGGTCTGCATCGCGAGCGCCGGGTGACAGCAGGTGAAGATCAGCCGGAGCCGGTCGTCGTCGATGGCGCCGGCGGGCTCGGGCGGGTCGTCGTCGTACAGCACCTGAGCCTCCTTGTGCTTGTCTGCGCGCTTGCTCTCGCGTCGGAGCCGGTCGATGGCCTTGCGGCTGGCCGTGGTGGTCAGCCAGGCGCCGGGGTTAGGGGGAACGCCGCCGGCCGGCCACCGCTCGACGGCGGCCCCGAACGCCTCGGCGGCCGCCTCCTCGGCGATGTCGAGGTCACCGAAACGCCTGGTCAGGGACGCGACCACCCGAGCCCACTCCTCGCGGTGGACCTGGGTGATCACCTCCCGGACGTCGGCCCCGCTCACCGGAACGGCCGCACCTCCACCTTCCGGTTGCAGGCCTTCGACCCCGCGGCGGCGAGCTTGAGCGCCACGTCGAGGTCGGCGGCATCGATGATCCAGAAGCCGGCGAGAAACTCCTTCGACTCCACGAACGGCCCGTCGGTGAGGATCGCCTCCTCGCCCCGGTTGTCGATGACGGTGGCCGAGCCGGGCGCCGCCAGACCGCCGGCGAACACCCAGTGGCCCGCCGCGATGAGCCCATCGTTGAAAACGTCGATCGCGGCCATCTCCTCCGGGGTGGCGAGGTCGCTCGCGTCGTAGATCACGGAAACCAGGTATTGCATCTGAAGATCATCTCCTGTGGCCCGGGGCGCCCCTCGCGGGCAGCCGCTCACCCCTGCTACGAACAGCGGCGCCCCGATCCGACACCGCCCGGCAACTGCTCATATGCCCATTAGGGGAAATCCACCACGTTCCGGGTCATCCGCGGGCAGGCGGGCAGGCGGGCAGGCGGGCAGGCAGGCAGGGTTCGCGGCCACCGTGCTGCGTGCGCCTAACCCGGCTGGACGCTGCCCGGTCAGCTCTGGGTCATGCGCTCGTAGCGGCGGGCCACCTCGGTCGTCTTGACGACCTTGCCGTCCTCGCGGTCGAGCGCGGTGGCGATCTTCTCTAGCTCGGGCAGAATGGCCTTGGCCCGGTCCCGGTTGCCGAGCGCGAACTCCACGTCGAACGAGCTGCGCAGCGCGAAGTAGAGCTTGCTCTTGTTGCCCGTGGCGCGGGCTCGCTCCTCGTAGCTGACCACGGCGTGGCGGGCGCCCTCCAGGTCCTTGCTCAGCTGCAGCCCGCGGACCAGCGTGTACATGACCTCGCAGAGGACCAGGTAGTCGGCCTCGGCCTCGGCGATCTGCACGCCCTGCCTGGCGTGCCGCAGCCCCTCGTCGATCCGTCCAGCGTCAAGCGCCATTTCCGCGAGGCTGTTATGACTGTGCACCCGCGCGTACGTATCCGACGCCGGCTCGTCGAGCAGCCCGCGGTAGATGGCCGTCGCCTCCGCCTCGCGTTTGGCCCGGCGCAGGTAGCCGGCCAGCGTCACCTTGTGATCGCCGATGGTGTAGCCGGGGTCTTTCGAGGACTGCCGCTCCGCGAGGTCGAGGGCTTCCTGCGCGGCGTCGATCGCCTTGCTCTCCTCGCCGGTCCGGGACAGGATGCGGGACCGGTGCAGCAGCAGCCCGGACCGCCAGTTCGGGTAGCCACGGGCGATCAGCCAGCGCTCGGCGTCGTCGAGCACCTCGAGCAGCTGACGCAGCTTGTCGTGATTGCCGGTCTGGGCCAGCATGTCCTGCACCCAGCTGCACTTGGCCATGGCGATGTACCACGCGCCCGCGTACCCGGCCAGCGCTTCGTGGCCGGCGTACTCTTCGGCGACCGCGAGCGCCTGGGTGTCCCGCACCAGCGCGGTACCGAAATCGGCCTGCATCCACAGTGCGCGCCGTTCATAGTAGAGCGCGCGAAGGATCATGAACGGGTCCTTGGCCAGCATGGCGGCCTGCACGGCGCGGGCCGCGGCCGTGGCGGACTTCTGCCAGCGCTGCTCGGTGTAGGCGGCGTCCGCCTCCTTGATGAAGGTGTCCACCACCTCGTTCGCCGGGTTCGTGCTCATCGGCGTCAGGACGCGGTGTCAGGGATGCCCCTGAGTGTCTCCTTGACGGCGCTGACCAGGTGCGGCGGTATACCGACCTGGCGGGCGACGGCGGCTTCGTCGGCATCAAGGAAGTCGCGCCAGACCGGATACCTGCGGCTGATCTGCTTGCTTGCCTGCTCGCCGAGGTTGGCCTCGCGGGTGAGCACGGAGACGCTGAGGTAGCGCTGCTGCGGCTTCAGTATCCGCAGCGTCTGCTGGCGAGCCAGCATCTCGGCGATCTCCGAGCGCAGGTCGCTCCGGCCAGCCGCCCGGACCTGCTCGTACAGCAGACCCTGGAGATCGGCGGGCGGGTCGGCCGCACCGGCGTCGCGCAGGATGATCAACGGCCGCTGCAGCGCTTCCATGCGGCCGATCTCCAGCATCACGTTGGGGTTCAGGTCGCCGGTGAGGATGGCCACGAAGAAATGCGCGCGCAGCAGCTTCTTCTTCACGTTGGACCACAGACCCGGCATCTCGACGTCGGCGTCGGCCCGGACCGCCTGCCAGAAGTACGGCCGGTACTCCACCACGTCCCGAAGCGCCTCGAATATCTCGGTCGCGCGCTGGTCGCGGAACGGCAGCGCCACGAAGCAAGAGGCCCACGGGGTGAGCTCTGGCTCGTCCGGGGTCCCGGCTTGCAGCTCCTTCAGTTCCGCTTCCCGCGCGGTCAGCGTCCGCTGCAGCAGCGTATGCTGCTCGGCGAGCGACAGCATCAGCCCGATCACTTGGTTGTACTGGGTGAACATGGTTTTCACCGCTTCGGCGGGTAGCTCGCGGGCGAGCAGCATGAGCGCGTTGTTGTACAGCGACACCAGCGCCTGCCGGCTGACCTCGTCGGTCAGGTCGTGCCGGGACGCCAGCTTCTGAATCGTCGAGTTGTCGGCGTTGAGGTGCAGCATCAGCGGCTCGTGCTCCTCTTGCAGGAAGCCCTTGAGCAGGCCGCGCAGCGACTCGGGGATGCGCACGTCCTCGGCGAGCCGCTCCATCTCGCGCCGGTTCTCGTTGTCGCGTGACTCGGTCAGCACGGCCGGCAGCTCGGCTGGCTGGAACCGGCTCACGCTCGCCACGAACCGGCCGTTGAGGAACACCAGCGAGCGGTAAGCGGCCTGGAGGTTCTCGAAGCGCCGTGCCTCCTCCTCGTCCAGCGGCTGGAAGATGATGTCGGAGTCGGTGTGGTCCAGGCGGTTCAGGTGCACCCGGTTCGGCCAGGTCTGCGCGTACAGCTTGAGGAACCGCTCGGCGAACGCCTCGGTGCAGTTGAGCACCCGGATGCTGCGCGCGCTGGCCAGCAGCCGGTACTGGTTGGCCGACTCGGGCTCGGTGATGTAGTAGACGAACCGGGACCCGTCGCTGTGCTCTGGTGCGGTCTGCAGGTAATCGCTCATCGTGATCGGGCCCTGGTCGCTCTCCAGCGGCATCAGGTCCGCGACCGCGCGGAAGAACTCGTCGTGCTCGGCCTGCACGGACATCGCGAGCACGTGGTAGGAATGCCAGCGCATGATCTCGATGAAGCGCTGCCGGGACCGCATCGACAAGTCGATGAGCTCGCGGACGATGCGCTTGCCCAGGGTCTGCTGCACCGCGGCGAGTGCGGCGTCCCTGATCACGTTGTCCCGCGCCGCGTTGGGCGTCAGCTCGTTGCACTCGACGACGCCCTGAAGGAACTTCGCCCACGGCGGGAGCACGTCCCGGTTGCCCGCGCCGATGAACATCCGGTTGATGTACAGGTCCACGGTGCCGCGGATGTTCACGTCCGGGGTCCGCCGGTCGGTGACGCCGAGCACACCGCGGATCCGGCCGCGCGCCTTGCCGTCGGGATGGTCCGGGTCCGCCCACTCGAAGTTCTCCTCGACGGCGAACACGTGCAGCGCGGTCTCCGAGGTGAACTTACGGTCCCAGAAGTCGTGGTAGGCGAGATCTCGCTCCTGCTCGGAGGGATACCCGCGATGCCATGGCGCGGCGACCGCGTTGGCGGGCTCGGTGTCGTTGTTCACGTAAACCGGCATGCCGATGAAGTCCGCGTAGGTCCTGATGATGCTTTCCAGGCGGGAGCGCTCCAGGTAGCGGCTGTAGCGCGGATTGAGCTGGATCGTGACCGTCGTCCCGATCTCCTTGCGCTCCGCGGCCTCCACCGTGTAGTTCCCGCCGCCCAGGCTTTCCCAGCGCAGTGCCTCGTGCCCGCCCGCCTTGGTCACCACGGCGACCCAGTCGGCGACGATGAACGCGCTGAGCAGGCCGATGCCGAACTGCCCGATCAGCTCGATGGCCCGGGACCGGTCCGCGGCCGCGATCTGCTCGCGCAACTCCGCGGTGCCGGACCGGCCGATCGTCGACAGGTACCAGTCGAGTTCCTGACCGGTCATCCCCGACCCGTTGTCATGGATCTCGATCTGCAGGGCGGCGGAGTTGGTGATGATCGTGATCCGCGGCTGCGGTGGTTCCTGGCCGCCGTGCTGGCGGTACAACTCGGCGCGACGCGTGATCGAGTCGTGCGCGTTCTGGATCATTTCCCGCAGGAATACATCGGGATCCGCGTACAGGTTCTGCGCCAGAAGCTGGATCAGGCCCTCTAGCTGGATCTGGAACTTCCGCTCCTCGGCCACGGCCCTATTGTAGGACGATATGAGTTGCCGCAATCGCATGTTGTGACTGTGCCGGCGGCTGCCTGTCGATCCGGGTGAGCGCGGGCAGCGCCAGCAGCCCGCAGGCGAGGGTGGCGACGCCGCCGGCGACCAGCGACCAGCGCGGCCCCGCCTGCTGGGCGAGCCAGCCCGCGATCGGGCCGCCCACCGGCGTCGAGCCGAGCCACGCCAGCGCCCACAGCGCCATCACCCGCCCGCGCATCACCGGTTTGGCCGCGAGCTGGAGCGAGGTCTTGGCCATCGAGTTGAACGTGATGCTGCCGTAGCCGACGAACAGCAGCGCGACAAGCTCAAGCGGCAGGTCCGGCGCCACGGCCGCCGCCAGTATCGCGGTGCCCCAGCCGATCGCGGCCACGCACAGCGCCCTTGCGCGCCGCCGCGCGCAAGGGCGCTGCCGGGCGGCGGAGATCAGCCCGCCCGCCACCGCGCCGGCCCCCATCACCGAGGCCATCACACCGTACGCCGCCGCACCGCGGCCGAACACCTTGCTGGCCATCAGCGGCAGCGTCACCTGGAACTCCCAGGCCAAGGTGCCCACCACGGCGATCATGACCAGCGGGATGAGCAGCTCCGGCGTCTGGCGCACGTAGCGCAGCCCCTGCCGCACCTGGCCCGGCGCCTTGCGCGCCCGTCGCGCCGGGAACAGCTCGGACCGGCGCATCGCGGCGAGCGAGATCAGCACAGCGAGGTAGGAGACCGCGTTGGCCGCGAAGCACAGCGCCAGGCCTAGTCCGGCGACGATCGTGCCGCCGAGCGCGGCGCCGAACACCCGCGCCAGGTTCATCGACACCGAGTTCAGGGTCACCGCGTTCGGCAAGTCCGCGGGGGAGACCATCTCGCTGATGAAGCTCTGCCGCGCGGGGTTGTCGCAGACGTTGACGAAGCCCAGCGCGAGGGCGAGCAGGTAGACCAGCCACAGCCGCATGGAGTGCGTGGCTAGCAGCACTGCGAAGGCCCCTGCCAGCAGCCCGGCCAGCGTCTGTGTCACGTACAGCACGCGCTGCTTGTCCATCCGGTCCGCGACCAGGCCGCCGGCCGGGCCGAACACCAGCATGGGCGCGAACCGCGCCGCCGTGGTGAGGCCGAGCTGGGTCCCGCTGTGCGTCAGGTCCAGCACCAGGAACGACTGCGCCACCGTCTGCATCCAGGTACCGGCCACCGAGACGAGCTGCCCGATGAAGTACAGCCGGTAGTTACGCTGACGCAGCGAGGCGAGCATGCCACCCCCATATCATTAGCCCTGCTAAGGATACCATTAGCACCGCTAAGATATTCCCGGAGGTCGCGCCCCTGTCGTTATGCCTAATGAGCTCGTACCACCACCTCAAGCGGCAGGTCACGCGAGGATCCGCCGACGCAGAGACGGTACTCGCCGGGAACCCAGACCCAGTCGCCGGCAGCCTCGTCGTAGCGGGCGAACGCCCGTCGTGGCACGGTCAGCTGTACCCTGGCCAGCTCGCCGGGCGAGGCCGTGACGGACGCGAAGGCCGCCAGGGTCCTGGCCGGGTTCTCCGGGTCGTCGTCCGGCGGCTCCAGGTACGCCTGGACCACTTCGCGGCCGTCCCGGTTGCCGGTGTTGCAGACCAGCACGGTCACCGTCAGGTCGCCGTCGGCGGGCAGCTCCGCGCACTTCGTCGTCGCCGCCTGGTACTCCCACGAGGTGTAGCCGAGCCCGTGGCCGAACGGGAACAGCGGCTCGATGCCTGCCCGGTCGTAGCCCCGGTAGCCGATCAGCAGCCCTTCCTCGTAGGCCAGCGTGCCATCCGCCGCCGGGATGGCGTGCAGCACCGGGCAGTCCGCCTCGGCGCGGGGAAGGGTGACCGGCAACCTGCCGCCGGGTTCGGCCCGGCCGAGCAGCACGTCGGCCAGCGCGTCGCCCATGGCCTGCCCGGGCAGCCAGGAGCAGCCGACCGCGGCCACCTGGTCCGCCCACGGCATGAGCACCGGCATGCCGGCGTTCACCACCACGACGGTCCGGTCGCAGACCGCTGCCACGCGGCTGACCAGCTCGTCCTGCCTGCCGGGCAGGGACAGGCTGGTCCGGTCGAACCCCTCGCTCTCGGTCGCCGCGCCGGAACCGACGACCAGGACCGCCACTTCCGCCGCACTGGCCGCGGCCACCGCGGCGTCCAGCATGGCATCCTCGTCCGCCGCCGGCGCGACGCCGAGCCGGATGGATATCGGCGGCGTGGCCCAGTTCGCCGGAAGCAGGGTGACTTCCAGCGTCACGTCCTGGCCCTCGATCAGGTCGATGGCGGTGCGGATTTCGCCGGGGCGCACCATCGCCTCGACCGGATCCTCGGGCAGCGGCGTGGTGCCGGCCGCGATGGTCTCGCCGTCCGCGGTTAGCACGACGTCGCCGACCCCGCCGGCGCCCAGCAGGTACCGGCCAGCTTCCGGCGCCCGGTACCGCGCGCGCAGCACGATCGTGCCGCGGGCGCCGTCGCCGACCCCGCGAGGCAGGCCGTCCCACCAGGTGAACATCGTGGCGCCACGGTGCTCGCTGGTCAGCGTGGTGCCGTCTTCCGCGCGGAACTCCAGCCGGGTCCCCGGCTCTCCGCTGACCGGATCGCGCAGCGTGTCGGGCGCGGGTTCGGGGACGTTGTGCCAGGTCACGCACCCTTGATGGACGGTGAGCGAGGCACCCGTGCCGGCCAGCGCGGTCCGCAGCGCGTCCGCCGGGGTGGTCACGCTGGCCGCGGTCACCCGGGCGCTGCCGCCGCCCTGGGTGACCGGGAACAGCGCGTTCGGACCGATCAGGGCGATGCTGCCGATGCTCATCGGGTCAAGCGGCAGCACCTGGCGCTCGTTGCGCAGCAGGGTGAACGCGGCCGCGGCGGCCCGCCGCAGCAACCCGGCGTCGGCGAGCACTGGCCGGGGGGTATGGGGGGCGGGCAGCCCCCCATTCGCGGGGGGGTCCTCGGGGGGGTCGTCCCCCCGGAGGGGAGACAGCGCGCCGACCCGGCGGGCCAGCCGGAGCACGCGGATCACCTTGTCGTCCACGTCGTCCGGGGAGATCTCGCCGGCCGTCACGGCGGCGACGAGCTTGTCGCCCCAGGCGCCGTCCGGGCCGGGCATCAGCAGGTCCAGGCCGGCCGCCGCCGTCGCGACCGTGCTGCGGCCGGCGCTCCAGTCGGACACCGCCACGCCGGAGAAGCCCCACTCCTGTTTCAGCATGCCGTTGAGCAAAGCGGTGTGCTCGGTCATCGTGACGCCGTTGACCTTGTTGTAGCCGGCCATCACCAGCGCGGCGTCCGCCTCCCGCACGCACGCCTCGAAGGGCAGCAGGTACACCTCGCGAAGCACCCGCTCGGCGACCCGCACGTCGCAATGCCAGCGACCGGTCTCGGAGTCGTTGGCGGCGAAGTGCTTCAGCGTGGCGGCCACCCCGGCCTCCTGCACGCCGCGCACGAACGCCACCGCCATGCGCGCCGCGAGCACCGGGTCCTCGGCGAAGCACTCGAAGCCACGGCCGCCAAGCGGCGTCCGCATCATGTTGATCGTCGGGCCGAGCAGCACGCCGATGCCCTTGCTCCTGGCCTCCTGGCCAAGGGCGCGGGCGACGGCGAGCACCAGGTCCGGATCCCAGGTGGCGCCGAGCGCCGATGGGCACGGCAGGCTCGCGGACGGATTGCGCTCGTCCATGGCGACGCCGCGGACGCCCGCGGGACCGTCGGACATGGCGAACGGGCGAAGTCCGATCAGCTCGCTGCCGTGCGTGTGCCAGTTGTCTGCGCCAGTGAGCAGGCGCACCTTGTCCTGGAGGGAGAGCGCGGCCAGGAGGCCGCGCTCATCCTTCTCGCTATTCAGTGGCATATTCGCGGTTTCGTGCCAGTCCTTCTCCTCTCGTCGATGCGGCTATGACGCGGGCTTGAGGTGCAGGATCACGTACTCGACTTCGGAGATGTTCGGGCCTGGGTCGGAGTACGCGTTGGACTCGGACGGCCAGCCCACGTAGTTCTTCGACGACCACTCGGCCCAGGCCGCGCCGTACAGCAGCGGGATGGCCGGCATCTGGGTCGACTCGATGGTCTCCAGCGTGTTCAGCGCCGACTGCTGGGCGGCCGGGTCGGTGCTGGCCGTGTACTGGGCGAGCGCGGCCTGCGCCTGCGGGCTGTTGAACCGGCCGTAGTCACCCGCCGCGGCCTTGCCGATCGGCGCGCTGGTGCCGTAGTCCATCCAGTTCGCGAGGTAGTCGAACGGGCTGTTGCCGTTGTTCGACCAGTGCAGCATCGCGTCGAACGTGCCGTTCGCCGCGTCGTTGAACCAGTCCGCGGGCTGCCCGATCCCGTTCACCTTCACCTGGAAGCCCTGGGCGTTGAGCTGGGTGGAGATGAGCCCGGCGTCCGTGTAGTAGTCGGTGAAGCCGATCGGGTCCTCGATGGAGAAGCTGAGCGGCTTGCCGTTCTTCATCCACTTGCCGCCGACCTTGGCGTAACCGTCGCTGGTCAGGATCGAGGCCGCCTTGTTGGCGTCGCCGGCGCTGGGCAGGTCGTTGGCATACTGCGGGGCGAGCAGCGGCTGGTCGAGCGGCAGCAGCAGCCCGCTGGAGGAGGTGGCGGGCAGCTCATACCCGGTCTCGCCCTGCGCGGACAGCTGGTTCCTGTTGATCGCGTAGCTGATCGCCTGCCGCACCTTCGGGTCGTTCAGCGGCGCCTTGGTGACGTTCAGCCACAAGGTGGCCACGTTGTTCGCGTTCACGTACGGGGCGCTATTGAACCAGGTGTGGTTGGTCGCCGGGTTGGCGCCGACCCACACGTTCTGCACGTTGCTGATGTCGTTACCCGCCCAGTCGATCTGGCCCGAGGTCAGCGCGGTCTGCGCGGCGGTACCGCTGGTGTAGCCGGGGAAGTCCACCTTGGGCACGTGGACCGAGCTCTTGTTCCAGTACGTCGGGTTCGCCTTGAGCAGGATGCCCTGCGGGGAGAAGGTGTCGAGCACGTACGGGCCGGTGCCTACCGGGTGGGTGTCCGCGTAGTTGGCCGGGTCGCTGACCGACTGCCAGACGTGCTGCGACACGATGGGCTGCGTGCCGATCTGGAACAGGTTGGCGACCTCGGGCTGGGCGAACGTGAGCACCGCGGTGTTCGGCCCGGAGGAGGTGGCACTGACCGGGGCCGGGGCACCCGTGGTGGACGGCACCCCCTTCTTCAGCAGGTTGAAGGTGAACGCCACGTCGGCGGCGCTGAACGCTTGGCCGTCGCTCCACTTCACCCCGGACCTGGTGGTGACCGTCAGCGTCTTGTTGCCGTTGGACCAGGTGAAGCCGGTACCCAGCAGGTTATCGCTGGGGGCCAGGCTCAGCTTCAGTACGTTGAAGAAGAACAGTGGCTCGTAGATCAGGTCGGTGCAGTGCATCTGACCGCACCCGGCGTTGTTGTTGAACGGGTTGAACGTGTCGGCGATCGGGGACTGCTGGGTGGACTCCACCACGAGCGTCTTGGTCCCCATGCCGCTCGTGCCCGAGCTGCTACTGCTGCTGCCAGTGCCCGGAGACGACGAGCCACTGCTGCTGCAGGCGGCCGCGGTCAGTACCGCCGCCGCCGCGGTTAGGCCCAGCAGGGCCCTGCTTCTTATCACGGAACGATTCATCTAAACTCCGTTGTGCCCGGTCGGCTCGTCGCCGGCCTTGTTGAATGACCATGTCGGGGTCTGTCGCAATGGTTGTGCACGGCCGGCCGGGTCTACGAATCGCCTTCGCCGGCCGGTTAATTCGGGTCAGGTTTCTGTTTCGGGCGTGCTTTCCTCTCCGGCCTCTCCGGCTGTTTCAGCCGTTTCTGTCGACGACGTTGGCGATGACGAATCGGGCGAGTGCAGCCAGCACGCGCTCTGGTGCCCGGAACCGACCGCGAAGGCCGGCGGGGCCTGCTGCGCGCACACCGGCATGGCGTACCGGCAGCGCGGGTGGAATCGGCAGCCGCTCGGCGGCGCCACCAGGCTCGGCGGCGCGCCGCGGGCCTGCAGCTCCGCCGGCTCGGATCGTTCCGGGTCGGGTGCCGCGGCGAGCAGGAGCTGGGTATACGGGTGAGCCGGCGCGTCGGTGACGTCGGCCGCCCGGCCGGTCTCGACGATCCGGCCGGCGTACATGACGGCGATGTCGTCGGCCAGGTAGCGAGCCGAGGCGATGTCGTGCGTGACGTACAGGATCGCGATGCGTTCGTTCTCCCGCAGATCGGCGAGCAGGTTGAGGACGCCGAGCCGGATCGAGACGTCAAGCATGGACACCGGCTCGTCGGCGAGCAGGACCTTGGGCTGGACGGCGAGCGCGCGGGCGATCGCGACGCGCTGCCGCTGCCCGCCGGACAGTTCGTGCGGGTACTTGCCGATGAACTCCCTGCCCGGGGTGAGCGCCACCCGTTCCAGCACGCCCGCGATTTCCTCGGCGCCGCTGGGCACGGAGTAGATCTTGAGCGGCCGTTGGATGTGATAGCCGATCGTGTGCACCGGGTTGAGCGAGGAGAACGGATCCTGCAGCACCAGCTGCACCGTCTTCGCGTACCGGGCGCGCGACCCGTGCACCAGCGTGCCGTTCAGCAGCACCTCGCCGGACGTTGGCGGGGTCAGCCTGGCGAGCGTCCGTGCCAGGGTGGACTTGCCGGAACCGCTTTCGCCCACCACCGCGATGATGCTGGCTTCGCCGAGCACGAGCGAGACGTCGTCCACCGCGTGCACGACGGCGCCGCGGGGGATCTGCTTGCCGCGCCGGTGCACCGGGAAGTGCTTGCTCACGGCGCGTGCCTCGAGTACGGGCGGGCTCATGGCGTGCCTCCGGAGGAGTCAATCGCGGTCAGCCTGGGCACGGCGGCCAGCCCGCGGACGGCAGCGGCGCCGGGAACGAGGGACAGCTCGGGCGGTACCGGCACCGGGGATCCGGGATCGTGCAGCCAGCAGGCGACCGTGCGCCCGGCCTCGGGATGTGGCGCCAGACCCGGCCGTGGCCCGGCCGGCGGCTCCAGCGCCGGGACCTGCTGCGCGCACAGGTCCATCGCGTACTGGCAGCGCGGGTGGAACGGGCAGCCGCTTGGCGGGTGCCGCAGGTCCGGCGGCGAGCCGGAAATTCCCGTCATCCGTACCTTGGGTCCGTGCAGCGAGGGGAAGGAGGCGAGCAAGCCCAGCGAGTAAGGGTGCCGAGGCGCGCGGAACAGCTCGGCGGCCGGCGCCTGCTCCACGATCCGCCCCGCGTACATGATCGTGATCGAGTCCGCGATCTCCAGGAGCAGGGACAGGTCGTGGGTGATGAACAGCACCGCGAACCCCAGCCGCTCGCGCAGGCCGGTCAGCTCTTCCAGGATTTCGCGCTGGGTCACGACGTCGAGCGCGGTCGTCGGCTCGTCCATGATCACGATCCGCGGCTCAAGTGCCAGCGCCATCGCGATCATGACCCGCTGCCGCATCCCGCCGGACAGCTCGTGCGGATATGCGCGCAGCCGGTCGCCGGAAATGCCGACCATGGTAAGCAGGTTCACCGCGCGTTCCCTGCGGGCCTGCCGGTCCAGCCCTGGCCGGTGCGCCCGGAGCACGTCGGTGAGCTGGCTGCCGATGGACATCACCGGGTTCAGCGCGTGCATCGCGCTCTGCATGACGACGGCGATCTCGGACCAGCGCAGCTGCCGCAGCTCCTCTTCGCTGGCGCCGAGCAGGTCCCTGGTCCCGTCGAACACGACGGTTCCGCCGGTGATCACGCCCGGCGCGCGCAGCAGCCTGGTGATCCCGTACGCGAGGGTTGACTTTCCGCTGCCGCTCTCGCCCGCCAGTCCGTGCACCTCGCCGCTGCGCAGCGTCAGGCTCGCGTCGCTGACGGCGTGCACCGCGTCGTCACCCAGGCCGTAGTCCACGGACAGCCCGCGAACCTCAAGTAGCGGGTGTGCGCCGAACTCGCTCATTGCGCGGCCCCCGTCCCGGTGGGAAGGGGCGCACTGGCGTGCGTCCGGCCGGCCCCTGCTCGGTCGGACGCAGCCACCGGCGTCACGCCGAGCGAGAAGCGCCTGGGCACCCCGGTGCGACGCGCGATCTTCCGGGACAACCCGGCGACGCGCAGCCGCGGGTTGATGAACTCGTCGATGCCGAAGTTGAGCAGTGCCAGCGACGTGCCGAGCAGCGCGACCGCCAGGCCAGGCGGCAGGAACCACCACCACTCGCGGCTCTGTGCCGCGGAGCTCTCCTGCGCCCAGAACAGCATCGCTCCCCAGCTCCAGTGTGTGGTGCTGATCAGGCCGAGGAACGCGAGCGAGGTGTAGGTGCCGATCGCGTAGATGACCGTGAACAGGAACGACGACGCCACGATCGGGATCAGGCCAGGCAGGATCTCGAACGCGAGGATCCGCCAGGTGCGCTCGCCGATGATCCGGGCCGAATCGACGAAGTCCCGGCTCCGCATCGCCAGCGTCTGGACGCGAAGCACCCGTGCCCCGAAGGCCCACCCGGTGACGCTGATGATCATCGCGATCAGCAAGTCGTTGGCGCTCGCGGACGAGCTGAGGAATCCGGCCAGCACGATCAGCAGCGGCAGGGCGGGCAGCACGAGGGCGACGTTGATCAGCGTTGACAAGACGTCGTCCACCAGTCCGCCGAAGTAACCAGCCGATACGCCGATGACGACGGACAGCACCGTGGCGATGGCCCCGGCGACGAATGACACCACGATCGTCGACCTCGCGCCCACCAGCAGCTGAGACCAGATGTCCTCCTGGGTCTGTGTGGTGCCGAGCCAGTCCTTGGCCGACGGTGGCTGGGGGATGCCGACGGTGGTGTTCAGGTGCGCCGACGGGTCGTACGGTGCGATCAGCGAGCCGAATATCGCCATCACCACGAAGACGCCGAGCAGCAGGAGCCCGATGATGATCTTGGGGGAGCGCGGGAAGCGGATCCGCCGCACTCTGGCTGGCACCGGGACCGGGTCGGGGACCGGGACCGCGGTCGGGTCCGAGGCCGGGGTGGTCATCGCCATCGTTCAGCCCCCCTGCCGGGTCCGCGGGTCGAGCAGCACGTAGACGAAGTCCGCGATGAGGTTCGCGCCGAGCACTGCGAACGTGATGATCAGGAACACCCCCTGGATCAACGGGTAATCGTGGTTGAGCACCGCCTGCTGGAGGATGTAACCGATGCCCGGGTAGGAAAAGACGATCTCGGTCAGCAGGGCGCCGGACACCACGAAGCCGATGGCCAGTGAGAAGCCGGTCACGCTGGGCAAGATGGCGTTGCGGGCCGCGTAGAGGATCACCCGCCGCTTCGGCAGCCCCTTGGCTTGGGCGACCAGCACGTAATCCTCGTCCATCGTGCTGATCATGACGTTGCGCATCCCGACGATCCACCCGGCCGCCGAGGCGAGCACGATGGTGAGCGCGGGCAGGATGGCGTGGTCGATCACGTTGGCGAGGTAGGTCCCGCTCAGCCCCGGGGTGACCAGCGTCTGGTCGTAGCCGTTGAGCGCGGGGAACCAGTGCAGCTCCGTCGCGAATCCGGCGATCAGCAAGATCGCGATGAAGAAGTACGGCGCCGCCTGGAAGAAAGTCATGGCCGGCAGCAGGTTGTCCAGCCAGCTGCCGCGGCGCCAGGCCACCAGCGCGCCGAGTACGGTGCCGAACACGAAGCTGATCGCCGTGGCCAGGCCCACCATGCCGAGGGTCCAGAAGATGCCGCCGCCGATGACGCTGGTGACGCTCTGCGAGAACTCGGTGGACACGCCCATGTTCCCGTGCAGCAGGTGGTCCCAGTACTGCACGTACTGGTCCCACGCGCTCTGGTGCCCGGTCAGGCCGTACTCGACCTCCAGGGACTTGATCAGCGCGGGCGTGACCTGGGCGTTCTGCAACTTGCCCAGCGCCGCGGTCAGCGCGTTTCCCGGCATCATGCGCGGGATGAAGAAGTCGATGGTGATGGCGACCACCGCGGCGAGGATGTAGAAGGCAAGCTTCCTGGCCAGTGCCCGCATGGTCAGACCTCCGTCCCGCAGCCGCAGCTTTCCCTGATCACAAGCCGGGTGGGCAGCACGATGTCGCGTTCGGGCGGCACCACGTGGCTGATCATGGAGTAGACGACCTCGAAGGCCGTCGCGCCCAGTTCCCTGATCTGCTGCCGCACGGTGGTGAGCTGGCAGCGCAGGTGGCGGGCCATCGCGATGTCGTCGAAGCCGGTGACCGCCACCCGCGTCGGCACGTCGATGCCGTGGCGGCGCAGCGCGCCCATCACGCCGAGCGCGGTCTGGTCGTTCGCGCAGACGATGGCACGCGGTAGCGCCGTGCCCGCGGCCAGCAGCCGGTCGATGACCTGGGCGCCGCCCGCCGCGTAGTAGTTGCCCTGCCAGTCAGGTCCGCTGGCGAAGCTGGCGCCGGTCGCGGCGGCCTCGGCGGCGAGTGTGTCGTGCCGGGCCCGGCTGTCCGGGCTGTCCGCGTAGCCGCTGACGTAGCCGATCGAGCGGTAGCCGTGGTCGCGCAGCAGGTGCCTGGCCAGTTCCCCCATGCCGGACGCGTTGTCGCTGCGGACGTTCACCGTGGCCGGCGTGGCGACGCCGGCCAGCGTGACGATCGGTATCTGTCCGGCGAGCCGCACCAGCGGGTCGTCGTCGAGCAGCCGGTCGTGCAGGATCAGGCCATCGCTCTTGCGGGCCAGCGCCAGCGTGCGGTAGTCGGCCTGGTGGTCGGCGATGTCCACCGACCTGATCAGCAGGTCGAAGCCGCGCATCTGCGCGGACATCTCGATGCCTCGGTTGATCATGTCGTGGAACTGCAGGGACTCCGCCTCGTCGGCGAACACGTCGTCGTCCTCGAGTCCGGTCAGCGGGGGAGAGGGGCGCCGCTCGATCACGCCGACGACCTCCTTGAGCCGGGCGCTGAGCGCACGGGCCGCCCCGTCCGGCGCGAAGCCCAGCTCCGCCACCGCCTGCAGCACCTTGTCCCGGGTATCCGGGCGCGTGTTCCGCGCCTCGTTGAGCACCCGGGAGACTGACGCGATGGAGACCCCGGCGACGCGGGCGACGTCGTAAATCGTGGGCGCGCCCGTGCCCAGCCTGCCGCTGTCTTCTCGCGCTTGAACCACCGCTGAATCCCTCACCGCTCCTGGTAAGCGCTTACCAACTATGTCCGTAAAAAGGTCGGCGGGTTTGGTAAGCGCTTACCCGAAGACCTCGTTTAAGAGCATATGTCTGGCCTCGGCGCAACCTCAAGGACTAGTCGCATCAATGTTGCGCGAATGTGACAGCAAGGCTTCGGCCAGCTGGCGCGCGAGTTACGGCAGGGTCGGCACGCTCACGGCTTCTAGCTGGCGCGACATGTAGTTCCCGGCCAGCAGCACCGAACCGTCCCGTTCCAGCGCCATCTCCCGCGGGAACTTCCCGGCAGGGATGTGCCCGAGGAGCGCTGGTTTCCCGGCCAGCGCCGCCGCGACGTCCACCACGCCGAGATCCGATCGCGCACCCGACGCGCCGAACCGGTTCGAGTCCGCCACCACGATCCTGCTCCCGCCCCGGACCATGATCAACCCAACCGGCGCCTCACCCACCGGCACGATCGCCACCAGCGCGCGGGACGGGGTGGCCGGCAACCGCGCCGCCGCGAAGCAGAGCACGTCGTCGCTGGCCCGCGCGGTGACCCAGACCTGGGAGCCGTCCGCGGAGGCGATCACCCGCACCGGCTCGCAGCCCGCATCGGCGACCGCCGTTATTGACGAGGCGGTATCGATTTCGGCCCGCCGCAGGTCGATGACGGTGAGCGTGCCCGTCCTGATGCTGTTATCCGCGACCTCGCTTGTCGCGTACAGCCACCGGCCGTCGGGGGAGACCGCGAGCCCGACCGGGGCCACGCCGAGCGGGATCTTTCCCACGTAGTCCGCCGCCCCGAAGCCGCGGGTCAGGGCCAACCGCAGGTTGAACACCGCGGTCGCGTCGGTGTCCTCCTCGGAGACGAACGCGAAAGTCCCGTCCGGCGAGACGGCCACCTCGATCGCTCCGGCCTCACCGGGGGCGCGGAGTGTGCCCAGCACCACCCCGGCAGCAGCCCCCTGCTCGGCCCGCGCGATGTCAAGGACAACGGCCCCGGCGTTCGAGGCCGCCAGCAGGTAACGCCCGTCCGGGGTCAGCGTCAGGCCGAGTGCCATCGAGCCTTGCGGCAGCGCGACGACCCGGACGCGAGCCGGCGCCAGTGCGGCCCCGATCCGGAGCACCTCGATCGACTGCTGGAGCGCGACGAACGCCCACCGCCCGTCCTTGGTCACCGCGACGCCGAAGGGGTTGCCCGGCACATCCGTCGTCGCCGTCCGCACGCCACTGAGCTGCGGCGACGGAGCGATCGAGGTGCTGCACCCCGGCGATGCGAGCGCCCGGTCCGGCAGCGGCACGGCCGAGGCGGAGGACGGGGCGGCCGAGGCGGAGGACCGGGCGGCCGAGGCGGGACCCGCGGCGCGACCCGCGGTGCAGCCCGCGCATCCGATGATCACGACCGTGGCGATACTCCCGGCCATCGCGAGGGAGCGCACCAACCCAAGCTACCCGTACCCGCTTGGCTCCTGAGCGACGCGCACGGAGTATGGTCCTCGCGCATCCTGCTTTGGATACCTAGGTTGTCTTTGTAAGCGAAACCGACGTCGCAAATCGCATATATCCCAATAAGGCGGGTGCGAAATTGTCGGTTTGGCGTACCAAGACATGTGTAGCGTTAACAGTGGAGCACGTGGGACTCGGGCCGCGGGGCGGGGCGGGGCGGACGCGGGCGGATCGCGGGACCGGACAGCCGCGAAGATCATCCGCGAAACATCCGTGAAACGCGAGGCCAGCGCCGTTACCTGCGCCGTAACAATCGGGAAATGCCCGGGCAACCGCCGCATGGGAAACAAGTAAGCGTTACCGCACACGGTCCTCGAGGAGGCGTACTTGGATCCCTATGCAGCCTGGCTGAGCGCCGGGGATAACTCCTGGCAGATGACGGCAGCCACGCTCGTCGGCCTCATGTCCATTCCGGCCCTCGCGGTCCTGTACGGCGGCCTGGTGCAGAAGAAGTGGGCCATGAACACCGTGCTGATGGTGTTCTCCGCGTTTGCGCTGACGCTGATCGTGTGGGTCCTGTGGGCCTTCAAGATGGGCTTCGGCACGCCGTTGATCAGCACATTCGTCGGCGATCCGCGCAGCGTGCTCGGGCGCGTCGCGGAAGAAGGCCAGGGCAGCATCCCGTTGCTGAACGGCCTGATGCCCAAGTTCAGGTTCCCCGAGTCGAGCCTGATGTATTTCCAGTTTGTGTTCGCCGCGATCACGCCGATCCTGTTCATCGGCAGCGTGATCGGCCGGATCAGCTTCAAGGTCTGGCTGATCTTCGTCCCGCTGTGGATCACGTTCGCCTACGCGGTGAACGCGTTCATGCTGTGGGGTGGCGGCTTCTGGGCCGGCAAGGGCGCGCTGGACTTCTCCGGCGGTTACGTCATCCACCTCGCGGCCGGCGTATCCGGGTTCGTCGCCGCGGCCACGGTGGGCCCCCGGCTCAAGCGCGACCGCGAGCGCGCCGTCCCGAACAACCTGCTGTTCGTCGCCATCGGCGCGGGCATCCTGTGGCTGGGCTGGAACGGCTTCAATGGCGGTGACCCGTACTTCGCGGGCGCCGACGCGTCCGCGGCCGTGGTCAACACCAACGTCGCCACCGCGGTCGCGATGATGACCTGGATCATCATGGACATGGCGTTCAGCAAGTCGAAGAAGCCGACCTTCCTCGGCGGCCTGAACGGCATGATCTGCGGCCTGGTCGGCATCACCCCGGCGGCCGGCTACGTGAACGGCTTCGGCGCGGTCGTGATCGGCCTGATCTGCTCCGGGATCGTCTGGGTCGCCTGGGAGTACCTGCCCAAGTACGTGTGGCCGTTCAACAAGGTCGACGACGCGCTCGGGGTGGTATACACGCACGGCATCGCGGGCCTGTTCGGCGGCCTGATGGTCGGCCTGCTGGCGGACCCGAAGATGATCGTGTACCTCGGCATCGGGAACAATCCGTCGGTCAGCGGCACGGGCCTGTTCTACGGGCACGCGAAGCAACTGGCCCTCCAAGCGGGTGCCGCCGGCACCGTCATCGTCTGGGACGCGCTCGTCACGTTCGCCATTCTCATGGTCATCAAGTACGTGTTCCGGATGAACCTGCGGCTGCCGGACGAGGTGCTGGAGATCGGCGACATCGCGGTGCACGGCGAGGAGGCCTACCCGTCCGACGACCTGGTCACCGTCGCCGCCACGTCAACCGCCGACGAGAAGGCGCAGACCCCCGCCAACGTCAAGTAGCCATTAGCCCGTTTCATGATCGTGGCCAGTTCCGCCCGGAACTGGCCACGATCATGATGGGCGCCTCAGAGCCCGAGCGCGGCCGCGGCTAGGGCGGTGCCCTCGACGCGGGCTCGCACCTTGGCGAACGCGGTGTCGCGGGACGTGGACGTGTCGTCGGCGAACGGCGCGAAACCGCAGTCGTCGCAGGTGCCGAACCGGCCGGGCGGCAGCACCCGGGCCGCCGCGATCGTCCGGTCGCGAACCTGCTCGGGCGTCTCGATCGCCGGGTCGATCGGATCGGTGACGCCGACGAACACGCGCGCCGTGTCCGGCAGGTGCGCGGCGATCGTGCTCAGTACCGCTTCGGGCGCGGCCTCGCTTGCCAGCTGGACGTAGAAATTCCCGGCGTGCAGCCGGAATAGCCGCGGCAGCAATTCCGCGTAATCCACGTCGAGGCTGTGCGTCGAATCCTGGTCGCCGCCCGGACAAGTATGGATGCCGATTTTCGCTCGTTCCTCGTCGGTGAACCGGTCAAGTACCCGGTTGTTGAGCGCGATGAAATTCTCGAGCACGCCGCCGCTCGGGTCGAGTTTCAGCGACAGCCTGCCCTCGGTGAAGTCGAGCTGCACGACGTGCGCCCCGGCGTCCAGGCAGCCGCGGATGTCCGCCTCCGCCTCGTCGGCGAGGTCGTCGAGGAACTGCTCGCGCGAGTAGCCGTCCAGGCCGCCGGCCGGGTAGAGCAGGCTGAGCGCGGACGGCGCGATTACCGCCTGTTTCACCGGCGCGCTCGCGTAACCGCGTGCGGCGCGAAGGTAGTCAGCGGCGTGCGCGGCGTACCGGAACGGCCCGCCGGTCAGCACCGGCAGCTGCCGCTGATGCCCGTCGGCGAAACCGATGACGACACCGTCCGGCGCGAGCGCCGCGTACCCGGCGATCGGATATGTGGCGAAGCTCGGCTTTGCCTGTTCGCCATCGGTAACGACCGGTGACCCGGTCTCTTCCATCAATCGAATGGTCTCGGCTACGGCGCTATCTTGCGCGGCGCGGAAATCGGCGCCGCTCAGTTCGCCGGCCGCGTGGGAATTCATCGCGGCAAGCAGCTCGGCGGATCGCGGAATGCTACCGATGGGCTCGGTGGGAATCGTCATGTTCCCGAGCCTAGAGAAACCTCAGTGTCCCCGGAAGGCCTCTTCCAGCCACCACGACCCATGCTCGCCGGTCACCTTGGCGTCGATGACCAGGGGGCAGTCGCGCGGCCCCGCCAGCCACGACCGCACCCCGTCCAGATCCGCCACCGACCGCACCACGATGCCGTCGCAGCCGAAGCCGCGGCCGATCGCGGCGATGTCGGCCGACGGGAACCGCACCGTGTCCACCGGGTCACCGTCCGGCCCGAAGTGATGCACCTCGGCGCCGTACGCCTCGTCGTCGTACACCACGATCACCATGCCGATCCCGAGCCGCACCGCGGTTTCCAGCTCGCTGATCCCCATCAGCGCGCCGCCGTCGCCCAGCGCCGCCACGGTCAGCCGGTCCGGCCGCGCAACCGCCGCGCCGATCGCGGTGCCCAGCCCGAGCCCGATCGCCTGGAACCCCTGGGTGAAGCAGAACGCGGACTCGTCGGGCACGGACAAGAACATGGACGGATAGCCCATGAAGTTGCCCGAGTCGATCGCGACCGTCCGCTCCGCCGGCAACATGTCGTCGAGCGCGATCGACAGCGCCCGCGGATCGATCTTCCCCGCGCCGCTCTCGTCGGTGAACGGCACGTCGCGCCACCGTCCGTTCCGCGCTATCCGCTCTTTAATCTTTGAAGATCGCTGGCTCATAACGACATCGCTGGCTTGGTCCAGTTTTTCCGCGACGCCAGCGGCGGTGGCGGCCACGTCGCCGACCACGCCCAGGTTCACCGCGCGGTGCCGGCCGATCGCCGAAGCGTCGTCGTCGACCTGCACCACGATCGCGTCCGGCCCGATCAGCGCGCCGTGCCGGGTGGTCCACATGTTCAGCGCGCAGCCCCAGCCGACCACCACGTCGGCGTCGCGGATCAGCTCCGCCGCCAGCGGCGTGGCGAACCCGCCGCTCACGTCCAGGTTCCACGGGTTGCCGCCGAACAGGCCCTTGGCCACAGCGGACGTGGCGAGCAGCGCGCCGCACGCGTCGGCGGTGCGTTCCAGCTCGGCGCGCGCGCCGCGGGCGCCGCGTCCCGCGATGAACACGGGCCGGCTGGCAGTGCTGAGCAGCGTGGCCACGGCGGCGACGCCTTCGGCGCTGACTTCGGGCAGGTGGGTGAGCGGCCCGGTGCACACCTGCCCCGGTATCGCCTCGGCCGCCTGCACGTCCAGCGGCAGCGCGAGCACGACGGTGCGCCGTTGCTGCGCGAGCTGGAACGCCCGGCACGCGTCCGCCACCGCGGTCGCGGGACGGCCGGCGCGCACGTGCTCGGCGCCGACGGAGTGCGCCAGCGCGGCCACGTCCACGTAGAAGTTGGAGTTCCTGCCGGGCGCCTCCGGGGTCAGCACCAGCAGCGGGGTCCGGCTCTTGGCCGCCTCGGCGATGCCGGTCATCGCGTTGGTGAGGCCCGGGCCTTGATGGACGGACAGGACACCGACCCGGCCGGTGACGCGGGCCCAGGTGTCCGCCATCATCGCCGCGCCGCACTCGTGCCGCGCCGCGATGTACCGGGCGCCGCCCTCGATCATCGCGTTCGTGACGTGGAAGTTCCCGCTGCCCACCACGCCGAACACGGTGTCCGCGCCGAGCCCGGCCAGCGCCCGCCCGACCGCGTGGGATACCCGCACTAGCGCTCGACCAGAGCTATCGCCCGGCACGGCGAGCCGGAGCCGCGCAGGATCGGCAGCGGCCCGGTGATCACCAGCGCGCCCTGGGCCGGCAGCCGGTCCAGGTTGCGGAGCTGGGTGAGCCCGTACTTGCCGGCGCCCAGCATGGCCGAATGGCAGGGGAACGGCGGGTCAAAAGAGTGCGCGGCGCCCGCGTCGGTGCCCACGGTCTCGACGCCGATCCCGATCACCGGCGACTCTTCGGCCAGCCAGGTGGCGCAGGCCACGCTGATGCCAGGGGTGTGCGGCCCGGTCTCGTTCGCGTTGATGAACTCGGCCTGGCTGTTCGACCGCTTGTCCCACCCGGTCCGGTACAGCAGCCAGCCGCCGTCCGGCAGCGGCCCGTTGGCCGATTCCCAGGCCTTGACGTGGTCGATCTCCAGCAGGAAATCGGGGTCGGCAGTGGCCTGCTGGCTGAAGTCAAGCACGGCCGCGGGGGCGATGAGCTTCTCGACCGCGACCTGCGATACATCCTCGCCGGCTCTGCCGGTGAGCCAGTGCACCGGGGCGTCGAAGTGCGTGCCGGTATGCTCACCGGTCGTGATGTCGTTCCAGTACCAGGCGGGCCCGCGGTCGTCGTAGTGGCTGATCTCGCTCAGCGAGAAGCTCTTGGTATTACCGAAGGGCGGCGGCAGCTGGATGACCGGAGTGTCCGAGGACAGCGGCGCGGTGAGGTCGATGACCTCGACGGAACTGGCACGGATAGCCTCGGTGAGGGACCTCAGGACAGACATATCCGTAGCGTAGACGGGGTGACCATGGCAAAACCAGTCGTCACGGCAACCACGCTGGTCACCGATGACGGCGTCCCCATCGACGCGGCGCACCTGCCCGGACCCGGCGATCTGGCTTTCGTCGTCGCGCACGGCTTCACGCTGAGCTGGCGGCGTCCGCACATCCTGCGGATCGCCAGCCGGCTGACCGGCACCGGCGGCGCGGTGGTGTTCGACTTCCGCGGCCACGGCCGGTCCGGCGGGCTGTCCACGCTGGGCGACCGGGAGGTGAAAGACCTGGATGTCGCCGTGGCCTGGGCGCGTGAGCTCGGCTACCGGCGGATCGCGGCCATCGGCTTCTCGATGGGCGCGTCGGTGGTGCTGCGCTACGCGGGCCTGACCGGCGGCGTCGACGCCGTGGTGTCGGTGAGCGGCCCCGGCCGCTGGTACTACCGCGGCACCAAGCGGATGCGCCAGGTTCATCGCGCCGTCGAGAACCCGGTGGGCCGGCTGGTCACCCGCGGGCTGCTGAAGACCAGGATCAGCCCGGCCGGCTGGCGGCCGGTGCCGGTCCCGCCGGCCTCGGCCGCTCGTCTCATCGCCCCGGTTCCGTTGCTGATCGTGCACGGCGACCAGGACCGGTACTTCCCGCCGGAGCACGCACGCCAGCTTTACCAGGCCGCCCGCGATCCGAAGGAGCTGTGGCTCATCCCCGGCATGGGCCACGCGGAGTCCGCCACCAGCGACGACCTGGTCGACAAGGTCGGGCGCTGGGCGGCCGAGGCGACGTCGACCCCGGCGATCAGGTCTGCCTAGCTTTCCCGGAGCCTGGCGCGCAGCCGGGCGAGTTCGTCGCCGAACCCGTGCTTGGTGAGCCAGCCGGCCGCCCCGCCGTACCGGGCGTCGACCTGCTCGAGGAACGCCGCCATCGTCTCCGGCCGTGGCAGGTGCGCGGACGCGGGCTTGCTGTTCACGTCGGGGGCGTAGATCGGTTTCCGGCGCAGCCGTGCCAGGAGCGGCTCCACTCGCTCGCCGGTCGCCACGTAGTCCGCCACCACGGCCTCGGGCCGGACGCCGACCGCGCTGAGCGCCAGCGCGACGACCACGCCGGTCCGGTCCTTGCCGGCCGCGCAGTGCACCACCGCCGCCCCGTCCGACGTGGCGATGCTGCGCACCGCGGCGACCACCTGCTCCGGCCGGTCCTCAAGGTAGCCGAGATAGTGCCCGGTCAGCCGGTCGGCCGGGTAGCGGGACCGGTCCTGCTCGTCGCGCACCAGGAATACGTCCGCGACGACGTCGGTCGCCAGCCCCGCCTCCGGCAGCACCGGGTGATGCGCGTGACGCACGCTGGCGACCGCGTCCAGCGGCGCCGGCCCTTCCGCCGTCAGCTCCGCCGTGCTCCGCAGGTCGACCACGGTCGTCAGGCCGATGCCATCCACCAGCCGCGCCACGTCCGCGGCCGACAGTTCCTGCAGGTTGTCCGCCCGCAACAGCCGCCCTTCGGCCGTCACCCCGCCGTCGCCCAGCGGTAGCCCGCCCACATCCCGGACATTGACTGCCCCATCCAGCTCGATCCACGTCATACCCCCATTCTCCCGGCACCCCATGCCGAGCCCCCCGTGCCCCCTCGGGCCGTCATAGGGCCTGGCGTTGCGGGGTGAGGATTTCCATCAGGTGACCGTTGGGGTCGCGGAAGTAGGCGCCGCGACGGGTGCCGTTACTGGTGTAGATCTCGCCCGGCTTACGGCAAGCGGGGTCGGCGAAATAGGTGAGCCCGGCGTCCTGAATACGGCCGAAGGCGGCGTCGAACTCTTCGTCGCCGACGAGGAACGCGTAGTGACGAGGCTCGAAGTCGTCCGCTTGGTCGTAGTCCAGGCTGACCCGGTTCGTCAGCGTAACGGGAGTGAAGTGGGACAACGGCGGATCGACGGCCAGGCCCAGGATGCCGGCCAGGAACTCGGCCGACGCCTTCGGATCGTGTGCGGGAACGATGGTGTGGTTCAGTTCGATCATCACTTACGACCTCACGATCTCGGCGAACTGTACGGCTCGGTCCAGCGGAACGGTCGCGCCCTTGTGCTTGAAGTACCCGATCGCGCGCTCCGCATGACGCAGCGCGGCGGCGGGATCGCCGGCCAGCCAGAAGACCTCCGCGACGTCGAGGCACGCCTCGCCCTGGGAAAGCGGCGCCTCCATCCCGTCGCCCAGCGTGAGCGCCTCGTCGGCCAGCGCCCGGGCTTTGCCGAACTGACCCCGGCGTGCGGCGACCTTGGCGAGCACCTGCCTGCTCATCATCTGCGTGCAGGCATCGTCGCTGGCACCGGCGTCCGCGCCGTGCCGGGCCGCGATCTCGGCGTCCTCATAGCGGCCGAGGCGGTACAGCGCCTGTGCCAGCATGCAGGCGTGCGTCGACCAGTAGGACCGCTCCTTCATCTCCTCCAGCATCGCGCAGGACTGCCGGGAGGCCTCCTCGGCCTTGGCGAACTGGCCAGCCTGCATCTCGATCTCCCAGCCATCGGCAAGTGCCAGGCCAAGCCGGTCGCCGCGCTCCCGCTTCCGCTCCAGGTCTGACCGGTGCGCCGCCCGCGCTTCGTCGAAGCGGCCGATCAGCGGGAGAAGCTTAATCCGCTCGTGGTCGAGCCAGGCGGGCGGCGGATCCATGTGCCGCGCTTGCCGATCGAGCCAGTCGAGTGCCTCGGTGACCGGCATCGGGCCAAGGACGATGCCGACGGCCGCATGGGCTTTGCACCAGGTCGCCAGGTGCTGCTCGCCAGCCGCGGTCGCCTCGTCCGCCCCTCGCTGGGCGGCGTCGGCCGCGGCGCCGAACCGGCACCGGTAGTGCTCGACCCCCCAGGTGGCCAGCCACAGCGAGGCAAGGGCGGCATGGTCACCGGACTGCTCGAACAGCGGCCGCGCACGGTCGACGAGGGCGTCCAGCTGAGCCAGGCGACCCTCTGGCTCCAGGTGCAGCAGCAGGTACAGATGCGCCAGGTCGGCCCGGAGCCGGCCGACCTCATCGCCGGCTTCCGCCGCGCGAGCTGACGCCGCCTCGGCTCGGACGGCCGCGTCGGCGAACCGCCCGGCCTGGAACATCGCCCAGACGACGCCGAGCTCCAGCGAGATGTCGGTGCTGTCGAGGGCGGTCAGATCGCTCGCTCGTTCGAGCAGGTTCACGGCGGCGGAAGCGTCCGCTCGCTCGAGCGCGCGCCGGCCGGCCGACGTGAGCCGGGCCGCGGCCGCCGCGGCGACGGCACGGGCGGCGTCGTCGAACGGCCCCAGTTCGCGCCGGTAGCCGTAGGCCTGCTCGAGGTGATAGCCGATGATCTCGTCGCGCTCGTTGAGCGCGCCTGCCCGCTGGTCCAGCCAGTTCGCGAACGCTTCGTGCAGCTGGGCTCGTACCGACTTCGGCAGCCTGTCGTAGGCGGCGTCCCGGATCAGCACGTGCCGGAATTTGAACGCGTCCTCGCCGGGAAGGGTGGATTTGTCGGGGCGGACGAGGTCTTTCCTGGTAAGCGCGACGAGCTTGTCCGGGATCGAGGTCTCCGCCGGTCCCAGGGCCGTCACGGCACCGAGGTGAAACGAGTTGCCCTCGACCGAACCGCGCTCGAGCACCCGGCGCTCTCCGGGTTCGAGCTGGTCGAGGCGAGCCGCCAGGAGCGCCTGGATCGTCGGGGGGACGAAGACGTTGTCTCCCGATCCGGCCACGACGGCCGCCATCTCCTCCAGGAACAGCGGGTTGCCCGCTGCCGCCGCCAGCACCCTGGCCCGGAGCCCGTGGTCCTCCGCGGCATCAGAAGGCAGCAGCCTGCCGATCAATTCGTCCGCTTCGCCGGAATTAAGCGGTTCGAGCAGCGCAGTTGTGGCGTTCAGCTTCCCGCCGCCCCAGGCGGACCGCCGCTCAAGCAGCTCCGGCCGTGCCATGCACAGCAGCAGGATCGGCGCGCCGCGGCTCAGGTCGGCTACGTGCTCGACCAGGTCGAACAGCGTCTGTTCGCCCCAGTGGAGGTCGTCGAGGACGACCACCAGCGGTCGCTGCGCGGCGGCTTGCTCGAACAGCCTGCGCACCGCCCATGCGATATCGGTCGAGGCGCAGGCCGGAGCCGACTTGCCGAGCAGCGCGCGGAGCGCGCGGGCCTGGTCATCGGTGCCCGTCAGGTCCACCGTGCCCGTGCTGGGGTCGGCCAGCAGCTGTTGCACGACCTCGACCACCGGCCAGTACGTGATGCCCTCTCCGTAGGAAAGGCAGCGGCCGTGAATGACCGTCGCGTCGATCTTGCTGGTGAATTCGGCCGTCAGCCGGGACTTGCCCACGCCGGCGACCCCGAGCAGGGTGAACAGGACGCAGGTGGAGTCGCGCAGCACCGTATCGAAGGCGTCCGAGAGCAAGTGCAGCTGGTGCGCGCGGCCGACCATGGGGGTGTCCAGATGCCTGGGCGGCGAGCCGGCCGGGACGAGCACCTCGACCAGCCGGCTGACCGCGACCGGATGCGACTTGCCCTTCAGCGCCATCGGCTCAAGCGCCTGCATGGAAACGGCGTCCCGCACCAGGTCGGCCGTCTTGGGCCCCAGCAGGATCTCCCCAGGCCCGGCCGCCTGCTCCAGGCGCGCGGCGATGTTCACCGCGTCGCCCACCGCCAGCCACTCGTCGATCGCGGTCACGGCCTCGCCGGTGTTGACTCCGGTCCGCAGCTCAAGGCTGGTGCCGTAGTCCCGCTCCAGCGCGGCGTTGAACTCCGGGAGCCCGGCGCGCAGCTCCGCCGCCGCGCGCACGGCGCGCAGCGCGTCGTCTTCGTGGATGACCGGGATGCCGAAGACCGCCATCACCGCGTCGCCGGCGAACTTCTCCACGGTGCCGCCATGACGCGTGATGATCCGGTTCGCCAGCTCGAAATACCGTTCCATCACCCTGCGGACGGCTTCCGGATCTAGCCGTTCGCCGAGCTGGGTCGAGCCGGTCACGTCCGCGAACAGCACCGTGATCGTCTTGAGCTGTTCCGGCATGGCGGCGGCCGCCGGAAGCGGGTTCCCGCAGCGATTGCAAAACCGGGCATCGGGCGGGTTTATGCGCCCGCAGTTGGCGCAGGTCTGCACGCCGCCAACATTACGGCACGGGGGCCGCGATGTCGGTCATGGCCACGTTCCAGCCGGACAGGCTGATCACCGGCGTGGCGCCCTGGAGGTCGGCCGAGTCATAGGCAACGACCAGCGTCTGCGACTCGCCGGGGAACAGCGTGATGTCGTTGCCCTGCCACGTCGAGGACTGGAGCTCGTTGTCGCCGGACAGTACGGCCCCGCTGGCGGTGCCGCGCCGGACGTCGGCCCTGAGCAGGAACGCGACCGTGGCCGACGACGTGTTCTTGATCGTGACCGTGGTCGCCAGGTCGGCGCCGTCCGGTCCGGCCTGCCGCGCCGTGGTGGCGGTGGCCGCGACAGCCGAGGTCTTCAGCCCGGAAAGACCCTGCAGGCCCGCGTAGGTGGTGATCACCCCGGCCGGGTTGCCGAGCGTCTTCTTCCAGTTCGTCGCGTCCTGCTTGGTGGACAGCCAGTACACGTTGCGGTCCACGACCGACCCGTTCTGGCTCAGCAGCAGCTCCACGAAGTAGGTCTGCACGGGGGTGCTGCCCGCCTTCGGCACGACGGGGGTGAGCACCTTGTTCATTACCTGCTGGCCGCGAAGCGTGACGCCAGTCAGGGTCTGGTCGTTCAGCACGGCGCCCGCCAGGCTGTACACCCTGGCTTCGACCGACAGCCCGGACGCGACCGTGTTGCCCAGGTTGTCCAGCGTCACGGTGCCGTTGTCCAGCGCGTACAGCGCGTGCAGTGTCCGGTTCGCCTCCGCGACGCCGAAGTAGCTGCCGGCCTGGTCCCCGTCGTTCCCGTACAGGTTCCACAGCAGGCTCGGCCAGCCCTTGTTCATCTGCCAGTAGATGGTGCCGGTGGCCGGCACCGGGGTGCTGGCCGAGTGGTCGATGAACGCTTCGAACTGAGCCCTCGTGTCCTCGTAGTCCAGGGCCTGGGCCTGCTCGACGTACTGCGCGAGGCTGGCGGCCTTGCCGTACCTGGCGTTCATCGCCGCGTCGAACTTGCACGCGGTGCCGAACGAGTAGTTCAGGCTACAAGCGGTTTCGTAGTTGAGGTGATACTGATTGTCGTTCGGAGCCTGCCAAAGATTTGACAGATCGGTCGCCGACATGAAGCGGTTCAGCGAGTCCGCCGTCGGGATCGTGTCACCAGCGCTCTGCTCGCTGTCGAAGCCCCACGATCCGCCCGCGTTGGTCTGGCTGGAGTCGTTGCTGTCGAAGTGGGTGGTGTCGTACCAGTAGTTGGGCGGCACCCAGTCGTACGGGCCCTCCTTCTCGCCGGACACCCCGAGCCGCGGGCTGCTGTTGTACTCGGCCGAGGAGATCACCGGGTCGTCGAAGTCCTGCTGGGCGAACGCGGTCAGCGTGACCGACTCCTGCTCGGCCAGCGGCGGCTGGTCGCTCCACTGGAAGCTGAACACGCTCGGGTGGTTGCGCAGCGTCTGCGCGATCGCCCCCGCGGAGTTCGCCATGATCGCGTAGTCGGCGGAGCTGGTGAGTCCGCTGCCCTGCAGTTCCCAGGCGTCGCAGCACTGGTACCCGGCGTTGATCAGGATGCCGGCGGCGTCCATCTGCTGGTAGAAGTCGGCCGGCATCAGGTGCCCTTCCAGCCGGATCGTGTTCAGCCCCATGTTCTTCATCAGCGCGATCTGCCTGCCGATGTCGGCCGAGGAGTAGTGCAGCAGCAGGTTGGGCGAGAAGCCGCCGCCGCGGATCACGATCGGCACCCCGTTGATCTTGAACGCGCGGGCGCCGCTCGGCGCGCCCTGCGATGTGCCGCTGGTCAGGTACGAGGTCACGGTCCTGATGCCGAACGTCTCAGTCGTGCTGCCGAGCACGGTGCCGCTCTGCGAAACCGAAGTCGCCAGCGTGTAGAGCGGCTGGCCGCCCAGCTGGTAAGGCCACCAGACCTGCGGGTGCGCGATCGTCAAGCCCGGATAGGTGACCGTCTGGGTGGTGTGCGCCGGGATCGTGACGCTCTGGCTGACGGTGACCGGCGTGCCGCCGTGGCCGGAGGCCCAGGCCGATCCAGCAGCGCCGGGCGGGGTGACGGTCGCGGTCACCGTCCCGGTCTGGGCGGAGCTGGTGTTGTTGGTGACGTCGCTCTTCACGGTCAGCGCAGAACTGCTCAGGTCGGCGGCGTTTTTCTCCACGACGCGCGCGTTGCCGTCGGACAGCGTGCCGTCGACCTGGAGCTGGACCGGGAACTGTACGCCGGTGTTGTTGTCCGGCGGGATCTGGTTCCAGTCCACGTCGTCGAGCGTGAACATGGCCTGCGGGTTGTTGGGGCTGACCTCGATGGCTAGCGAGTTGGTGCCGCTCACGGCCAGGCTGGTGATGTTGAAGGTGAACTTCGTGTAAGCGCCGGTGACCGTGGCCGACGTGGCGACCTCGTGGCCGTTGACCCACACGTTCGCGGCGCCGACCACGCCGTTGACTATCAGCGTGGCCGTCTGGCCGGACCGGAGGCCCGGGGTGAAGTCGGTCCGCCACCACCAGGGCACGTCGAACCGCGCCACGGTGTCCGGACCGATGGTGCTCATGGAGCCGTAGCAGCTCTTCAGGGCGTCTGAGAACCAGATGCTGCCGGGCCCGTCGGGGTTCTGGTTGACCGGCTGCAGCGCGGTGTCGCCCGGGCACTTGCCGTTCTGCACCAGCGCCTCGATCTCGGTGCCCGGCGCGCCGGCGTCGTCGTTGGTGACCGGCAGCCAGGTGCTCGTGCCGAACCCCGGCGTGGATATCTGCGCGCCGCTCTGCGTTGCCACGGCGCTGCTCTGCACCTTCCACCCGCCGGCGCCGAGGTTGATGATGTCGCTGGACCCGGCCGCCGGTGTGCTCGCGGCGAGCACACCGGCGGCGGCCGCCGCGGGCGCCTGCCTGCCCGGCACGAGCAGGATCAGCGCGGCGGCCGCCGCCACGCAGACGTAACGAACCGGAAGGCCACGACGGGTGCTCGGCATAGCTGGCACTCCTCACCACACGAACGCTCCCGGTTAGTTCGTATACTTTCCAAACAATCGTGTCAAGAGGGCAGTTTCCGGACTACCCGGTGTGACCGTCGCCCCAGCTCGTGTACCTGGCGGGAGCGGTGATCGTCTGCGGCTGCCCGATCTGGCGGAACTTCACGGTCACCGTCACGGTCCCGCTGATCGTGATCTGGGCCCGGATCACGACGTCGGACGGGTCGACACAGCGCGTTCACCACAGCGGGGAGGGGTGTAACGCGGTGAGCGAACCTGCCGGTTAGTCAGTGTGAGTATTTTCCCGGGGTGTCTCCCGCCATACCTGGCATCACGGGGAAGTGCTCATCGCAACACCTTCGCGTTGTGGGCGGGTGGTGACCTGTCGCCGTTCCCGACCGCATCGTGAGCCCACCACTCAGGGTGCTCTCCCGTGGCGCCCCCCGCCCCATCCGGGCGTCGCGGGAGACACGCTGCACGCTTATACCCGATACTCGGCATCGTGATCGGGGATGACTTCGCGGCCATTCTGAAGGCAGCTCAGCAAGGCGACGAGGCTGCCTTTTCAAGGCTGTGGCACGACGGTCATCCCGCGCTGCTCCGGTATCTGCGGGTCGTCGCGCCCGGCTGGTACGAGGACATAGCTGCCGAGACGTGGATACAGGTGGTCCGCGGCCTCGCGAGGTTCCGCGGCGATGAGCAGAACTGGCGGGCGTGGTTGTTCACCACCGCCCGGCGGCGGGTCGTCGACCAGACCAGGCATCAGGCTCGGCGGCCCGCCACCTCGCTCGACGCGCTGCCGGACCCCACGCTGGCCGAAGCCACCGGCACGCTTGTCCCTGACACAGCCGACGTCGCGCTGGAGAATATCGATACGCGCGCGGCCATCGCGGTGGTCTCGCGGCTGCCGCCGCTGCAGGCCGAGGTGATCATGCTCCGGGTCGTCGCCGGACTGGACACCGAGCGGGTGGCGCGGCTGCTTGGCCGCAGCCCCGGCGCGATCCGGATCGCCTCGCATCGCGGGCTCCAGCGCCTGGAAGACCTGCTGACCGAGAAGGGTGTAACGCGGTGACGGGCAGCGGCGTTCCGGATAACGAGATGTCGAATTTCCCATGGCAAACAGGGCCCCCAGTGGCCACTGTACTCGCCGCGCTGCAGGCGCCGCCGGCGGATTCCGAACTGGCCGGCTGGAGCGACGCGCTTGCCGCGTTCCGTGAGAAGGCCGTGATCCCGCGGACGCCCAGGCGCGCGCGCCGCCCGTTCCTCGCCGCTGCCGCCGCGGTGGCGCTGGCCGCGTTCGGCGGCGTCACCGCCGCGGCCTACGCTGGCGGCCTGCCCGGGGGCTTGCAGAGCCTCGCGCACGTAATCATCGCCGCGCCAGCCGTCAGCGGCAGCCGGACCGCGGCTCCGGCGGCCTCCGGCCATCCGGTGAAACCGTCTGGGACCGGCGGTTCCGCCTACGTAATGTGCAAGCGCTACCTGTACGCCGAGCAGTATGGCACCGCCAGCCAGCAAGCCGTGGCCTACCGCAATGTGGTCCGCGCGGCTGGCGGGCCCAGCCGGGTGGCCGCGTTCTGCGCCCTCGCCAAGCATCCCGGCGCCGCCAGTCCGCCGGGTCGCCGCGTGGGTCAGACGCGGCCACCCGCCGGGCATCACGGCAAGCCGACCACAAACCCGGGGAACGGTAACGGCAATGGCAATGGCAACGGTGGCGGGAACGGAAACGGTGGCGGAAACGGTAACGGTAACGGCCACGGAAACGGCGGAAACGGTAATGGCAACGGAAACGGGGATGGCAACGGGAACGGCAACGGAAACGGAAACGGCGGCAAGAAGTTATGACGTCGGCGACGACGAGCCTCAGCTTCGACATCTACCTGCGCGCAGCGCCCGAGGAGGTGCACGCCGCGCTGAGTGACTCCGGCGTGGTGCCGCGCTGGCTGGTCGGCATGGAGTTCCGTCCGCGGTGGACCGATGATCCGAGCCGGCTTGCCTGCGAGTGGCTGCAGACCGACTGCCTCGGCACCAATGGCGGCTCCGCGTCCGTCGTCCGGTTCGAGATCGCCGCGATGGGCCAGGTGACCAGGCTGAAGGTGATCCACCGGGAGCTCGTGATCGGCGGGTCCTTTCTCAAGGCCGTCGAGCCAGGGTGGCCGATGATCTTGTCCAGCTTGAAGAGCCTGATCGAGACCGGCAGCCCGCTCGAATTCCACATAGTCCCCGAGATGCGCTACGAGGTCAACCGCTAAGCCCCTGCCTGCCCTCGGCTCAGGCGGCGCGGAACCTGGCGTTGCGTGAGTGACACGAGAGCTCCATTCCGGGACTGGCCCGGATCGCTGGCCGCCCCGGTAGGTCAGCGGCCGGCGTCCGGGCTCGGTCGGCTCGCTGGGCCCG